>Ga0256302_1000001_pt1 | contig 26986 bp, 1 predicted proteins | sample ColtaT_13_FD_183684 | JGI IMG/M metagenome (GOLD analysis project Ga0256302, IMG submission 183684) | Metatranscriptome of freshwater microbial communities from Columbia River, Oregon, United States - Colum_Colum_RepA_8h (Metagenome... | ecosystem: Environmental > Aquatic > Freshwater > River...
AAACGATGGCCAGCAGTGGGGTTAACAGCCCTGTTTCTGTGTCAGTTTGTTTTCGTATGCGTAGCAGCGCATCGATGGTGTTGACTTATTCTGTGCCGGAGGTCTCTAGTTTCGCTCACGGAATGAAACCAGCGTCAGGATCTGTTTCGTTAACAGTATTTGGCATGCACCTCAGTCTATCCAATGTAGCTTTGATAGGTGGAACGGTGACTGAATCATCATTGTGGGTTTCTGCAAGCAGCCTGATGTGCAAATTGTCTGCCGGTGTTGGCTTGGGCATTGTAACCACTGCCTCTGTAGCAGGGCAAAGTTCGACTTCCTATGCCAGAATCTCGTATGACACGCACTCTTTGTTCGAAACACAAACAAATTTGTCAATACCGACTTCCGGATCCAAACTCCTGTATTTATTGGGCACCAATTTGGGTGTATTCACAACTTCTTCTGTTGCCCATTTGGATTCCACAAGGACACAATTTTCATTGTGGGTTTCAGACTCTCATGTTGTTCTCAAAGTTTCGTCTGGTGTTTGCAGATCTTGTTACTTAAAAGTTGACGTTATGGGCTCTTCTGTTCAGCATCACAGTGCGCTGTCTTTCGCAGCATCTATTGCCAGTGGACTTCCCAGAGCAAATCTCCAGCAACTGGATCCTCAAAACTCTTCGTCCAAGGGCGACATTTTGGAACATACATGCTGTCACCTCAATCGACTCTAGGTGTGTCAGCATCAGATTCAACCACGTGGTTGTCAGATTCAACTGTCGTAGCCAAAGCGAGAATGGGCATTTCCAATCGGTTGGTATCCGCAGTATCCATGTTTTTGCAGTCGTCAACAATTTCTGAAGTGTTTTCGGTTGACGTTCCGCAAGTCGCATCATCAGTATCTTTTGAAATTATCGTGACGGGATCATCTTCTGTTACTGTGATTGGTTCTTCTTTTGCTACATCTTCTTTCAGCCCCAGGGCCAAAATTTCGTTGTCGGTTTGTGAAAGCATTGCATGGTTGTCTGATTCCTCGATTTCATGTAGAACGGCAGCCATTGGAAACGCAGCAAATCGTGTTGTACATGTGTCAGTGGCACGTCAATACTGGTCATCGTCGACTGCGCTTTCTTACCAATCGTTTTTGGTAAGCTCAGCCGACCAGAATTCGAGTCCCTTGACCGGATCTGCGATGATTGCTTTGTATGGCAGCCAGTTGCCTTTGAATCAAATGTCTTTAAACGTTGCTTTGCGAAACACTTTAATGCAGTCTTCATTTTGGATTTCATCCAGTAATATCATTTGCAAGTCCCCGTCGGGCTCAGGAGGTGCTTTAGAAATTGTAGTGTCTGCCAGATCCGGAAAAACTATTGGTTTGAATCTAGTGAGCTATATTGTTCCAATAGTAACTGCTCTGTGGCCACCCAATAGGCCTATTGTATCTTCACTTTCTATTACGCTGCTTGGAAGGAATTTTGGAACCAGGAAAACAACGCCAAACGTGGTCATTGGTGCCTCTCGCTGCCACCCAGTTTCTTACTTTTCAGACTCTTCAATTGCTTGTTCAGCGTTCTTTGGTGCAGGCTACATTCACTCTGTTGAAGTTGAGCTCGAGGGTCTAACAGGAATTTCTAATGGACTGTTTTCATATGACGGTCCCAGAATCACTGCTGTAAAACCTGGCAACGCCCCAACCACCGGGAATACGAAATTACTGGTATTTGGCAGCAACTTTGGTGTGACTGCATATGATATCAAAGTATATATTGGTCAATCCGAATGTTTGTCTTCCAATTTTATGGGCGACACCATCGTATCTTGTATTTTGGCTCCCGGTGTTGATGTTGCTCAAGATGTCAATGTCAGACTTGCAGGTCTCAACAACTCTTATCCCCGTGCATTCTCGTACGACATTCCCATCGCTAGTAGTGTGGCTCCTTTGTTTGGCCCTACCTCTGGCGGATTTGAGGTCACCGTGTTCGGCTACAATTTGGGTACCTTCCCCAACAGCAATTTTAGCTCCAGGATAGGCGCGAGTGGTTGTTCAGTTGCATCTTGGTCTTCAGACAGCCATATGCTATGCACCGCTCCTTCTGGTGTCGGCGTGTTGTTGAGTTCCTCTATCAACCTTTTGGGGCGCATTTCATCGCTTACTCTGGCATTTTCTTACACTAGGCCAATAGTTCATTCTGTTTCGGCATCTATCAGAGCATCTTCAGGAAGCTCGACCATCTCAATTTTAGGACTCATGATGGGATTTAGCTTTGATCAATCACCGCGTACGTCCGTTGCAATGTCTTCATGTCAGGTCACTTCTTGGATTGCAGATACGGCAGCCGTGTGCAAAATTGCATCCGGTTCCTCTAGGTTGCACTTGGCGATGGTATCAGTTGGCACTCAGCGAGGTTCAGTCACAAACGTCTTTACATTTGATTCCCCGACGGTGACAAGAATAACGAGTTCAGCGTTAGTTCCAACTACCGGACAGTTCTGTATTTCAACAAGTGGGCGTTCATTCGCAACTCTGGATATGACACCCAAACTGCATTTTGCGACTCACTGCTTGTCAACATTTTGGGTATCTGAGTCGTCGTTGATCACTCGTTTGGCATCCGGTTCGGGCCACTCCATTGCTGCTACTGCATCCATCGGAGTATTGGCTGGCTCATTGTTGTCTTCTGCAATTTCATTCAATGTGCCTGCTCTTTCTGCGATCACCGTTGGAAGTGGCATCCCTTCCAGCGGCAGTTCAACTTTGAATTTAATCGGCTCCAACCTTGCAAGCTGTGATAACAGCGTCAAGACTAAGTTATTGGCATCATCTGTACTGGAAACATTTTGGACAAGTGACTCTGCAACGTTTGTCAAATCAACTTCAGGTGCAGGAACGTCGCTGAATGTGCTAATCACTGTGCGGCAACGACTTAGTTTGGTGTCTGTTTCTATTTCATTCGATGCTCCAAAGACATCAAGTGTGAGCAACTTGAATTGTCCGTCTACGGGATCTGTGTTTGTCAATGTTTTTGCGAAATCTCTAGGCACTCAGTCGCATTCGTCTCGTTTTAGGGTCTTTGGCAGTAGCTCGCGAAGCTCTGTCTGGACTTCAGACTCGTCACTGCATGGCCGGCTTCATACGTTGGTATCAATTGCTTCACAAATTATTGTCGCTACGACCAGAAGAAATGTTGAGGCAGGCCTCACAAACACTATGTCGTTCAACTCTCCGGTTGTCGCGCTTGTGAATGCTTCCAATTTTCCTACAACAGGTGCCTCAATAGCTTTCTTGAGAGGCATTTTTGGCACTGTATCCAGTTCTGGATCCATCATAATTGGCCCCATGAGTTGTGAATCAAGCATGTGGGCATCGACTTCTTCTGCAAGATGCAAGATTCCTTCCCAGGCTTTATCCGGCGCAAGCGTAGCAGTTAGCATGATACTCAACACCGGTTCGTTGACTCTTGCGAGCACCTACGATGGGCCAGTTGTGTCCTCGAGTTCATTTTTGGATCATCCCGTGGTGGCTGCGTCGGTGATCACAGTTGTTGGAAGACGATTCGGAACCAAAGACAGTTCTCCTCTCATCCGAATCGGAACATTACCATGTGATGTTTCTCGTTGGGTATCTGATTCTTCTGCCATATGCACTCGATCCATGAACTTTTTGGATCAGCGTTGGATTGCAGTGAATTCCAATACCCAAGTCTCAACTTTGACTAATGGTTTCTCGTTCGCAAGACCTATTGTTTCTGGCGCATTTGTTACAAATGTTCCTGCAACGGGCGTTGTTCTCGTGTCTGTAATTGGTTTGAATAATGGAATGCAACCGTATTCACAGAATTCTAGAATCGGATTTAGCTCTTGCACGTTCACGATATGGAGCAGTGATACGCTTGTAGCATGTAGAATGATGTCTGGTGCAGGAACATCCTGGAGAACAGTGATATCTGCATATCGTTTGGTTGGATCGATGTCTCGTGTTATTTCGTTCAATGCTCCAGACACTTTGTTCTCTGAGAAAGCGAATACGCCTTCCAGTGGGTCTTCTGTGGTTAGAGTTCTTGGAACATTATTCGGTGCTATTGGGTCATCAGTGCGCGTGGTGGTAGGTTCGTCTGCATTAATGCAGTCGATTTGGACATCGGATAGTTCTTTATTTTGCAGAATTGTCAGTGGAGCGAGTACGGCTTTGACTGTTAAAGCAACGATTTCACAAATATTCGGATCGGCGTCTGGTATTATAAGTTTCGACGCTCCACTTCTTTCAATAGCAGCACAAAGCACCATTCTGTTGACGGGCGCTTCACGTGTTATAGTTTCAGGACGAAACTTTGGGCTCTTGTCTCGAAGCGGTTCGGTTCGCATCGGTCTTTCAGGGTCCCTTTTCTCGTTGTGGTTGTCTGAATCTTCTATCCGAAGCCGATCATGTGCAGGAACTGGAAGTTCTCTCCCTATCATCGTGACCTCGGGCCGGACGATGAGTGAAATGTTTTCGCAGGCTTTATCTTTCACGAATCCCATGTTATCGTCTGTCACGAGAACAAATTCGGCGGTTTCTGGTACCATTTTTGTTTCCGTATTCGGAATGCTCTCCCCGGGTTTTGATTCTACGATGGTTTTCAAAGTAGGTATCACTTCTGGCAGCGCATCATTCTGGATTTCATCAAGCAGTATCTCGTCAAAATTGGCATCTGGTTTGTTTATCAAATCAGTGCTTGCAATATCAACTCACCTTCGTATTGATTCGGCATCTGTGTTTCTAAGCTATGATACCGCCGCGTTAAGTTCATCACTGAAATCTAACGTTCCACCGTCCGGTTCAGTTATTCTTTCTCTTTTTGGCAACAACTTTGGTTCCAGTGGTCTTTCTATGCGTTCTCGCTTGAGCGTCAGTGGTCAGGAGTATACCAGTTGGGCCAGTGAGTCCTCTTTCACATGCCGATCGCCTTCTGGATCGTCTGCATCGGTAACTATTTTTGCCTCTACCTCGGCTTCTGTTGGTTCCAAGACAATTGGCTTCAGTTATAATGCGCCAGTTCTCTTGTTCATTTCGTTGACCTCAGCTGTTTCAGGAAGTGCTGATGTCGTCCTCAATTCTGTGCAGCTCGGAGCAAATGCGTATTCGCAAAGGCTCGCTGTTGGACTCAGTGTTTGCCAGAGTTCTTCTTGGCATTCCGATTCGTTGATCATCTGCAAAAGCTCGGCAGGCTCTTCTTTCGGCTTGCACGCCCGTGTCAGCACATCGAATCTTGTTGGGTCTGTGTCCTCTGTGTTTTCGTACCTTGCGTCGTTCGTTTCATCATTGAAGGAGACTAATTATCCTCGTTCTGGTTCGAATACGGTCACTGTGATAGGATCTTCTTTTGGTGCTTCTGCGTATTCTCAAACTATTGCTGCCGCATCCTCTGCTGCATCAACAGTATGGATTTCTATGTCTTCCATTTGTGGTAAATCGACAATCGGCACTGGCATCCGTGTTCCTTTGACTGTAAGTCTGATGAGGCGATTGAGTTTCATGTCTTCGGCGATGTCATATAATTTGTTGGTGCCGCAGATGGCCGATCAAATGCTACCCTCTACGGGTTGCATGGCTGTTATGGCTTCAGGAGCGGGCTTTGGTTACATGTCTTTGAGTCATGGGGTCAGGATGGGTCAGTCGGCAGCACAGTTGAGTGTTTGGTCATCGGATTCAAGTGTCATTTCACTGAATTCTCGTGGTTTCTCTAGCACGCTCTCGCTTGTTGTTTCAGCATTTGGCACTGGATCCGTTTCGCACATTTTTTCTTACAAGGCGCCTAATTTGTCATCGGGTGCATACAATGCACCTGCATCCGGATCTGTTTCCGTCAGCCTGTTTGGAACTTCATTTTCCTTTCAGAACTCCGCTGGCCTGAAATCAGGTTCCAGCTCTGTCCCTGCATCGACCTGGATTTCGGATTCCTCTCTGAACATCAAAACTATGTCGGGCACTTCTTTGAGACTCGGAATGAAAGCTTCTGTTTCCAATCAAGTAGGTTCGATGAATGATGAACTATCTCTTTTCGGCAGGCCTGCACCTTTAAAACTGCATTCGAAGCCTGTTGCAAGTGGGAGTTCTCTTGTTTCTTTGGTTGGCACAAATTTGGGAGTTGTAGGAATGACAGCAGCCATGCATTTGAAGGCGACAACTGTTGAGGCAACGGTGTGGGTTTCCAACTCTGCGCTGCTTGCCAAGTCGTCTGCGGGATTGGGAAAAGACTCTCATGTTGTCGTTTCAGTTCACATGCAGTCGGGCACCGAAACTTTGCTAGTTACCTACGTATTTCCGTCAGTCCAAGTTGCAATATCGCATACAGTTCCGGCAAGTGGTTCATCGTTGTTGTCTGTAATTGGTTCATCGATTGGTTCTGTCGACAGCTCTCAAGTTTTATCTCGAATTGGATCATCTATCCCTGAGGTCTCTCATTGGATAGCATCCTCGTGCATGACCTCAAAAGTGGTTGCTGGGCATGGTACCGCGTTGTCCGTGGAATTGACCGTGGCCCAACTCTCTTCAAAAACTACCTCTGTAGTAAGCTACTCTTCGGTCAGTATCTCTTTGATTGAAACCGTGCTTAATCCTTGTTCGGGATCAATATCCATGACGTTATTTGGTGGCAACTTTGGTTTGTTCAGCGTTTCGGCTCTTACTTCACGATTGGGTTCATCATCTTCACTTCAAAGTAGTTGGAATAGTGACTCTGCTTTGGCTTCCAAGGTTGCAGCCAATGCGATTTTAATTAAAGCTGTATTTGTATCATTGAGTGTGAAAATGTCGTCGATTACTACAATCGTATCATTCTCTGCTGCTCAATTGTCATCAGTTCAAGTTCACGCCATGAAAGCAGCCACTGGAACATTCAGTATATCTGTAGTAGGGGCCATGTACGGATGTTATCACACATCGCCAAGAGTTGGTGCTGGCTCCTCTTCCTGCGAAGTTTCCGCATGGATTTCTGACTCATCTGCCAAATGCAAGGCATCTCACGGCGTTGCAGTCGCGTTGCATGTTACTCTTTCGTTGAGCAAAGTCTCCGTCGGAACTTTATCCAAAGCTCTGAGCTATTCACGCTGCTTCATTTCAAGCACCAAGTCCGCGCTGCTGCCGTCATCCGGATCAAGTGCTGTCTCAATCATCGGGTATTCCATAGGAGTTGTTGGTTTATCACCCAAGGCTCGAGTGCATTTCAGCGGGGGTCAATCCAACCGTTGGATTTCAGATTCGTGCATGATCACCAAATCAAGCCGCAATGTCGCAAATGTGTACACGGTCCAAGCATCATCTAGCAGCCAGAGTTCAGGTTCATTTTCACAAAGCTTGACGCATGATACTCCCTTGTTGTCCTCTGTGTCTATGACGAACATCCCTGTTACGGGTTCTACAACATTGACTGTGGTTGGATTCAATTATGGTAGTTATGAGCACTCTTTATCTTTAGCCAAGTTAAGAACGGGCGTATCTGCATCGAGCGCTATTTTGTGGATTGCAGATTCCTGTATTTTAGGAAAGACTGTGTCCTCTGTTGCTTCGAAAGCGTCACTTAGTGTTCTTGTCTCAGTGAGATCTCTTTGGTCCTTAAGATCGTCTGTTCTCTCCTACGATCGCCCAAGAGTTGGTCCTTTGTTTACATTTGATTCATCCGTTGGTTTTGCGGTCTCTGGTGCGGCGTTAATAACATTGTCAGGAGGATCGGGGTATTCATTGCAGAATCCCTCAGCCAAAGTTGCTCTGGATGGCACAGTATGTCAGTTCTCACAGTGGTTGTCCGATTCAGCTATCAGATGCAGAATATCACATGGGGGATTCGCTCGAGTCACTTTTCTCGTGTCTGCAGATTCCCAGACTTCCTTGTCCTCAATTTCGGAAGCCATTTTTTCATTGCTTTCAATGTCGTCTCTAAGGCAGCGAACTTTGCCGACTTCTGGTTCAGTGTCAGTGACATTATATGGCTCCAATGCAGGCCAGCTATCCCGATCGCAATCTGTCAGAATGGGATTTTCCGCACCATCGAGCCATTCATGGATATCGGACACCTCGATCGTTTCCAAGGCGTGTCATGGACTGTTCGCATCAATGCCAGTTTTGATGTCTTCGGGTCTGAAAGTTACATCTTTGACGCGGTCTTTTTCGTATTTGTCTCCAGAAAAATTGGTTCTTGGAACTTCGAACGTTGCATCTACCGGATCTTCTTCTGTGGTCGTTGTTGCAGTTGGTTTGGGAATTTTGGGTGTGTCTGCATCGTCAAGAATCAGTGCATCAGCATGCGAAAATTCCGAATGGCTAGCTGAAAGTTCCATTGTTTGCAAAGTCCCTCGAGGCACGGCGATTTCATCCAGTGTCGTGGTTTCCTCTGCTGTTTTTGCCGCAAGTTCCAGCTTTGCATTGTCTTTCAACGTTGTTCTTCACACAAGCACTTTTGGTACCACAAATTTCCCAACGAGTGGAGCCCAATTTGTGTCGCTTTCGGGGGCAAATTTTGGATTGCATCGCATCAGTGCGCGCTCCTCGCTTGGATTTTCTGCGCAAGAACTCAGTTCTTGGATTTCTACCAGCTCTATTGTGCCAAAAGTACGTCGAGGCTCCAACTTCGGTTTGTCAACGGTCGTCAGTGCTCAGCTGAGAACCTCGAGCTTGACCAATTCGTTTACTTTTGACATTGGAGCCGCATCTCAGATCAAATCGACAAATACCCCTGCAAGTGGAGCATCCATGGTTTCCATCGCTGGCTTGTCTTTCAATTCTGGATCTTCTCTTTCGCACAGAGTTCGTATTTCCGAAACCGCGGCTTCCAGAACACTTTGGCTCAGCGACTCTTCGTTGATATTCAAAACCGTCCGAGGAAGTATGTCTGCTGTGGCGATACATATTAGTTCCCAGCGTCGCGCAAGCATCATCACCCAGATTAGTACCTATAATGCTCCCCTTGTTTCGAGCGCCAGAACTGCAAGTGCTGTGCCCTCGTCTGGAAGCATCGGTGTCTCTGTATTTGGAATCTTCTTTGGCATCACTGCGTCCTGTCAGCCAAAATTACATGGATCCGCTTCCGAAAGATCAAATTGGTTTTCAGACAGTTCTTTGACGTTCAAGGTTGCTTCGGGATTCGGAGTCATTCGACAAGTGGTTGTCAGTGCATCTATTGGTGTTGGATTGGGTTTATTCAACGTCTCATTTGCTGTGCCCGGATCAGTATCCTCAACATCGGTCACAAATGTACCATCCAGTGGCGGCGCAAGTGTGACAATCTTGGGGTCAGGGTTCTCTTCTGTAGGATTGTCAAATTCAGTCCGAGTAGGATTTTCCTCAATCTCTTTATCACTTTGGAGCTCAAATAGTGCAGTGCTAGGAAAAGTCTCATCGGGATATGGATTGATATCGAATACGTTTGTCTCAGTCGCTCTCTTGACGAGATCAATGAGCTTTGGATTCTCTTGGAATTCGCCATTGATTTTATCCGCCGTGCATTTGGATGTGGTTTCATCAGGCTCGGCCATTGCAACTATCATAGGTCGCAATTTTGCAGCAAGTGGACCTTCAATCTCCGTCAAAATTGGACGAACTGTATGTTCGATGAGTTCTTGGAAGTCAGAAAGTTCAGTTTTCTGCAAAGTGGTTGCGAATACAATGTTGCCTTCAGTATCTGTTGCCATCTCCGTAGTCTCTGTGTGCTCATCGGCTGTTAAAATCTCATTTTCTGAACCTGTCGTTTCCATGGTCGATATTTTGAACAAACCCTCTACTGGATCTGTCTCTGTTTCGGTGTTTGGTAGCAACTACGCCAGATTAGATGCTTCTCCAGCCATCAGAATAGATGCAACTGCCTCTCAATCGTCCAAGTGGATTTCAGACACTTGCACCTTTTTGCGATATTCTCACATGCAAGGTATTCGATTCTCCGTAACCGCCAGCATGTCGCTCTCAAGAGGATCGGCCGAGTTGCAATGGAATTCAGATTTACCTACCCTATCGGCATTAACATTGACAAACTTGCCGCTTACTGGTAGTATGAGCATATCGGTTTTTGGTTCATCTTACTCAGAAAATGATTTCTCTGCTGCTGTTAGAATGGGCCGTAGCTCGTGCGAATCAACGTTGTGGACGTCGAGTTCTTCCATGCATTGCAAAGGAATCTCGGGTTTTGGAAGCCCTGTTATTTTTATGTCTGTGCAAAGAAGGCTTGCGTCCCTTTCTGTGGCCTTTTCATATGATCAGCACTCCATGTTTGTTTTGTCGCCCGGTAATGGACCTGCAACCGGAAGAGTTTCTGTTACGCTGTTAGGTGTCAATTTTGGAAAAGTTGAGTCGAGTGTAAGTGCGAAACTAGGCCCGTATGTCTTACTCGGTCCAACAGCGTTTTTAATGAGCTCTTGGACATCAGATTCATCAGTTCGCTTGCAGATTCCAGGAGGAGCTGGAGAAAATCTTAATGTGACAGTCGACGCCAATAATCGTGCAACAGTGGCAACTATGTTCTCCTTTGACCTCCCTGTCATCCGCGAACTATCCATTCGAACCTGCAGCACCACAGGAACTTGTATGTTGTTCATTCGTGGCCTTAATTTTGCCTCGGCAAATGAAATGGTTTCCGTTTCAATGGGCCCCAGCAATACACCCTCACTAGGATACACGAACTGCGGGTCCCTTGTTGTGTACAATGACAATCTACTTTCATGCGAAATTCCAGGAGGTGCCGGAAAGCTCATTTCAGTTGCGGTTACTGTGAATTCTCAAGAGTCTACTTTGACTCGAGCTTTCAGCTATCTGCAACCTGTTGTATTTTCTGCCGGTACTCCATCCAATACGCCTGGAACGGGAGCTGTTTCAATAACCACTTTTGGAACATATTTTGGATATTATTCGAACATGAACAAACGCGTTGTTACCCACGGTTCTACTGCAACTTCAGAAGTGACATGGATTTCAGATACGTGCGTCATTTCAAGGCGTTCCCGTGGTTCGACCGGAAAACTTTCCGTTTTGGTAACCATTTGGTGGCAAGTTGCCTCAGTAACGTCGGCTTTCTCGGCCGATGCCCCTGTTGTCAAAGTCCTCGCTCCCGAGAGAGCAGTGATGTCGACGGGCTCGTCCGTCATCTGCGTGATAGGTTCCAATTATGGCTTAGCGAGTCTCTCCTCAGCTGCTTCTGTGTCAAGAACTTCTTGCCCAAATTCATTATGGCTCTCTTCTAGCAACATATTCAGCAAGGCGAGTTCAGGATCCGCAGCTGGCTTGGCCATAGCTGTCAGCTCTGAAATGCAATTTTCTTCGACTACACGACTTCTTTCTTACGCCATTCCTTCATTGCATGAGACCATTGTTACAGTCCATGTTGCTGTTCCTTCAACTGGAGCAGTAGATTTCATTGTTTTGGGTAGAGCTCTCTCTGCTGGCTCGTCACTCGTCATTCGATTTGGTGACACTTCTTGCCCAGCAACAACTTGGACTTCTGATAGCAGCTTGGTATCCAAAGCTCATTCGGCAGCGGGTTCAAATTTGGCCTTTCATGTTTCTGTTGCTTTGCAAAAGTCAGACTCAAGTGTTCACCAGTCATATGCCTCACCGCAAATAGCGGCACTTATGAGTTTGGACGTTGCAGTATCAGGATCAACGTCGATTACAATCATAGCAAATGGACTGACCGAAAATGGGCGATCTCAGAGAGTCTCAGTCGGTGGAACGGCGTGTTCGTCTTCTAAATGGGTTTCTTCCTCTTGCTTGGTATGTAAACTCTTGCCCGGAGTTGGTTTACATCGATCCGTCTCGATATCATCTGCATCTCAGGCTGGATTTCATTCGTCGTTGTTAAGCTACAACAAACCTTCACCGCTTGAATTGCATGCTGTTACCACAGTGCCAGCCACGGGTACATTTTCGATCTCGATCAGAGGGAGCATGTTTGCCTACGAATCTGCAGGTCCACTAGTCACAGATGCGCATTCGCACGCCGTTATGAAAGCAGGCTCAACTGTTTGCATGAAATCACTATGGAAATCGGATAGTTCGCTCATTTGTCGCCTTGCTCCAGCTGTTGGAGTTCGTTTGTCAGTCAAAGTTTCAATATTTTTGCAAGCAGGGCAGGTATCAATGTTGATTTCTTACGAAGGTGCGACAATCAGTGGCGTTGACAAACAATTTCTGCCTGCTTCAGGCGCAGTCTCTGTCTCTTTATACGGATCTGGATTTGGTACATTCCATTCTTCGTCGGTAGTTATTGTAGGATCCAGCAATGCACATATTTCAAAATGGACTTCGGATTCTTCGGCTCTGTGCAAGGCGCACGTTGTTGGGGGTGCTTCTATTCACATTCGCGCAAGTGTTAGCAATAATGTGGGTCCTGCATCATCCGCATATTTGTCTGTATCTCTGCCGGTAATATCGGCTTTGACTAATGCAAACCTGGCGAAGTCCGGTTCAGTGTCAGTGACTATCTTAGGCTCGTCATTTACTTTACATGGCTCTTCCATTGCCTCCAGATTTCGAAGCTCTAGTTCTTTCAGCTCAGTATGGCAATCAGATTCATCACTGATATCAAAGGCTGTCATGGGGCGTGAAGAACGTTTAGGAATGGTTGTATCAGTTGGCCTTCAAAAATCTATGTCTGAAGTTTTTTGGGCTTCTTACGATGCGACTTTGGCTCTGACAAGCAAGTCGGTGTTGATTCCAACCACAGGAAGCTCGTCAGTTACGCTTTTTGGCAAGATTTTTGGTTTTGCGTCCTATTCTCAGGCGATTCGTCATGAGTCGTCAGCTACCGAAAGCCATGTGTGGGTGTCCGATTCTGCCATAGTTTCTAAATCAAGCGTTGGCTCGGGACCAAAGTTGTCATTAACTGCCTCGTTAAATTTGATATCTTTTATCACCAATGCTGTGTCATTTAACATTCCAGCTCCGGTCGGATTATCTGGCTCTGCTCCACCTGTTTCTGGATCCATTTGCTCAACATTAATAGGTTTCAGATTTGGCAGGAATGGAATTTCGCAGAGAACTGTGTTTGGCGGAACTTCTTCGCTTTCAACAGAATGGGTCAGTGATTCCATCCTGAATCACAAAGTGCCATCTGGAGCATCGAGGTCACTGCTAGTTATGGCTAGTGTTAATCGCTTGTTTGGGATAATTTCGTCCGTTATAACATTCAACTCACCTGACATATCATCTTCCATCATTTCAGCCGTGCCTACTACTGGATTTCAGTCTGTTACGCTCATCGGCAATAATGTCGGTCAAAGCAATTGGTCTCCCGTCTCTTCATTTGGTGCCTCTACTTCCCTTGTGTCGAATTGGCTCTCTGATAGCTCAATAAAAGCTAAGGTTTCTGCTGGCTCCGGGCAATGTCGTTCGGCCAGTATCAGTGTCGCCCTTCTGAAATCGTCGGGTCCGAACTGTATTTTAAGTTACTTGAAACCATTGAGCAATCTTGTATCACTTGCAATTATTCCAACAACTGGCGATATTATGGTCGCAATATCAGGCTTTGGATTTGGTAACCCTTCTTCAAGAGCTCGGATCGTTGTTTCAAGTTTCAAGGGTTCATTTTGGAGATCCGATTCTTTCATGACTTGCAAAAGCGCCGCCGGTTTCGGTGTTGATCTTGCATTGTCCGTTTCTACCGACAAACAGCAATTTTCTACTTCATCACTTCTGACATTTTCTCGAGCCATCTTGTCGAGCCTCCGTTCTTCGAATGCTCCGTCTTCTGGCTCCATCTCGATCACAATTTCCGGCACAATGTTTTCATCAGTTGGAAATTCTGTGGTTGTTAGATTGGTAGGCGCTGCGGACACCAAGGTTTCGACGTCATTTCAAATTTCAATGTGGAAATCTGATTCTTCTGTTCTAGCAAAAATATCATTTGGATACGGCAAGAACTCTTGCATTGTGTCTGTGGCCAAGCAAGCCAGTTTTTTTGTGTTTCCTGCTGCAGCTATGCTGACATGGGACGTTGTAACCACTGTGCGCTTAACGGATACGCTTGCCCCGACTACCGGTTCTTCGCATTTGCACGTTACCGGTTCCAACATGGGTTCTCGATCGATTTGCAATGTGGCCGTTCTTGGCGCTACATCGAGTCAAAGCTCCATCTGGACCTCAGACTCGATTCTCAGGGTCAAAGTTTCTAACGGTCTCTCGAATCGAGTTGCTGCTTCTGTTTCGGTCTTCAGTTCATTTTCAGTTGGATCCCTCTCAAACACTCTAACTTTCGCATTGCCTCATATTGAAGCGTGAATCCTTCACTTGCGCCAACAAGTGGATCTGTGTCAGTAACTGCTCAAGGTCGAGGTTTTGGATTATCTGGCCACACTTCATCTTTTAGACTTGGAACAACGAATAGTCTTGCTTTTACGTGGAGATCAGACAGCTCTGTCGTTGTCAAAGTTTCGAGTTCTGCCGCAATATATGTTACCATGACTTCAACATCGGCACATCAAACTGCATCCATGTCATTTGCAATATCCTTCGATGTACACCAACTTCTTGCTGAGACTCAAGCTTCACCGACCACTGGCAGCATTTCCATGAGCATTATTGGTCTACGTTTTGGTACTTGGGATTTTACTTCTTCGTCGATCCGTCATGAAAATTCGGCTGCAATGGTTTCTGTTTGGACATCACAATCATCAGTACGATGCAAGCTTGCTTCAGGATTCGGTCGTAATATTGGCGTTGTTGCATCTGTCAGGCAAGCCATTTCCACTTTCAACGGATCACTTTCCTATCTTTCTCCTGCGTTGTCTTCGGGATCGCCTTTGAATATTGCATCAACGTCATCAATTAGCGTCACTGTTTTCGGAAATGACTTTGGAGTTGTCGCAATGTCTTCGCGAATCCGAATGTCGGGCACCGCATCTAGAAGTGAGTCATGGAAATCGGACTCCAGTGTTGTTAGCAGAGTCAGTTATGTTGGATATAGCGGATTTTTTGAAGTTGCAATAGTTTCTGTTGCTCTTCAGTACGGATCTACGAACGGATTGAAGTTTTCTTTCGATGCACCTTCCTTAAGAATGTTGGAAACACTGAACACACCAAGTAGTGGATCGTCTTTGCTTTCAATAGTTGGAAATGCATTTGGAGAAGCTAGCTTTTCGCCCAAAGTGGCAATCTTTTCTTCTCACACAGAGGCGTCGCGTTGGACAGCTAGCTCTTCTGTGGCGTTGAAGATTTCTCGCGGCGCTTTCGTGCACATCAAGGACATTATAATCTCAACAGGCTCTCGCTTTGGCAGTGTTTCTAATGCGCTTTCATTCGACGTGGCATCTGTTTCTTCGATTGGTGCGGTTTCGGTTGCCTCAACAGGTTCCATTTCTGTGACAGCTGCTGGTGCCAATTTAGGCTCCTTTTCCATAAGCATGAAACTCGTTTTGGGTAGCAGTACCTGTGCACTTTCTAATTGGAAATCGGACTCGACCATCGATTGCAAAGTCGTGCGTGGTGCTGGCCACTCTTTGCGAGCTGTAGTTTCCGGTGCTTCGAACACTCCTAGACCAATTCTTACAAACTCCATGTCGTACAGATTACCTGCAATATCCTCTGTAAACTCGAATGCCCCCAAGTCTGGATCGGTGTCTTTGACAGTGTCCGGAACAGGCTTTGCAAGCTTCGGAGTTTCTGGCAAATCTCGAATTCACGACAGTGCTCTTGAAGGAAGCGCTTGGATGTCAGATTCTTGCATGGTTGTGAAAGTCTCATCTGGCAGGCATGTCGTTCATGTAGGTGCCTCTGTGATGGGGGCATCTTCATCCTCAAATATTCTTTTCACGTACAACATGGCATCATTGTCGTCGTCTTTGCCAACAAACGCCCCCACTTCGGGGTCTCTTTCAGTTAGTGTTCAGGGTAAATCGTTTGCTCTTTTGGACTATAGCCGCAACATGATTACTTTTTCAATTACCGCATCGGAATGTTTGATGTGGACATCTGATTCGTCAATTGTTTCAAAGGTGCCTAGTGGAGTGCGTGGTGCTCATACTTTGAAAGTGAGTATGATGGTCATGATGAACTCAATCACCAGTTTCTTCAGCCGTGATGCGCCAACCTTAATTTCTTTAGAGCACATGCAGATACCAGCCTCTGGAGCATTCTTCGCACGTATAATCGGTTTGGGATTGGGACACATTGGTTATAGTCAAAAAGCACTCGTCGATGGGTCGTCATGCGAATCCATTTCGTGGAAATCGGATTCGTCTTTGACGTGTAAAATAATTGCCGGGTCAAAGAGACTTGTTGGTGGAGTTTTTGTTGCCTCATCGAGTAGTTTGTCATCCCAATCTCTGAATGTTTCTGTAATAATGTCTGCTCACCAGTTGTCGTCCCATTCGACGGATCATCTGGCCTCTACTGGTTCTCAGTCTGTAACAATCAGTGGTATTGCATTTGGAATCCATTGTACAACTTCGAGCTTGAAGTTACAACGTTCGGCTGTTGAGGCGACCATCTGGGTGAGCGACTCATCAACTCTTTTGAAAGCAGTTTCATTGAGTTCCAGCTATCCGGGAGTCATACTTAGTATTGGTCTTAGGGTTGCCACTTCAACTTTCAGCTTGCCGATACAATCAGCGTCACTTTCAGGTGTCTACATCGCGAATGGACCTTCATCTGCATCCCAAGTTCTGACCGTCATTGGAGCCCTTTTTGGAGGGTCTTCGAGTCCAGTTCTTGCTATTGGCTCATCTGCATGCATGTCTACGTTTTGGGTCTCTTCTTCCAATATTCTTTGTCGTTCTGCTTCTGGAGTGGCTGGGCTTCTCCAGATTGCCGCATCTGTTACGTTCAGACCTCCAAGTACACTATCTCGTGCATGGAGTTTCAATGCTCCCAAATTGGAGCATGCTCTTGACGCTCGTCAGAATAATTCCAATTTTTTCTCAAACTCGGGAGCAATCTCGCTTTTCGTTACCGGGTCTGAGTTTTCTGCTTTTGATGCATCCACATCAGCTCGTTTGGGGAGAACTTCAGTTGAGGCGACAGTTTGGATATCCATGTCATCGCTGCACTTGAAGCCTTCTGTAATGACCAGACCTGCGATATTTACTGTAACGTTTGGAGCTCAAAGCGGGTCAAGCAGCTTCAATGCGTCTGTGTCTCAGCCGACTATCTCCTCTGTCAAAAGATCCAATGTGCCCACTACAGGATGTGTCCTCCTCACCATGATTGGCTCGAGTTTTGGTACTTCGTCCACAAGTGCTGCATTCCGTATGGGCGCAAGCGCCCTGGAATTTTCATCATGGTCATCATCTTCAAGTTTGCTTGCGAAAGCATCTGTATCGCATTCTTTCACGAGCATGTTAGCGTCAATTGATGGTTTCAGAGGTCCGTTTTTGTCGTCTGCGCTGTCGTATAACGTGCCAGTTGTACGAAATGAAGGCGTGCTTGCAGGACCGCCCACTGGCGGCAGTGTTGTCATTGTACAGACAAGCCATTTGGGTGCATGCGGCATGTCTGCAAAAGTTCGGCTTGGTCTGACATCTGCAGAGTCGTCGATGTGGATAGCTGAGAGTTCTGTACTTGTCAAAGCAGTGCGTGGTCGTGGAATTGAGTTACAAGTCGTTGCAACATCGGGCATCCTAACAGGAAGTGTAACGCAAGCGTTCTCCTTTGCCGGTGTGACTGTGTCGTCTCTGTCTGAGATTCGTTTGCCAGCAACAGGATCTGTGTTTTCGACTGTGTTTGGAAGGCATATGTCGTCTGAAGAATCATCTCCCAAATCCTCGACAGGAGGAACTGCTGCACGGATGACAGAGTGGAGAGCTTCGTCTGCTTTACGTTTGAAAATTGCAGAAGGTTATGCATCCACGCCAAGTGTGGTGATTTCGGTCGACACTCGTTCTGCTGATCTTACAAGAATTTTGACGTATTTGTCACCAGTCGTTTCAAATTCGACCCTTGCAGCGTTCCCTCTCGCGTCAGGCTCTTCATTTGTTGTACTGACTGGTTCGTTACTTGGAACGACTTCAGGCTCTGCAGCAAGCCGCATCGGTAGCAGCGCGTGTGTCTCTTCGATCTGGCGGTCTGATAGTCTTGTTATCGGAAAAGTTCACAGTGGTACTGGAGGTTTTCTTGCAATTTCATTTTCTTCGCATAGATTCAAAGGAGTTCTCAGCTCTGGGCAATCCTCTTTGTCATTCTCGACTCCCGCCGTGCAGAAGATTTATGGTGCCTCAGCGTTTCCTACAACTGGTGAAACCAATGTTTTTGTTGCATGCGCATCATTAGCTTCTGCAAATTACAGCCCTATGGTTCGTATTTTGTTTTCTGCCTCTCACCGCAGCATTTGGGTATCAGATTCTGCAATCAGTTTGAGATCAAACGCTGGCGTTGGACACGGTTTAGCATTGACTGTTTCGTTGACCCGTTTGCAGTCGTCTACTTCTTCTGCATACACATTCGACCGACAGGCGTTGCTCTTGCAAGGTTGGAATGTACCAACGAGCGGGTCGACATGGATATTGGTATCTGGCTCTGGGTTTGGTTCCGATTCGATGACATTATCATCCGTTCGTTTCGGATTGAGCACTGCTGCATCAACCGTTTGGAAGGCCCAAAGTTCTTTAAATTGTCGAGTTGCTGCTGGAATACAACAGCAAATGAGGTTGCAAGTTTCGTTCTCTGGCTTCTCGAGTACCCAGAATTCATCGGTCTCATACAATCGTCCAGCTGCCTTGGACGCCCTGCTTGTGATGAATGCAACTTCTTTTAATGTGAACCTGCCACCATCTGGCAGTGTATCCATCACAGTTGCAGGATCTTCGTTTTCGGCATATCTAGCCTCGATGTCGGTCAAGGTCAGAGGCTCTGCTGGTCAAGCGACCATGTGGAATTCTGATTCTTCGGTAGTCATGAAGACGTCTGCTGGAACTCTCAAATCTCAACTTTTCGAAATTTCGGTTGGCACGCAATTTTCAAAAGCAGCTACAGTGGTTATATTTGATGTTCCAGAATTGGTATCAACAAGCAATTCCTTAGTTCCGCGCTCTGGAAGTGTTTTTGTGTCGTTGACAGGCTTCTCTTTTGGAGCTGTTTCTGCTTCCCAAAGCGTTTCACTCTCAACGAGTTGTGAATCATCTTTCTGGGTATCAAGTTCGTCGATAATTTCTAAGACATCGGCAGGCTCAACATCCAGCTTTGTGTCGATTCAAGCTTCTTCTCTTATCCATGTTTCAAAAATATCACCTGGCTCTCAATTTGTCTCATACGAATCTCTGCGTGTTATCAACAATTTGACCACCTCTAGTTTGAACGTTCCAAACTCTGGAAGTTCAACAGTCACCTTGTCAGGTTCAGGTTTCAGTGCATTTTCTCAGACTGCTAGAAATCGACTGGGAAGCAGTTCTGGCCAAGCTTCAATCTGGACAAGTTCCTCATCGGCTACCTGCAAAAGTCCTGCCGTCTTTGCGGACGGTATTTCATCCATAGCAGCAGTCTCCATATCCAAGAGATCTTCATCTTTGAGCAGTGCATTTAGTTGGGATTCCGCACTCACTAGAGATGTAGCATTGGGAACCAATGTTCCTACAACAGGCAACACTTTCGTGGTTGTGTCCGGCGCATCATTCGGCTTTTCTGATTCCACAATGAAAGCCCGACTCTCTTCAAACAATCCACATTGCGAACCAGCTGCTTGGTCTCCTTTGAATTGTTCTCCAGGAATCAAATTTGGAAGCTGTCCTCAATCAGTATGGCTCTCCTCCTCGTCTTTGCTATGTAGAACTGGTTCCTTGTATGGCTCTTCGGGTGTGGTGGTCACTGTCAATCGCATGTATTCGCTTTTGTCATCATCTCTGTCCTATGACGCACAGGCGGTGTCGGCTATTGTCTCCCTGCCTGTAGCGTTGTCGGGAAGCAATTCCGTGACAGTATTCGGCCAAAATTTTGGAACTGTTCATGCGTCACTTGGTGTACGCTTAGGTTCAACATCATGTGTAGCCATTCGCTGGCAAGCAACATCAGCAGTTACTTGCAAATCAACCTCGATCTCTCAAAGCAGGATTGACATTATTGCATCTTTGACTTCGCGATCGTCGCGTGAGTTTCGTGTTTCCAACATAGGTTTTGCAATGCCAACCGTTCAGATCGTCACTCCAGGTCTGGTTCCTGGTAGCGGATCTGTGTCCCTTTCCGTTTCAGGTGCAGGTTTAGGAACAAGAGATTTTTCTTCTATTTTGAGGTTTCGCATATCTAGCACAACTGCTCAAGCAACTGTTTGGATATCCGATTCTCAAGTTCGCATCAAGACATGCGGATTCGTTGCAAGATTTCCTCTCGTGGAACTTTCTTTATTGCAAGCGGCGGTATACCTGTCAAAATCTCTTTCATTTGCTGCCCCGACTGTCTCGTCAGCATCGCTTTTGAACATTCCAGCCTCAGGATCTGTTCTCTTGACAATGACAGGTACTGCATTTGGCATTCACGGAAATTCATTTGTTGTGAGAATAGGTTGGACATCCAAAGTGGCACATTTCTGGTTGAGTGATTCGTGTGTTGCCTCCAAGTCTCATGCAATCAAAGCCATTCGTATTCCGTTGGTGATCACGCAATCTGGAAGAGTTGGTAATTTGTCATCAGCCGTTCAATCAGATCGTGTTATTGTGTCTTCAACGTCTTCATTTTCGCCACCAACAACAGGAAGTGTGCGTTTTGTCCTTTTCGGCTCAGGAATGGGAGATACCGCAGTTTCAATCATGGCTAGCATTGCAGGGTCCAGCTGTGAGACGTCTTCTTGGATCTCAGATAGTGCAGTCGGTGGGAAGGTGTCTGCTGGATCAAGCCATTCTCTGTCTACAAGGGTTTCTTTTGTGTTGTCTAATAGTGCTACGCACAGTCTTGCCATCTCTTTTGCCCGTCCTCGGGTGTCATCCATCAAAGAAACGGCCCCATCGTCAGGTGCTGTTTATATCACTGTTACAGGAAGTATGTTTTCACAGAATTATGCCACAAGTTGGGCCTCGGTCGGAGGCACTGCTGTCGAGCAGTCGGCGTGGGTATCGTTCTCATCTCTGATTGGAAAGGTATCGGCAGGCCAAGATTCTGCTCAGGGACTCATGATTTCTGTTGGATTATTATATAGTGTGTCGTCATTGATGCATTCGTACACAGCCCCATCAGTTCTTAGACTGGTTTCATCGTGCATTAACTGCAGCAACTTGCCCATCAGTGGTGCTGCTTTTGTCTCGGTTCTTGGTGCAGGTTTTTCCACTCATGATTCGTCTGCCTTGTCAACTTTTGCAGGCTCTGCCGAAGAAGCATCTCAGTGGTTGTCATCATCCACAATTCTGAGCAAGGTTTCTTCTGGTCTTCTCCGATCAGGGTTTATGATGGTTTCTATAGGGTTGCAAAAGGGTTCGAGAACGATGGCGTTTGGTTTTGATGCTCCCATTGCTTCCTCCATAGCCATGACCAATGGGCCTGTTTTGGGGGCCACGTTGATTTCAGTCACTGGCAGGAATTTGGGGGTTTTAGATAGCTCGTTGTCTGCTAAACTGGCTGCAACCGTTTGCACCAGCCCAGTGTGGACTTCAGATTCTGCGTCCATTTGCGTTGTTAGCAGAGGAACGGGTGCCCGGCTGGATGTTAGTGTCACTGTCGCTCAGCAAGTTGGGACGTTGACTGAAGCATTCACTTACAACCACCCTGTTATATTTTCGGTGTTTCCAGTGTCATCTCCCACTACTGCTCAAACGCGAATGTTTGTGGGCGGTGTTAATTTCGGTGGGTTCAATGCTGCCCCAGTCTCTATCAGAATTGGCGGCACACAAGTTCCTTCAGTTTCAGTCATTTCCGATGCGCTACTGACCTTCATCAACACTCCAGGAGTAGGAATTCAAAAGTCTGTTCGTTTAGAAGTTGATTCACTTGTTACTGAAATATCGATGGCATTCACCTACTTCGCTCCGGCAATATCGTCAATGAGACAGCTTAATGTCCCAATGACTGGTTCTGTATCCATAACGATCCTTGGTAGCAACATGGGAACATTCAACTCTTCATTGGTGAAACTGTCCCTGCTCGGGTCAAATGCACTGCATGTGAAGTGGATATCTGATACTTGTGTTACTAGTCTTGTTTCAAGTCATGGATCCTTTGCAAGTTTAGTTACAGTCTCTGTTTCCAATCAAATCACATCTCAATGCAGCATTTGTTTTATCAGCGGCGACCTTCCCGTGCTCAGTTCAACTTCCCTTCAAAGAGTTCCGACCACTGGAGCCGTCATGATGGCTGTCTTTGGTGCTGGTTTTAGCACTGTAGATCGAAGCTCTTTTGTCGCCATCAGTGGTTCCAGAATGGAATCAACCAAATGGATCAGTGGATCGTCATGTGTATCAAAAGCTAGCAATGGTGCCAACTCTGACCGATATGTGTCTATAGTTCATGCCAATGTTGAAGGATCTCTGACAACATGTCTCTCGTTCAGCGCCCCACAGGTCAGTGCAATCAGTCAAGGCAATGGTCCTGCTGCTGGAAATACAAGAATAACTGTCTATGGTTCATCATATTCCACATTCGGTGGATCCGGATCAGGTTCCTTCGGCATGACACAAGCCTCCTTCAGAATTTGGACATCAGATTCTTCTGTCTTACTGTCTTCCAGTGAAGGAGTAGGAAGAAACTTGTCCGTGGTTGTCACAGTGCAAAATCAACTCGGTTCATGCTCAAGAATGTTTAGTTACGATGTTCCATCTGTTTATCGTTCGCAGGCAGCCTATGCCCCTGCGACTGGAGCCTCTTATGTGACACTTTCTGGAACAAGCTTTGGAAGTGTGGACTATTCGAATTCTGCGTCTCTGTTTTTTCAAGTTCCATATTTATCGTCTATTGCTGTTCGTTATTTGCGATGGACGTCGGACACGTCCTCTGGAATTTCCGTCTCTGCAGGTATTGGCAGGTCCAGTTCTTTCCAGGTCACTGTTGCGTCCCAAATAGGATCATTGCTGAATGCATTCACATATGCGACACCGTTTATAAGTTCTGTTGCAATGACAAATCTTCCTCTGACATCATCTGTGAGTGTTACTATTTCAGGCTCGAATTTCGGTCCCTTTGCTACCTCAATCAAAGCTCGCCTTTCCCGCACATCATTCAATGCATTCAGTTGGACTTCTGATTCAAGTGTTTTGTGCAAGAGCCCTCAAGGGCGTATGCCTTCCTCATCTGTGGCTGTCACAACAGCTGTTCTGTCATCAACCATCTCTTTTGTTTTTACATTTGATGCTCCTGTAGTATCTACGAGTATTCGAGCAAATGTACCTGCTTCTGGATCGGTCTCTGTCACGATGATTGGAAATTCGTACGGTTTGTTTGATTTCTCAGTCAATAGTAGAATTGGAAACTCATTTTGCCAAACATCCCTATGGACATCTGATTCCAGCTTGCGATCCAAAGTTGGCAGTGGAGCGTTCTCGTCTCTTCCCTCAGTCGTGTCCCTTCAACAAACGTCCTCGTGTACGCAACTTTTTAGCTATGATGTTACCGTGGTTTCCTCTATTCATCACGTGTTACTGCCGGCATCTGGCTCAGTCAGCATGACGGTATATGGCAGAAATTACGGTTCTTCCAGCTATTCTGTCGCTGGAAGGTTACATTACAACGGCTCCTACACTCAGTTCGGTGTAGCTCCTCATAGGACCTCATTCATGACTACATTGTGGATATCTCACTCAAGCATTCGAAGTTTGGTTCCCATTGGAACCGGCAGTCGTTATGGAATTGAAGTGTCTGTCGGAGTTTTAGTTGGTTCTCTCGCGAATGCGGTATCTTTCGTGAATCCCGATGTTCATTCTGTTGTCGATACTACCAGACATGTGCCGTCAACAGCTACGTCAATGGTCACAATGATTGGGCAATATGTGGGTTTATCAGGTATGTCTGCTGTCGTCGGTGTTGCGCCAAGCAAATGCCAAGTTTCGGATTGGACATCTGATTCTTCAATTTCGTGCAAGGCTCCCTCTGGGTCGGGCATTTTCAAATCCGCCATGTTGACTTCGTGGTCACAACATGGAATGCTGTCTCAAGCGATATCTTATATTGGTGCATCAGTCTCGTCCGTTGTGTCACTATCTGTGCCATCTTCTGGTGGACTTTCATTGACGGTTGCTGGCCGCAACGGGGGGCAGGCGGTTTATTCTGCAGGTATCCGGATCGGTGCGTCAGCGGCCCAGGCAACACTTTTGCTTTCAGATTCAGCATCGATTGCCAAATCATCTGCAGGATTGGAGATTGCGCTATCTGTCTCTATTTCAATGAGCCGTTGGAGCACATTGCTCGCTCTCTCCTCGTGTATCAGCTACGCAGCTCCGATTGCATCATCAGTACGACTAACAAATTTTCCTTCATCTGGTGCTACAATAGTCAGTATTTTTGGTAGTGGATTGGGCGGCATAGCAGGTAGTGCAAAAGTTCGTGCAGGTTCCACTGCGTGTTCTAGCAGTATCTGGCAGTCTTTTTCGTCAATTTCCTGCAAGGTTGCATCAGGAAATGATCGGTCGTCCAGTGTTCAACTTTCTGCCGGATTCATGACCATGAGTCAAGTTCTTCTCCGCTTCTCCGGAGCTGCATCCTACGATATGGTCTCGGTTGCATCCGTTCATGTGAAGAATTCTCCTACGTCAGGCTCTTTGAGCGTCACGTTTTCGGGTGCATCAAGTGGATACTCGGGCTACTCTCCGAGAGCGGCAATTGGGACCGGTTTTGTCAGCTCGAGATGGGTTTCGTCATCATCCACGCTTTGCAAGACTGTTTCGGGTGTGGGAGGCTCTCGAAATGTCCTTTTGAGTGTTGATATTCGTGTATCAACATTGTCAAAGCATTTTTCTTTCGATACTCCTGGCGTGTATAATCAAAACCCAATGAATTTGCCGAAATCCGGATCTATTTCAGTCACTCTGGTGGGATATTCGTCAGGATTTACAAGACCGAGTTCTGCTGTGGCTATCGATGCCAGCGCTTGTTCTGCTTCTGTGTGGCTTTCTGATTCGTCTGTAGCAACAAAACCCATGTCAGGCTCGGCCATACATCTCTCAGTGACCACAATGTTGTCTGTTGCAGTTCAACGCGGCTCCATCACATCGTTAGCGTCTTACGACATCCAGCAAGTTTCCTCTCTGGGTCGATACAATGGACCTCGCTTGGGAAACATTGTTATTTCTGTTCTTGGAACTTCAATAGGTACTTTTGACTTAAGCCCATCTGCCAGATTGGGTGCGTCAGCCTGCACCTCTAGTGTGTGGATCACATCTTCGTCGATAACTTGCAAGCTTTCATCGGGATTTGCAGCAGCGTTGCCTGTTGTCAGTACTGCTCATCGTAAAACAGCTCTGCTGTCGCAAGCATTTAGCTATGATGTTGCCATCATATCGTCTGTCAAATCAATACACGGAAACGCTCCAGCAACAGGATCGTTGAGTGTCTCTGTGTTTGGACTAGAATTTGGAACTACTGATACAAGTGAAATCTTGAAGTTTGGGTCGACTCGGTGCATGGCGACGGCGTTTGTTTCCGACACATCGCTGTCGTGCAAAGTCGCCGCTGGTTCTGCCGACAGCATTGTTTCACTCGATTCTGCGCTCTCTGTAGGCCCGGGAATCACTCAAGCATTGCGGTATGATGCGCCCAACGCTCGTTTCTCAAATCCGTCAAACATTCCATCAAGTGGTGCAGTCGTCTTAACCCTATCTGGAAACAATTTCTCGCCCTGGTCTATTTCTTCGATGTTTGTCGTGCATGGGACATCATGTCAAGCCACCAGTTGGATATCTGACAGTTCTTCTTTATGCAAAACTCCCAGGGGAGTAATGACATCATTTGTTTCGGTTAATACTTCCATGCTTCAGATGAACAATTCGGCATTTGTGGTTTTTGATCGACCGATTCCTGCCATCGTTCATTCTCGCAGCGTGCCAGGCACCGGTTCAAGTTTTGCAATGCTTTCAGGTTCTAGTCTAGGAGCATATTATTCGTCTGCATGCATTAAAGTTGGATCGACTTCGTCTGAAATGTCTGTATGGATTTCGTTGTCTGCGGTTGCGGGTAGGATTTCTTCTGGTGTCAGTGATACATTAATCGTGCGCATATCTGTCAACCTTCAGACATCAAGTGCGTCAGCTTTAATTTCTTACGAAACTGCACTCAATTCAATAACTTCTCCAAGCAACGCACCTGCGACTGGCTCAGTTTTCGTAAGCATATCAGGTGTCAGTTACGGCCAGTCATCTTTTAGTCATTCGTCATGGGTCGGGCTAACTCTTGCAGTCTCTTCTATTTGGATATCAGACAGTTCTGTGGTCGCCAAAATGCCTGCTTTTTCTGACAAGAGTGTTATGGTAGCTTCTCAAAAGTTAGATTTATCGTTCACCAATCAAAGTGTATTGTTTGCTGACAATCCGCGCATCCATGCAGTTGTTCCCTCGGTATATGGCATTCGTGGAGGGAAAGTCGTGACTCTGATTGGAAGAAATTTTGGTGTTTTTAATCAAAACAACCAATCACTCGACTCTACTTCGTTGTTTGTCAAATTTGCAGGAAATGCAGCGTATAATGCTTCATGGATTTCTGATTCTTCAGTTTTGTCCACGGTTCCTCCAGGGATCATTTCCAACGGCTCTACCATCAGCGTGGAGATGACTACATTTCAAAGGCACAGCATCAGCCATGGTCTGACTGCATACACCGGTATCAACGTATCTTCAGTAACACCTGGTCTTTTCACAGCTCAGAGCTTTGGTAATGCCAGTTTTTCTGTCAACTTGTTTTTCCAGCCTACGGCAGATGTCACTATTACGGTTTCCAGTTTGGTTCCATCTAGAGCAAAAGTGTTGACGCCCACCCTTGTATTCACCCCATCGTCCTTTTCCATTCCACAGATTGCGCATATCCAAGGAGTGCCCAATGTTATTCAAGAAGGAAACACTTTCTACAATATCACGATGTCCTTGACTTCACAGGATTCTGATTACGACGGATTGTATGGACGAGTTTTTGAATTTGCACTTACTGGGGACATTGATG
>Ga0256302_1000008_pt1 | contig 17036 bp, 31 predicted proteins | sample ColtaT_13_FD_183684 | JGI IMG/M metagenome (GOLD analysis project Ga0256302, IMG submission 183684) | Metatranscriptome of freshwater microbial communities from Columbia River, Oregon, United States - Colum_Colum_RepA_8h (Metagenome... | ecosystem: Environmental > Aquatic > Freshwater > River...
GCCAGAACCAAAAGTGCGGATTGTCCTTTCATTCTGTCCCTTAATTTACGACCGATTGTTGCATAAAAAAAGGATAAGGGAACACCTTATCCTTTTCTTAAAATGAACAACCATTGAATCATTCTTTGGTTTCTGAATCTTCGCTTGAAGCAGCCTCGTCAACAACAGGAGTCTCAGAAACAGGCGTTTCTTCAACTGCAACTGCTTCTACTGCCGGAGCCACAACAACGGCCTCAGCAACTGCTGCATCAGCCTTCTTGCGACCGCGGCGTGTGCCCTTCGCAGCAACCTTGTCTGCACCGTAAACTTCGTTGAAGTCTAACAACTCAATCATGGCCATTTCGGCGTTGTCGCCTAAACGAGTGCCCGTCTTAATGATGCGGGTGTAACCACCGGGGCGATCACCAACCTTCACAGCAACCTCGCGGAACAACTCCGTAACCGCTTCTTTGCTCTTCAAGTAGGCAAAAACAGTACGGCGGTTGTGGGTACTGTCCACCTTTGACTTAGTCACCAAGGGCTCAACATACTTCTTCAACTCTTTGGCCTTGGCCAAAGTAGTATTGATTCGCTTGTGCTCAATCAATGAATTCGCTAAGTTGCTCAACAACGCCTTGCGGTGCGATGCTGTGCGGCCCAAGTGATTGAATTTCTTACCGTGTCTCATTACTCTTTTTCCAATTTGTATTTCGTAACATCCATACCGAACACCAGACCTTTGGTTTCCACCAACTCATCCAATTCGGTTAAACTTTTCTTGCCGAAGTTTCTGAACTTCATCAAGTCTTGCTTGGTATAGGTTACCAAGTCTGCCAAGGTCTCAACCTCAGCCGCTTTCAAACAATTCAAAGCACGCACGCTCAAATCAAGATCGGTCAATTTCGTCTTCAACAGTTGACGCATGTGCAGAATCTCCTCGTCAAAGGACTCAGTTTCTACAACAACCTTCTCTTCGGACTTGATGCGCTCATCTGTGAACAACGAAAAATGCTCAATAAGAATGTTCGCCGCCTCGGTAACTGCGTGCTGCGGATGAATACTTCCGTCGGTTTGAACATCAAAAACCAACTTTTCAAAGTCTGTTTTCTGTTCAACTCGGTAGTTTTCAACGCTGTACTTAACGTTCTTGATCGGAGTATATATGGAGTCCAAAGCGATGGTTCCCTTGATGGCTTCCAAACGCTTATTTTCCTCTGCTCCCACGTATCCGCGCCCTTTCTCAATGGTCAATTCCATCTCGATTTTTACGCTGGATTCCATGCGGCAGATGATCAACTCCGGATTTAGCACCTGAAACGCTGCCGTGAATTTACCCAAGTCACCAGCAGTGAACTGCTCTTGACCGGAAATACTCACTTTAACCGTTTCGCCTTCGCTGGCATCTATTTGACGCTTCAGACGAACTTGCTTGAGATTCAGAACAATCTCGGTCACGTCTTCCACCACACCCTTCAGTGTCGAGAACTCGTGATCCACTCCGGAAATGCGAACCGAAGTAAACGCATAACCCTCGAGCGAGCTTAACAAAACCCGGCGAAGAGCATTGCCAATCGTTAGACCAAAGCCAGGCTCCAAGGGACGAAACTCGAATTGACCTTCGGTTTCGGTTGCAGCGTTGACAATGACCTTTTCGGGCTTTTGAAAGGTAAGAATGGCCATAATCGTTTATTTAGAATACAATTCGACGATCAATTGCTCTTTGATGTTCTCAGGGATCAAATCACGCGAAGGAACTCCTGTAAAGGTTCCCATGTGCGTAGCGTCGTTCCACTGCAACCAAGAGTACTCACCGCGTCGACCGGACAAGGAATCGGCAATAACCTCCATGGATTTTGACTTCTCACGAACAGAAATCGCATCACCTGGTTTTACCTGGTAGGACGGAATATTAAGCAATTCGCCATTCACCAAAATGTGGCGGTGTGAAACCAATTGGCGTGCGCCACGACGGGTACGCGAAAAACCCAAACGGTACACCACGTTATCCAAACGGGACTCACACAATTGCAAAAGAACTTCACCGGTAACTCCTTTGGAGCGGTGGGCTTTTTCAAATAAGGTACGGAACTGACGCTCCAAAATACCATACGTGTATTTAGCTTTCTGCTTTTCTGCCAACTGAACGGAGTATTCACTTTTCTTGCCGCGCTTCTTGGCAAAACCGTGTTGACCTGGAGGGTAATTGCGCTTTTCCAAAGCGCGGTCCGGTCCAAAAATAGGTTCGCCAAAACGACGGGCGATTTTCGTCAATGGGCCTCTGTATCGTGCCATAACTCTTAACTCTTCTAATTAATGATTATACGCGGCGACGCTTCGGAGGACGACAGCCGTTGTGGGGGATGGGGGTAACGTCAATGATTTCAGTTACTTCAATTCCAGCATTATTCAAGGAACGAATAGCGCTTTCACGACCATTACCGGGACCTTTAACGTATACTTTCACCTTGCGCAATCCGGCCTCCATGGCAGGGCTCGCAGCATTTTCCGCAGCGGTCTGGGCTGCGTAGGGTGTGTTCTTCTTAGAGCCACGGAATCCCATTTTCCCAGCGCTGGACCAGGAAATCACCTGTCCTTGCAGATTTGTCAAGGAAATGATGATGTTGTTGAAGGTGCTCGTCACGTGGGCTTCACCGAAGGCTTCCACCTTCACTTTACGCTTCTTGACCGTTTTTGTTGACTTTGCCATGAGGATCAGGGATTACTTGGTCGCTTTCTTCTTGTTCGCTACAGTCTTGCGCTTTCCTTTGCGCGTACGACTGTTGTTCTTGGTATGCTGACCGCGAAGGGGCAAACCAGAACGGTGGCGGATGCCGCGGTAACAACCAATGTCCATCAAACGCTTGATGTTCATTTGAGTTTCCGAACGCAATTCGCCTTCTACTTTGAAGCTATCAGAAATTACCGTACGAATTTCCTGCAACTGGTCATCGGACCAATTACCTACTTTGGTGTCGTAATCGACGCCTGCAGCAGTCAGGATTTCCCGGGACCGGCTGCGGCCGATTCCATAGATATACATTAGACCAATTTCTCCGCGCTTATTCTTCGGAAGGTCGATACCAGCTATTCTCGCCATTTCGTTGGTTAATTAAATTATCCTTGACGCTGTTTCAGCTTCGGATTTTTCTTGTTAATGACATACAAACGGCCCTTGCGGCGAACAATTTTGCACTCGGGGCTGCGCTTCTTCAGGGATGCTCTGATTTTCATATCTCAGTAGGCAATTAATAACGATAAACAATTCGGGCCTTGGACAGGTCGTATGGAGACAACTCCAACTTAACCCGATCACCAGGCAATAACTTAATGTAGTGCATGCGCATCTTTCCAGAAATGTGCGCAGTCACTACGTGACCATTTTCAAGCTCCACGCGGAACATGGCATTGGAGAGATTCTCCGTAATCACGCCGTCCTGCTCAATTGCTCCTTGCTTTGCCATGTCTTAGTTTGCGTTCGTAGAACGACCCTTCATCCGACTACCTTCCATAAGGCCGTCGTAGTGACTGTTCAACAAATAACTTTCGACCTGCATCAAGGTATCCAAGATAACCCCCACCATGATCAACAAACTGGTTCCACCGTAGAAATTAGCCCACTGAGGAGTTAGGTTTGCGATATTCGCAAGGGAAGGAAGAATCGCCAAAAATGCAAGAGCAATTGCACCCGGGAGCGTGATTCTAGATAGAATCTGATCCAAGTACTCAGCAGTATCTGCTCCAGGTTTAACTCCGGGCACAAAACCACCGCTTCTACGCAAGTCTTCTGCAATCTGGCTAGTATTGAATTGAATGGCGGTGTAGAAGAAGGTAAAGACCAAGATCAACGCCGCAAAGATAAAGTTGTACCAGAAACCTTGGATGTTCCCAAAAATATCCACTAACCAAGGCATCGTATCCGTGCCGGCACCGCTGTACTGCAGTACCGTAATGGGTATGAACATCAAGGCCTGAGCAAAGATGATCGGCATAACTCCAGCGGTATTCACGCGGATGGGCAAGTAACTGCGGCCAATGGAACGTGGGGCAGAATTACCGGATGCACCAGCTACGCGCTTGGCATACTCCAAGGGTACTTGACGCACCGCCTGAGTAATTGCAATCGCAAACAAAATGACCAAATACAACGCAACCAACTCCAGCAGGAAAACAACGATGCCACCACCTGCCTCACTCACCTGCTTAACGTACTCTTGCAAGAACGATTGAGGCAATTGAGCAATGATACCGATCATGATCAACAAGCTAATGCCGTTGCCAATTCCTTTGTCCGTGATGCGCTCACCCAACCACATGGCGAAAATGGTTCCCGCCGTAAGAGTAATCAACGCCAGCGTCCAAAACGTTGAGGTAGGCAACGTAAGGCCTACGCCTTGGTACATCAAATTGGAGATGTATCCCGGCGCTTGCAAAAGTGCTACAGCAATGGTAACGTAGCGCGTGATTTGATTCAACTTGCGACGACCACTCTCTCCATCCTTCTGCATTTTCTGAATAGAAGGCACGGCCAAACCCAGCAATTGCAACAAAATCGATGCAGAGATGTACGGCATGATTCCCAAGGCCAGAACAGAGGCATTGGCAAACGCACCTCCAGAGAAGGCATTCAATATGCCTATCAAGCCTTCGCTTGCTTGGCTTTGAAGATTGGTCAACGAAGTCGGATCAATGCCGGGCAACACCACGTTGGACCCCAAACGGTAGACCAACAGCAGACCCAACGTCAACAAAATTTTGTCGCGCAGTTCTTGGATGCTCCAAATGTTGCGGAAGGTATCGATCAAACGCTTCATGGAATCTTAATTAAGCTTGCTCAATGGTTCCGCCAGCTGCTTCAATTGCCTTGACGGCTGATGCACTGAACTTGTGGGCCGAGATGGAAACCTTAGCCGTGAATTCTCCACGACCCAAGATTTTGATCAAATCATTCTTGGAAGCCAAGCCGTTCTGAATCAATACTGCAGCGTCAATACGCTCCAATCCTTTTTCAACCGAAAGGGTTTGCAACACGTCCAAATTGATTGCACGGTATTCTACCCGGTTTGGATTCGTAAATCCAAACTTAGGAACACGACGCTGAAGCGGCATCTGGCCACCTTCAAAACCAATCTTGGTCGAATAGCCGGAACGTGACTTGGCACCTTTGTGACCACGTGTGGAAGTACCACCGCGACCCGATCCTTGACCGCGACCCAAGCGCTTGTTATTGCGAACCGAGCCTGCTGCGGGTTTTAATTCATTCAAGTTCATGCTCTAATGCGTTTAGGCTTGTTCAACTTCTTGTACCTGAACCAAGTGTTCTACTTTGCGCACCATTCCCAGAATCTGGGGGGTTGCTTCGTGTACAACAGAGTGGTTCATTTTACGGATGCCCAATGCGGCCATTGTGGCCTTTTGGCGTGCGGGACGATTGATCGTACTACGCACTTGTGTGATTTTAATCTTAGCCATGATGTATCGCTATCAACCGTTAAAAACCTTCGTTATGGCAATACCGCGTTGACGTGCAACTTCATTCACGTCGCGCAACTGATGCAAGGCTTCAAAAGTAGCTTTTACCAAGTTGTGCGGATTCGACGAACCTTTTGATTTCGCCAATACATCGTGTACACCGACGCACTCCAAAACGGCACGCATAGCACCTCCAGCGATAACACCAGTTCCGTTCGAGGCGGGACGCAAGAAAACACGTGCGCCACCAAACTTACCATCCTGCTCGTGAGGAATCGATTTCTTTACAATAGGGAAGCGGTAAAGATTTTTCTTAGCATCTTCAATGCCTTTGGCAACCGCTTCAGAAACTTCCTTGCTTTTGCCCAAACCGTATCCACCGATTCCACTTTCATCGCCAACAACGACGATTGCACTAAAACCGAATGCACGACCGCCCTTGGTCACCTTGGTAACGCGTTGAACGCCTACCAAACGATCCACCAACTCCAAGCCACTGGGCTTGACACGACGCGAATTTTGTGCTGATTTCATATCAATTGCTTAGAAGTTGAGACCACCTTCCCGGGCACCGTCGGCCAGAGATTTAACACGCCCATGGTACAAATAACCACCGCGATCAAAAGCGACTGCGGAGATTCCCTTCGCCTGAGCAACAGCAGCAATAGCCTTGCCTACCTCAAACGCTTGGTTGGTCTTCGCACCTTCAAATGCTTTACCTTTTTTGGTTACGCTGGTAGCGGAACCCAAAGTGGTGCCGGTAACATCGTCAATAAGTTGTGCGTAAATCGCCTTGTTGCTGCGGAAAACAGCCAAACGAGGACGCTGCGCGGTGCCCTGTACCACTTTGCGAATCCGACGACGGATTCGGTTGCGGCGATCAATGGATGAAAGTGCCATAATCTATATCGCTTATTTCTTGCCTTTACCGGCTGATTTACCCGCCTTACGACGTACCACTTCATTGACGTAACGCACACCATTTCCTTTGTAAGGCTCTGGCTTGCGGAAGCTGCGAATTTTGGCAGCAATCATACCCAACAACTGCTTGTCGAAGGATTTGAGGATGATCAAGGGGTTTTTACCTTTTTCCGATTTGGTTTCAAGAGAAACCTCCGAAGGCAATTGAACCATGATCGTGTGCGAGTAACCGAGGGAAAGATCTAAGATTTGACCCTGGTTGGAAGCACGGTAACCCACACCTATCAACTCAAGTTCCTTAGTCCAGCCGTTGGAAACACCAACCACCATGTTGTTGATCAAAGCCCGATACAAACCATGCTTTGCACGAGTCGGCTTATCCTCGTTCGCACGAAGAACTGTTACGACGTCACCTTCCTGCTGCAAAGTAATGTCGGGATGAATTTCTTGGGTCAAAGTGCCCAACTTGCCCTTGACGGTAACAGCGGTTCCGGAGACAGAAATCTCCACACCTGCTGGTACTTGTATCGGGGCCTTACCAATGCGTGACATAGTATCGACTTGGAATTAATATACGTAGCAAATAACCTCCCCACCAACGTTTTTCTGACGGGCTTCTTTGTCCGTCATTAAACCTTTGGAGGTAGTTACAATGGCGATGCCCAAACCGTATTTTACGCGGGGCATATCCTCTTTAGAAAAATACTTGCGCAAGCCGGGAGTTGAAACACGATCAATACCACGAATAACTGGAGTTTTCGTGGCCTTGTCGTACTTCAAAGCAACTTTTACAACACCCTGCGGGCCTTCGGCATCGTGCTTGTAGCTTGCGATGTAGCCTTGGTCCATCAGAATGCGCGCAATTTCAATCTTAATCTTCGAAGCCGGGGCTTCTACCACCGTGTGACCGGCGCGACTCGCATTGCGAATGCGCGTCAAAAAATCTGCAATCGGATCGGTATTCATAGCGTCGTTCCTTTAATCGTTTATTACCAGCTGGACTTTTTCACACCTGGGATCAAGCCCATGTTCGCCATTTGACGGAACGTCACGCGCGAAATGCCGAACTGACGCATGTAACCACGGGGGCGTCCCGTAATGCTGCACCGGTTGTGCAAACGCACCGGTGATGCGTTCTTTGGTAACTTCTGCAAGGCTAGATAATCGCCAGCAGCCTTCAAAGCCTCACGCTTTGCAGCGTACTTGGCTACTAACTTTTCACGCTTGGCCTCGCGGGCCTTCATGGATTCTTTTGCCACGGGTCCTTCAATTATTTTTTAAACGGAAATCCAAACGACGTAATCAACGATTTGCACTCTTTATCGGTTTTCGCCGAAGTGACAAATGTGATATCCATTCCGGCAATGCGATTCACCTTATCGATGTCGATTTCTGGAAAAATGATCTGTTCGGTGATTCCAAAAGTGAAATTCCCACGGCCATCAAAACCTTCCTTGACACCACGAAAATCACGAATACGCGGCAAGCTCGCGGTCAACAAGCGATCAAAGAATTCGTACATACGCTCTCCACGCAGCGTAACGCGCGCTCCAATGGGCATGCCTTTACGCAACTTAAAGTTCGAAATATCTTTCTTTGAGCGGGTTGAAACCGCGCGTTGACCAGCGATGATAGTCATCTCCTCAACGGCATAATCAACTAACTTTTTGTCAGCTACGGCTGCACCAATGCCTTGGCTAAGAACAATCTTTTGAAGGCGGGGAACCTCCATCATGTTCTTGTAGGCAAATTCTTCTTGCAAAGCCGGAACTACCTTGTCCCGGTATATGCTTTTCAAACGCTGTTCCATTACTTAATCGTCTCGCCTGATTTCTTCGCAACGCGAACCTTCTGGCCTTTATCGTTGATTTTCATTCCCACGCGGGTTGGGGTACCCGTTTTTGGATCAATCAGCATCAAATTGCTGACGTGCAACGGTGCTTCCATCTGAGAAAGACCGCCTTGGGGGCTGGATGCCGTAGGCTTTTGGTGTTTGGTCACCATATTCACACCCTCCACAACAGCGCGGTGCTGTTTGGGGATCATGCGAATGATGCGACCGGTCTGTCCCTTGGACTGACCCGCAATCACCATTACGGTATCGCCGGTTTTGATATGAAACTTCGCCATCGTTCTATACTTAAAGCACTTCTGGTGCCAGAGAAACAATTTTCATGTACTGCTTGTCGCGCAATTCACGAGCTACAGGGCCAAAAACACGAGTGCCACGCATCTCACCCGCAGCAGTCAACAACACACAAGCGTTGTCGTCAAAGCGTATGTATGAACCATCGGCACGACGAACTTCTTTCGAAGTACGAACGACTACCGCTGTGGATACTTGTCCTTTTTTAACGTTACCCGACGGGGTGCTGTCTTTAACAGTCACTACGATCTTGTCACCAACGCTCGCATAGCGACGCTTTGTTCCGCCCAACACACGAATGACCAAAACTTCTTTGGCACCTGTGTTGTCCGCAACGCGTAAACGGGATTCTTGTTGTAACATCCTACTTTACCTTTTCAATGATTTCAACAAGACGCCAGTTCTTCGTCTTGCTCAACGGACGGGTTTCCATGATGCGGACGGTATCGCCCTTGGTGCATTCATTCTTTTCGTCGTGTGCGTGGAACTTGCTCGTAAAGGATACGAACTTGCCATACTTAGCATGCTTGACACGACGTGAAACACTTACCGTGATTCCTTTTTCCATAGCCGCACTGGTCACAATACCAATACGCTCTTTGCGCAAATTTCTTTCCATTGCTCTATCTCTTATTGATTTTTGCGCAGCACCAACTCTGTGGCCAAGCGCGCAACCAGTTTTCGCGCTGCGGTGATGCGCATCGGATTCTCCAAAGGAGACATGCGATGGGTGCGCTTCATCCGAAACAATTCATCTTTCATTTGTGTCACCTTCAAAGCCAAATCGGCGTCTTTCAGTGCTTTAATTTCTGCTACTTTCATGATCTAACGAAGGATTAGGCTTCCGTGTAATCGCGTCGAACGACCAACGCGGTTTTAACCGGTAACTTTTGAGCGGCAAGACGCAAGGCCTCTTTCGCAATATCGGCGGGAACGCCGTCCAATTCGAACAACATACGACCCGGGCGAACTACAGCTGCCCAATATTCAACCGCACCCTTTCCTTTACCCATACGTACTTCCAAGGGCTTCTTGGTTACCGGTTTGTCAGGAAAAATGCGAATCCACAGCTGGCCTTCACGCTTCATGTAACGTGTAGCTGCGATACGAGCGGCTTCAATCTGACGAGCTGTCATCCATACATTCTCCAACGACTTGATGCCGAAGGAACCGAAAGCCAACGTGGCGCCGCGCTGGGCATTGCCCTTCATGCGGCCCTTGAACTGCTTTCTAAACTTCGTGCGTTTCGGTTGTAACATCGCTTAGCTTCTTTGGCGTTCTACTTATTTCTTTGCACCTCCGCGACGATCGCGAACTTGACTTGCACCTCCACGACGATCGCGATCACGAACACCCTCGTTAGCACCAGGGCCTGTCTTCTTCGCAGGTCCGAGCAAGTTGGACAAGTCACGCTTGCCATAAACTTCACCCTTCATGATCCAAACTTTGATGCCAATCCGACCGTAGGTCGTGTGCGCTTCAGAAATGTGGTAATCAATGTCTGCGCGAAAAGTGTGCAAAGGAGTGCGTCCGTCCTTGAACTTCTCCGAACGTGCAATCTCCGCACCATTCAAACGACCAGAGATCTGTACTTTGATCCCTTCGGCACCCATACGCATGGTTGCCGCAATACTCATCTTAATTGCGCGGCGGAAGGAAATACGACCTTCAATCTGACGGGCAATACTGTCGGCTACCAACTTGGCATCCAGTTCCGGACGCTTAATTTCGAAGATGTTGATTTGAACTTCTTTGCCGGTCAGTTTCTTCAACTCCTCCCGCAACTTATCAACCTCTTGGCCACCTTTACCAATAATGACACCAGGGCGAGCCGTGGCAACCGTAACGGTAACCACTTTCAGTGTACGCTCGATAACAATGCGAGACACACTTGCCTTGGTCAAACGTGCGTACAGATACTTGCGAATCTGTGCATCTTCAGCCAATTTCTCACCGTATACACGGCCACCGTACCAATTCGATTCCCATCCGCGGATGAAACCAAGGCGATTGCCGATGGGGTTAGTCTTTTGTCCCATTATTTATGCTTCAGCGTTTTCGGTGATCACTTGTTTACTACCCACAATGATTGTTACGTGATTGGAGCGCTTGCGAATGCGGTGCGCACGACCCTGCGGAGCAGGCGAAATACGCTTTAACATACGACCACCATCAACCATCACAGACTCAACAACCAAATTACTGTCTTCTAAACGCGCATCTGGGTTCTTAGTCTGCCAATTACTCAAAGCTGAAAGCAAGAGTTTCTCCAAACGAATAGAAGACTCTTTGGGGCTGTACTTTAAGACAAACAATGCCTTTTCAACAGCCATACCACGAATCAAATCTGCCACAAGGCGCATTTTACGTGGAGACGTCGGGCAATTGTTTAAAGAAGCCATAGCAACGCTTTTGCGTGCTTCTTTGCGGGCTTCGGCCGCATTGTACTTACGAGATCCCATGGCTTATCGTTTTCCTTTGTCTTTCTTGTTACCGGCATGACCACGGAAGGTACGCGTAGGTGAAAATTCACCCAACTTGTGACCAACCATATTCTCCGTTACATAAACCGGAATAAAGGTCTTGCCGTTGTGAACAGCAATAGTTTGACCTACAAAATCCGGGCTAATCATTGAGGCGCGCGACCAGGTTTTCACCACCGTCTTCTTGCCCGACTCAACATTTTCCGCTACACGCTTCTCAAGCTTGAAGTGGATAAAGGGTCCTTTTTTCAGTGAACGAGACATGGCTTATTTCTTGCGTTTTTCAATGATGTAACGATTGCTTGCCTTCTTCGGTGTACGCGTTTTGTACCCTTTCGCAGGAATGCCATTGCGTGAACGTGGATGACCACCCGTAGCACGACCTTCACCACCACCCATAGGGTGATCAACTGGGTTCATCGCGACGGCACGAGTACGAGGACGACGACCTTTCCAACGGCTGCGACCGGCTTTACCGGAAATCTCCAAGGCATGATCGCTGTTGCTAACAACACCTACCGTCGCCATACACGTAATCAAAATCATGCGCGTCTCGCTAGAAGGCATACGCAGAACGGCATAACCACCGTCGCGAGCCACCAACTGAGCAAAAGAACCTGCTGAGCGAGCAATAACTCCACCCTGACCAGGACGCATTTCAATGTTGTGAACAACCGTACCCAACGGCAGATCAGACAAGGGCAATGCATTGCCTACTTCAGGTGCACTTCCTTTACCACTGACCAGCGTCATGCCTACGGTAACCCCATTAGGAGCTAAGATGTAGCGCTTTTCACCGTCTGCATAGACCAATAATGCAATAAATGCACTGCGATTTGGATCGTATTCGATGGAACGAACCGTTGCAGGAATGTTCACCTTCTCGCGTTTGAAATCAATCAAACGGTACTGCTGCTTGTGGCCACCACCTTGGTAGCGAACGGTCATCTTACCGGTGTTGTTCCGGCCACCACGACTCTTCTTGGAAACCAAGAGGCTTTTCTCTGGCTCAACACCAGGAGTTAAAACCTTGAAGTCGTTTACCACGCGGAAACGTTGTCCCGGAGTGATTGGTTTTAATTTACGTACCCCCATGACTTACAGGTTGCTATAGATATCAATGGTCTGCCCTTCACTTACGTGAACAACAGCCTTTTTGTAAGAAGACTTCTTGCCGGCCAGGGTGCCGCTTTTGGTGAAACGCACAACTTGGCGAGCTGCCACGATGCTCGTGCGTACACTTTCTACCGTCACACCATAGCTGGCCTCTACCGCTTTGCGAATCTGCAGCTTGTTCGCCTCTTTTGCAACAACAAAAGAGTAACAATTCTGCTTCTCACTGGCTGCGGAAGCCTTTTCGGTAATGATCGGGCGAATCAGGATGTGTTCCATTATTTCGCGCTTAATGCAGTTTCAATTTTCTCAATCGAGGACTCTACTAAAACCAACACACCGGCATTCATGATATCGTAAGTGTTTAGTTCTGAGTGAGTTACAACATTCGAGCCCTCAAAATTGCGGGACGACAAATATACGTTTTTATCTGAATCTCCAAGCACTACTAGAGATTTTTTTCCGTGCAGGCCTAAAGCTTGGATCATTGAAGCATACTGCTTGGTCTTTGGTGCTTCAAAAGAAACGTTCTCCAAAACCACAATCTTCTGGGCAGCAATCTTGATCGACAGAGCCGATTTGCGAGCCAATGCCTTTACTTTCTTGTTCAGCTTGAAACCGTAGTCGCGAGGTTGAGGACCAAAAACACGACCACCACCACGGTACAACGGTGACTTCATGGAACCGTGACGTGCGCCACCGGTACCTTTTTGCTTGTGCACTTTCTTCGTGGTACGAGCGATGTCCGCGCGCTCCTTGGATTTGTGTGTGCCCTGGCGCTGGTTGGCCAAGTACAACTTCACATCCAAGTATACCGCGTGGTTGTTGGGCTCGATGCCGAAAACACTATCGTTCAGAGTCGCCTTGCGACCTGTCTCTTTGCCTTGGGAGTTAAGAATGCTCAGTTCCATTATTTCTCAACAATTACCGTGGACTGCTTGGCTCCAGGAACAGAACCTTTTACAATCAACAAGTTCTTCTCCGTATCGACCTTCAATACTTGCAAGTTCTGGATCTTTACGCGATCACTGCCCATACGGCCCGCCATTCGCATGCCTTTGAAGACGCGCGAGGGATCAGATCCCGCACCAATTGAACCCGGTGCGCGCAAGCGGTTGTGCTGTCCGTGAGTGGACTCGCCTACCCCGCTAAATCCGTGGCGCTTTACAACACCTTGGAAACCCTTACCCTTGGAAGTACCAACCACAGACACAAACTCGCCCTCTGCAAAAAGAGAGACGGGCAGGATATCCCCCAAGGAGATGCCGTTGGTGTCCAGGTCGCGGAATTCCACGTACTTGGATTTTGCATTGGTTTTCGCTTTTTCAGCGTGGCCGGCGGCAGGCTTGGTGGGATGCTTTACATCGCCAAATCCAATCTGCACGGCATTGTAACCATCGACATCCATCGTCTTGATTTGAGTCACCACACAGGGACCCACCTCAAGCACCGTGCACGGATAGTTCTTTCCGTCCGCGTCGAAGATGCTGGTCATTCCGATTTTTTTGCCAATTAATCCAGGCATGATTCAGAACAATTAATTATTAATAAAAAAAGATCACACTTTGATTTCAACCTCAACACCGCTGGGCAATTCCAACTTCATCAAGGCGTCAATGGTCTTGCTCGAAGAGCTGTAGATGTCCAACAAACGCTTGTAGCTGGACAATTCAAACTGCTCACGGGCCTTCTTGTTGACGTGCGGAGAACGCAACACCGTGTAAATGCGCTTGTTCGTAGGCAACGGAATGGGACCGTTAACCACCGCGCCGGTGCTCTTCACCGTTTTAACAATTTTCTCAGCCGACTTGTCCACCAAGCTGTGGTCGTACGACTTCAATTTGATTCGAATTTTTTGACTCATCACGGAGAAGATTAAGCGTTTCCTTTTACTTTGGCGATTACCTCGTCGGCAATGCTCTTGGGAGTTTCTGCAAAGTTGCTGAACTCCATCGTTGAACTACCGCGACCGGACGTAATGGTGCGCAGTGCAGTAACGTAACCAAACATTTCACTCAAAGGCACTTTGGCTTTGATGACGGCAGCTCCTAACTTGGAATCCATGCCTTCAACCTGGCCGCGACGCTTGTTCAAGTCACCTACTACGTCACCCATGTTCGTGTCGGGCGTGTCTACTTCCAACTTCATGATGGGCTCCAGAATCACAGGATTGGCACGACGTGCTGCCTCACGGAAACCGGCCTTAGCAGCCAATTCAAAGGACAATGCGTCGGAGTCAACCGGGTGGAAGGAACCGTCGGACAAGGTGATCTTCATGCTGTCCAAAGCATAGCCGGCCAAGGGACCGTTTTTCATGGACTCTTTGAAGCCTTTCTCAATCGCGGGAATGAATTCACGAGGAATGTTACCACCCTTGATTTCGTTGACAAATTGCAATCCCACTACGTTCTCGTCAGCAGGACTGATGGTGAATACGATGTCCGCGAACTTACCGCGACCACCCGTTTGCTTCTTGTACACCTCGCGGTGTCCATAAGAACCAGTCAACGCCTCTTTGTACTGAACCTGGGGAGCACCTTGGCTGCATTCCACCTTGAATTCACGCTTCAGGCGGTCAACAATAATCTCCAAGTGCAACTCTCCCATGCCGGAGATGACCGTTTGACCGGTTTCCTCGTCCGTATGTACTTTAAAGGTGGGGTCTTCTTCAGCCAATTTGGCCAAAGACATGCCCAACTTATCCACATCACCTTGGGTCTTGGGCTCAATCGCCAAACCGATAACCGGCTGCGGAAAGCTCATGGACTCCAAAATAATTGGAAACTTTTCCTCGCACAGGGTATCGCCGGTGCGGATATCTTTAAAACCTACACCTGCACCAATATCGCCTGCCTCAATCAAATCAATTGGGTTCTGCTTGTTGGCGTGCATTTGGAAAATGCGGGAGATGCGCTCTTTGTTGTCCGTGCGCATGTTCTGAACATACGAACCGGCAGCCAACTTACCGCTGTAAACGCGGAAGAAACACAAACGACCCACAAAAGGATCGGTTGCAATTTTGAAGGCCAACGCAGCAAAAGGCTCACTGGGGTCCGGACGACGCAATTCTTCTTCTTCTGTGTTGGGGTTGATGCCGGAAACGGCCTCAACGTCCATCGGAGAAGGCAGGTACGCCATAACCGAGTCCAGCATGGTTTGAACACCCTTGTTCTTGAAGGCCGAACCGCACAAAACCGGAGTGATTTTCATGGCAACGGTTGCCTTGCGAATTGCGTTGATCAACTCATCGCGGGTGATTGACTCCGGATTGTCGAAGAACTTCTCCATCAAGTTGTCGTCGAATTCAGCAACGGCTTCCACCATTTTGCTGTAGTACTCGTCAACGGTGGATTGCAAATCTGCAGGAATATCGATTTCCTGGTAGGTCATGCCTTGGGTATCGTCGTTCCAAATGATTGCCTTGCGGTCCAACAAATCAACAACACCACGAAAATCTTGCTCGGCTCCAATGGGAACCTGAAGGGGGACGGGGTTTCCTTTCAGCTTATCGCTGATTTGGTTTACCACGTTGAAGAAATCAGCACCGGTACGGTCCATCTTGTTCACAAACGCCAAACGAGGTACACTGTACTTCGTTGCTTGACGCCAAACGGTCTCGGACTGAGGCTGAACACCGCCAACAGCACAAAACAAAGCCACAGCACCGTCCAAAACGCGCAACGAGCGTTCTACCTCCACTGTGAAGTCAACGTGACCCGGGGTATCGATGATGTTGATCTTGTATTCTTCGGTCTCGGGCACCGACTGACCTTGTGTGGTCGGGTAGTTCCAGAAACAAGTTGTTGCAGCAGAAGTGATGGTGATTCCGCGCTCTTGCTCCTGAATCATCCAGTCCATCGTAGCCGCACCATCGTGTACTTCGCCAATTTTGTGACTGACACCGGTGTAGTAAAGAATGCGCTCGGTAGTAGTTGTCTTGCCGGCGTCAATGTGCGCCATGATGCCAATGTTCCGCGTGAGCTTGAGGTCTCTTTTTGCCATGATGCGTACCGATTAGAAGCGGAAGTGAGAGAAAGCCTTGTTGGCTTCGGCCATCTTGTGGACGTCCATACGCTTTTTAACCGCAGCGCCTTCTTCTTTAGAGGCGGCCAAAATTTCAGCAGCCAATTTGGCAGCCATCGATTTTTCGTTGCGCTGGCGGGCGTAGCCAATGAGCCATTTGATGGCCATGGACACCTTCCGCTCAGGGCGGATTGGCTGAGGAATTTGGAATGTGGATCCACCAACACGGCGGCTTCGCACTTCCACGTGGGGCATAACGTTAGTCAACGCTTGCTTCCACATTTCCAGTCCATTGCCTTCGCCGGTCTTCTCGGATACGATATCTACAGATTCGTAGAAAATACCGTATGCGATACTCTTTTTGCCGTCGTACATCAAGTTGTTGACGAAACGCGTTACAAGCGTGTCGTTAAAACGAGGATCTGGCAACAGGGGGCGTTTTTTAGCTCTTGCTTTTCTCATGACAGAGTACTATTCACTAAGGGATTACTTTTTTACTTTGGGACGCTTGGTTCCGTACTTGGAACGACGCTGCATACGACCGTTTACACCGGCAGTATCCAACGCGCCACGAACGATGTGGTAACGAACACCCGGCAAGTCTTTCACACGACCTCCGCGCACCAACACGATGCTGTGTTCTTGGAGGTTGTGGCCTTCACCTGGGATGTAGGCGTTTACTTCGTTGCCGTTGGTCAGGCGCACACGTGCGACTTTCCGCATGGCAGAATTCGGCTTCTTGGGCGTTGTGGTGTATACACGAGTACACACTCCGCGACGTTGCGGGCAAGAGTCCAGGGCGGCCGACTTGCTCTTGTCCACCAATTTGGTGCGCCCTTTGCGAACGAGCTGCTGAATCGTTGGCATTTGTCGATGCGTAGGTTTGTTTAATTCAATAGAAA
>Ga0256302_1000009_pt1 | contig 16823 bp, 16 predicted proteins | sample ColtaT_13_FD_183684 | JGI IMG/M metagenome (GOLD analysis project Ga0256302, IMG submission 183684) | Metatranscriptome of freshwater microbial communities from Columbia River, Oregon, United States - Colum_Colum_RepA_8h (Metagenome... | ecosystem: Environmental > Aquatic > Freshwater > River...
GAGGTTGCGGTTTGCGTTCCTGCCCCTTACCTGTCGCAGTTTGGCACCCTGGCCGCTCGATGGCCGGTCTTGCAGTCGGTGGCATTGGGCGCGCAGGATGTCTCTGAGCATGTTGCCGGAGCGTATACCGGTGAAGTCAGTGCGGCCATGCTCAGGGACTTGGGCTGCCGGTATGTGATCGTTGGGCATTCGGAGCGCAGGCAGTATCACGGCGAGAGCGATGCGGTTGTGGCTGCCAAGGCGCAACAGGCACTGGCCCATGGCGTCACGCCCATCGTGTGCCTGGGCGAGACTCTTGAGCAGCGCAGTGCGGGGCAGACCATGGATGTGGTCAAGCGCCAATTGGCTGCGGTCATCCACGTCAATGGCCACTGCATCAGTGAAATTGTGGTGGCTTATGAGCCGGTGTGGGCCATCGGGACCGGCAAGACAGCCACGGCAGAGCAGGCCCAAGAGGTGCATGCTGTTTTGCGTGGGCAGTTGCAGGCGGCCACTTCGCACGCGGATCGCATCAAGATACTTTATGGCGGCAGCATGAATGCGGGCAATGCGGCCAGCTTGCTGTCTCAATCTGACATTGATGGCGGCCTCATCGGAGGTGCGTCTCTTAAGGCAGCTGATTTTTTGAGCATCATCGGCGCTGCGCGCTGATTCAATACCGACAAGAACAAGGAGTTAAGCATGAACATCGTCCTGAGCGCCTTACTGGCCGTACAGATTCTTTCGGCCCTGGGCATGATTGGCCTGATCTTGGTGCAGCACGGCAAGGGTGCAGACATGGGGGCTGCTTTCGGCAGCGGCACATCGGGCAGCCTGTTCGGTGCCAGCGGCAGTGCCAACTTTCTCTCGCGATCGACCTCCGTGCTGGCCGTGATATTTTTTGTCTGTACTCTGGCTTTGGCCTACTTTGGCACCGCGCAGCCCAAAGCCGGTTCGAGTGTGCTTGAGGGCGCGTCCGCCCCTGCGGCTCAGCAGATTCCAGGGGTGGCGCCGGCGCCGCAGGCCGCGTCGAGCCAGCCGGCCGCACCCGCTTCGGCGCCGGCTGCTCCGGGAGCGGCTCAAATCCCCGTGAAATAGGTCCTCTTCATACGCTCCAGTCGAGGCACCATACCGAAAACCCCTGTGTTTTCGGGGTAAACTACCAAGTGCTTCCAAGGGTCGTCCTCAGGCCTTTTTGAATCCGCTGAAGCAAAAAAACAGCGCGGACGTGGTGAAATTGGTAGACACGCTATCTTGAGGGGGTAGTGGCGCAAGCTGTGCGAGTTCGAGTCTCGCCGTCCGCACCAAAATGGGCAGTAGCGCGAACGAATCGGGCTTGCAAGCCTGGGGTCAGGTCTGAAGGGCAGGCTCTGGGATTTGATCCGTTCGAGCGCGACCGAGGCGGCACGACACAATGAATCTCGACCAGTACCTTCCAGTTCTGTTGTTCATTCTGGTGGGGGTCGCAGTCGGCGTCGTTCCCCAGGTCCTGGGCAGGGTACTGGGCCCAAATCGCCCCGACAGCGAAAAGAACTCCCCCTACGAATGCGGCTTCGAGGCCTTCGAGGATGCCCGCATGAAGTTCGATGTGCGCTACTACCTGGTGGCCATCCTCTTCATTATTTTTGACCTGGAAATCGCTTTCTTGTTTCCTTGGGCCGTGGCCTTCAAGGACATCGGCCTGGTTGGATTCTGGGCCATGATGATTTTTCTGGGTATTTTGGTGGTTGGTTTCATTTACGAATGGAAGAAGGGCGCGCTCGACTGGGAGTAAGGCCCTCCTCGGCTTATTCCGCGCTCACGCGATGCTCTCTTGCGATCCCTGGCCTAAAAGGTAGCCTATGTCTCTTGAAGGTGTGTTCAACGAAGGTTTCATGACCACCAGTTACGACTCGGTGGTCAACTGGGCCAAGACCGGTTCTCTGTGGCCGATGACCTTTGGCCTGGCCTGTTGTGCGGTTGAAATGATGCATGCTGGCGCGGCGCGTTACGACATCGACCGTTTTGGCATGTTGTTTCGTCCAAGCCCCCGCCAGTCCGACCTCATGATTGTGGCTGGCACCCTGTGCAACAAAATGGGTCCTGCCCTGCGCAAGGTGTACGACCAGATGTCTGAGCCTCGCTGGGTCATCTCCATGGGCTCTTGCGCCAATGGCGGCGGCTACTACCACTACAGCTATTCCGTGGTGCGCGGTTGTGACCGCATCGTGCCGGTCGACGTGTACGTGCCGGGGTGCCCCCCCACTGCTGAGGCGCTGCTCTACGGCATCATTCAGCTGCAGCAAAAGATCCGTCGCACCAACACCATTGCGAGGTCTTGATATGACGTTCAATGCTGTGCTCACCCCCGCGCAACAAATTCCCGCTCCCGAGGCGCTGCGCCAGACGATCGAACAGGAGCTCGGTGGCAGGGCCAAGCGCGTCGGCCTGGCCTTGGGTGAGGTCACTGTGGTGGTGGATGCTGCCGACTACCTGGATGCGGCGGTCATCTTGCGCGATTCGCCAGCCTGTCGGTTCGAGCAACTCATGGACTTGTGTGGGGTCGACTTCAGTGACTACAAGGCCGGTCAGTATGAAGGTGCGCGCTATGCCGTCGTCTCGCATTTGCTGTCGGTCAGCCTCAACCAGCGGGTGCGGCTCAAGGTCTTTTGCCCCGACGACGATTTCCCGGTGCTGCCTTCTGTTTCGGAAGTCTGGAGTTCGGCCAACTGGTTTGAGCGAGAGGCCTTTGATCTGTTCGGCATCATTTTCGAGGGACACAACGACCTGCGCCGTATCCTCACCGATTACGGCTTCATTGGTCACCCGTTTCGCAAGGATTTCCCGACCACCGGGCATGTCGAAATGCGTTACGACCCCGAGCAAAAGCGCGTCGTCTATCAGCCAGTGACGATTGAATTGCGTGAAATCACGCCGCGCATCATCCGTGAGGACGGTTATGCGGGTCGGTCCTCGGGCAGCCAGGGTTGAGGGGCAGAATATGGCTGAAATCAAGAATTACACACTGAACTTCGGGCCCCAGCATCCTGCAGCGCACGGCGTGCTGCGATTGGTCCTCGAGCTCGATGGCGAGGTCATACAGCGCGCCGATCCGCACATTGGCCTGCTTCACCGGGCCACCGAAAAGTTGGCCGAGAGCCGAACCTACATCCAGTCGCTGCCCTACATGGACCGCCTGGACTACGTCTCCATGATGGCCAACGAGCACGCCTACTGCCTGGCGATCGAAAAACTCATGGCCCTGGAGGTGCCCGAGCGCGCGCAGTACATCCGGGTCATGTATGCCGAAATCACGCGTCTGTTGAATCATTTGCTCTGGCTCGGTTGCCACGGCTTCGATTGCGGCGCGATGAACATCCTGATTTATTGCTTCCGTGAACGCGAGGCTTTGTTTGACATGTATGAGGCGGTTTCCGGCGCGCGCATGCATGCCGCCTATTTCCGGCCCGGTGGCGTGTACCGCGATCTGCCCGATGTCATGCCCCAGTACAAGGCAAGCAAGATCCGCAATGCCAAAGCAATGGAGCGGCTCAACGAGAACCGTCAGGGCTCGCTGCTCGACTTCATCGATGATTTCGTTCGCAAGTTCCCCAAGTTGGTCGACGAATACGAAACCTTGCTCACCGACAACCGGATCTGGAAGCAGCGCACGGTTGGCGTGGGTGTGGTCACACCCGAGCGGGCTTTGAATCTGGGCTTTACCGGAGCCATGCTGCGTGGCTCAGGCATCGCCTGGGACTTGCGCAAGCAACAACCCTATGACGTCTATGACCGGCTTGACTTCGACATTCCGGTCGGTAAGACCGGCGACTGCTATGACCGCTATCTGGTTCGCATCGAGGAAATGCGCCAGTCCAACCGCATCATTGCCCAGTGCGTGCAGTGGCTGCGCGACCATCCGGGCCCGGTGATTACCGATGACCACAAAGTTGCCGCTCCAGCGCGCCAGGCGATGAAGGCCAATATGGAAGAGCTGATCCACCATTTCAAGCTCTTCACTGAAGGCTTTCATGTCCCCGAAGGCCAGGCCTATGCGGCCGTTGAGCACCCGAAAGGGGAATTTGGCATTTACCTGATCAGTGATGGGGCCAACAAGCCTTACCGCCTGAAGATCCGCCCGCCCGGGTTTGCCCATCTTGCAGCCATGGATGAGATGTCGCGGGGTCACATGATCGCCGACGCGGTCGCCGTGATTGGCACCATGGACATTGTGTTTGGTGAGATTGACCGTTGACGCCATGAACTTTTCCGAACAAACCACGGCACTCTTCGATCGTGAAGTGGCCAAATACCCGCCTGATCAAAAGCAGTCTGCTGTGATGGCCTGTCTGACCATCGTTCAGCGTGAGCAGGGCTGGGTCAGTCCCGACAGCGAGAAAGCCGTGGCCGAGTATCTGGGCATGGCGCCCATGGCGGTGCATGAAGTCACGACTTTCTACAACATGTACAACCAGCGGCCTCTGGGGAAGTACAAACTCAATGTTTGTACCAATCTGCCTTGCCAGTTGCGAAACGCAAGCCAAGCGCTGTCTCACCTGGAGACCAAGCTCGGTATCGCCCTGGGCGAGACCACAGCCGACGGTCTTTTTACTTTGCAGCAAAGCGAGTGTCTGGGTGCGTGCGCCGATGCGCCCGTGATGCTGGTCAACGATGTGAACATGTGCAGTTTCATGAGCAACGACAAGCTCGATCAGTTGGTCGATGGCCTCAAGGCGCTGGAGGGCAAGCAATGAGTGCGGCGACCATCCTTTCGCAGTTTGCCGCCACCGGTGTGCAATCGTGTTTTCACGGCCGGCATCTGCAACCGCAGATCATGGCGGATCTGAACGGCAGCAACTGGCGCCTCAAGGACTACGAGGCCAGAGGCGGTTACGCTGCCCTGCGCAAAATTTTGGGCCAGGACGGCGGGCCTGGCATGACCCCGGATCAAGTGATCGCCGAGGTCAAGGCCAGCGGCTTGCGTGGCAGGGGAGGGGCTGGTTTTCCCACTGGGCTGAAGTGGAGTTTCATGCCGCGACAGTTCCCTGGTCAAAAATATCTGGTCTGCAATTCAGATGAAGGCGAGCCGGGCACCGCCAAAGACCGTGACATCCTCACCCACAACCCCCATGTGGTGATTGAGGGCATGGCCATTGCTGCCTATGCCATGGGGATCACGGCCGGCTACAACTACATACACGGTGAAATTTTCGCCACCTATCAGCGCTTTGAGGCGGCATTGCAGGAAGCGCGCGATGCGGGCCTGCTGGGGAGCAACATTCTGGGCTCAACCTTCTCCTTCAATCTGCAGGTGACGCATGGTTTTGGCGCTTACATCTGCGGAGAGGAGACTGCCTTGCTCGAGTCGCTCGAAGGTAAAAAGGGCCAGCCCCGCTTCAAGCCACCGTTCCCAGCCAGTTTTGGTCTTTACGGCAAGCCCACCACGATCAACAACACGGAAACGTTCGCGGCGGTCCCTTGGATCATCCGCAACAGCGGCCAAGCTTATCTTGAGGTTGGCAAACCCAACAACGGTGGCACCAAGTTGTTCACTGTCAGCGGTGACGTCAACTCCCCCGGCAACTTTGAGGTACCGCTGGGCACCCCATTTGCCAAGCTGCTCGAGCTCGCCGGTGGCATTCGCAGCGGCCGCCGACTCAAGGCCGTGATTCCTGGTGGCTCGTCCATGCCGGTGCTGCCGGCTGACATCATGATGGCCACCGACATGGATTACGACTCTATTGCCAAGGCGGGCTCCATGCTTGGCTCGGGCGCCGTGATTGTCATGGATGACTCGCGCTGCATGGTCAAGAGCCTGCTGCGCCTGTCCTACTTTTACATGCACGAGAGTTGCGGCCAATGCACGCCCTGCCGTGAGGGCACAGGATGGCTTTGGCGCATGGTTCATCGCATCGAGCACGGACAGGGCCGCCAGAGCGACCTCGATTTGCTCAACTCGGTTTCGGACAACATTCAGGGCCGCACGATATGCGCCCTCGGTGATGCCGCAGCCATGCCGGTGCGCGCAATGATCAAACACTTTCGCGCCGAATTCGAGCACCACATCACGCACAAGACCTGCATGGTCCCGGCTTACGCCTGAGTCCAGCACACCAAGAGCACACACCATGGTTGAAATCCAATTGGACGGGCAAAAGGTTGAAGTGCCCGAGGGCAGCACGGTGATGCACGCGGCCGAGAAGACCGGCACCTACATCCCGCATTTTTGCTACCACAAGAAGCTGAGCATCGCGGCCAATTGCCGCATGTGTCTGGTCGATGTTGAGAAAGCCCCCAAGCCCATGCCTGCATGCGCCACCCCGGTGACTCAGGGGATGGTGGTGCACACGAAAAGCGACAAGGCCATCAAGGCTCAAAAAAGCGTGATGGAGTTTCTTTTGATCAACCATCCGCTGGACTGCCCCATCTGCGATCAGGGCGGTGAGTGTCAGCTGCAGGATTTGGCGGTTGGCTACGGCGGCAGCGGATCGCGCTACGAAGAGGAAAAGCGCGTCGTCCTTCACAAGGACGTCGGACCGTTGATCAGCATGGAGGAGATGAGCCGCTGCATCCATTGCACCCGCTGCGTGCGTTTTGGCCAGGAAGTCGCAGGTGCCATGGAGTTGGGCATGTCCCACCGAGGCGAGCACTCGGAAATTGAAACTTTCGTGGGAATGTCGGTCGACTCCGAACTGTCGGGCAACATGATCGACATTTGCCCCGTCGGAGCCCTGACGAGCAAGCCATTTCGTTACAGCGCACGGACCTGGGAACTGTCGCGCCGCAAATCCATCAGCCCCCACGATTCTGCGGGCGCCAACCTGGTGGTGCAGGTCAAGCAAAACCAGGTCATGCGCGTGCTCCCGCTTGAAAATGAAGAGGTCAACGAGTGCTGGATTGCCGATCGTGACCGATTCTCCTACGAGGCTCTCAACGGCCAGGAGCGCTTGAGCGCGCCCATGCTCAAGCAAGGTGGCCAGTGGAAGGAAGTCGACTGGCAAACGGCGCTGGAGTATGTGGCCAACGGTCTCAAGCAAATCGGCCGTGACCACGGCCCATCCAGCCTGGGGGCGCTGGTCAGCCCCCACAGCACCCTGGAAGAGCTTTATTTGGCCGGACTGCTCATGCGGCGCCTGGGCAGCGACAACATCGACCACCGCCTGCGACATGCACAGTTTGTCCAGGGGCAGGGCGTGCGCTGGCTCGGCACGTCGATTGCGAGCCTCTCGAGTTTGCAATCGGCTCTGGTCGTGGGCTCTAACCTGCGCAAGGACCACCCGCTGTTCGCTCTGCGCATCCGCCAAGCGGCGCGCCATGGCGCCAAGGTGATGAGCCTCAACGGGGTGCGTCAGTTGGCGCGCCCGGACGACTGGGCCATGCCTTTGGCCACCAATTGGCAGCTCGCGCCCGGTCACTGGGAGTCGGCTTTGCTCGAAGTGGCGACTGCATTGGCGCAAGACAAGGCGGTTTCTTTGCCCCAGGGCATGCCTGCAGCCAGTCTGGTCAGCGATCTGGCACGCCAAATTGCGCGGACCTTGCAGGGCGGACAACGCAAGGCTGTCTTGCTGGGCAATGCCGCAGCCCATCATGCGCGATCGAGCAATCTGCTGGCCATTGCTTCCTGGATTGCAGAACAAACGGGCGCCAGCGTCGGCCATCTGACCGAAGCGGCCAATACCGTGGGTGCCCAGTGGGTCGGTGCTCAGCCGCAAAACGGTGGATTCAATGCGGCACAGATGCTCTCCGGCTCGATCAAGGCGGCGCTGTTGCTCGCCACTGAACCCGAATTCGATTCAGCCGCCGGTGCGGCGGCCAAAGCGGCATTGGGCTCGGCCCAAATGGTGGTCACGCTCAGTGCGTTCAAGGCCAATATGGACTTCAGCGATGTGCTGCTGCCCATTGCGCCGTTCAGTGAAACACCGGGTAGCTTTGTCAATGCCGAGGGTCGTCTTCAGAGCTTTCATGCGGTGGTCAAGCCCCGCGGGCAAGCTCGGCCCGGATGGAAGGTCTTGCGGGTTCTGGGCAATATGCTCGACTTGCCAGGTTTTGATGCCGAATCGACGGCCGACGTCTTGGCGCAGGCCATCGGCCCTCAGGAAGGCGGGGGCGCTCGCTTCGTGCCGAGCGAGCAACTGAGCAACGCGGCCTCCTACGTGGCCGACAGTTCCGGCGCTGCGGTGGGTGAGCCGGCGACCGCGTCCATCTACCAACTTGACCCGATCGTGCGCCGCTCGCCTTCTCTGCAATTGACGGCCGACGCCCTGGCGTCGATCCGCGCACAGCAACAGGAAGAGGTGAGCGCATGATAGATAGCCTGTACCTGGCCGGGCAGGGCTTGCTGGGGACCACCCTGTGGCCTGTGGTCTGGACCCTGATGAAGATCGTGGCGGTGCTCTTGCCCCTGATGGGCTGCGTGGCGTATCTGACCTTGTGGGAGCGCAAGGCCATTGGGTTCACGCAGGTGCGCCTTGGGCCGAATCGGGTCGGCCCGGGTGGCTTGTTGCAGCCGATTGCAGATGCGCTCAAGCTGCTGACCAAAGAGATCATCATGCCGACGGCCGCCAGCAAAGGCCTGTTTGTGCTCGGCCCCATCATGACCATCATGCCGGCCCTGGCCGCCTGGGCCGTGGTCCCTTTCGGTCCTGAAGTGGCGCTGGCCAATATCAATGCCGGTCTTTTGTTTCTTATGGCCATCACCTCGCTGGAGGTCTATGGGGTCATCATTGCCGGTTGGGCGTCCAATTCCAAGTACGCATTTCTGGGCGCGCTGCGTGCTTCCGCCCAGATGGTCAGCTATGAGATCGCCATGGGTTTTTGCCTGGTGGTTGTGCTCATGGTCTCGGCCAGCTTGAACATGACCGACATCGTCATGGGTCAGGGCAAGGGCATGGGCACCGATATGGGCCTGAACTTCCTGTCCTGGAATTGGCTGCCACTGCTGCCCATTTTCCTGGTTTATTTCATCGCCGGCCTGGCCGAAACCAACCGCCATCCCTTTGATGTGGTTGAGGGCGAGTCTGAGATCGTTGCCGGTCACATGGTCGAGTACTCGGGCATGGCCTTTGCCATGTTCTTCCTGGCTGAATACGCCAATATGATTTTGGTGTCCGTGCTGTGCGTGATCATGTTCCTGGGTGGCTGGCTGCCACCTGTTGAAGCCCTGTCGTGGATTCCTGGATGGATCTGGCTGGGACTCAAAACCTTTGTGGTGGTGACGATGTTCCTCTGGGTACGGGCCACCTTTCCACGCTTTCGCTACGACCAGATCATGCGTCTGGGCTGGAAGATTTTCATCCCGGTCACGCTGGTTTGGTTGGTGGTGGTGGCCATCTGGATGCACACCCCTCTCAACATCTGGAAGTAAGTCATGAGCACAGAGACGATCTCTCGCCCTTCGTCCTTCTCCCTGAAGGACTTCCTCTCGAGCTTCATGCTCACCGAGTTGTTCAAAGGCATGGCGCTGACTGGCAAGTACATGTTCAGTCGCAAGATCACGGTGCAGTTTCCGGAAGAAAAGACACCGCTGTCACCGCGTTTTCGCGGCCTGCATGCACTGCGCCGTTACGAAAACGGTGAGGAGCGATGCATCGCCTGCAAGCTGTGCGAGGGTGTCTGCCCGGCCCTGGCGATTACCATCGAGTCCGATGTGCGTGACGATGGCAGCCGTCGAACCACGCGCTATGACATCGACCTGACCAAATGCATTTTTTGCGGCTTTTGCGAAGAAAGCTGTCCGGTTGACTCCATTGTCGAGACCCATATTCTTGAGTACCACGGTGAAAAGCGGGGCGACCTGTACTTCACCAAAGAGATGCTGCTGGCTGTCGGCGACCGCTACGAGGCCGAGATCGCTGCCAACAAAGCGGCAGATGCCAAATACCGTTGACCTTCCTGCATTGATCCGCTGAACCAAAACAACACCGAGGAACGCCTGCCCACCGCTCGTCCAAAACCGAGGGTGACAGAAAGAAGCCAGAACCATGGACGTCCAATCTGCCCTGTTTTACGCCTTTTCCGCGGTGCTGTTGTTCGCAGCCTTTCGCGTGATCACGGCCCGCAACCCGGTCCATGCGGCCTTGTTTCTGGTGCTGGCCTTCTTTCAGGCCTCGGCCCTGTGGCTCATGCTCAAGGCCGAGTTCCTGGCCATCACCCTGGTGCTCGTTTATGTGGGTGCCGTGATGGTGCTGTTCCTTTTCGTGGTGATGATGCTCGACATCAACATCGACAGCATGCGCAAGGGTTTTTGGAGGCACTTTCCATTGGCTGCCTTCATGGGCGCCGTGATTGCCCTGGAGATGGCCGCCGTGCTCATGGGTGGCTTTCGCGTCACAGCCCCGCCTGCGGCTGCTGCGGCCAGTCAGGCAGCCGCTGATTATTCAAACACCAAAGAGCTGGGCAAGGTGCTGTACAGCCAGTACCTCTTGCCCCTGCAGGCCGCTGCCGCCTTGTTGCTGGTGGCCATCATTGCAGCGATTGCACTGACCTTGCGTGAGCGCAAGGATTCCAAGGCCATCGATCCGTCCTTGCAGGTTCGGGTCAAGAGAAACGAGCGCGTGCGCTTGCTCAAGATCAATCCGAGCTCGGTGGCCCCTGCGCCCGAGCCAGCGCCAGGCGCCGAGGAGGGCAAGGCATGATTTCCCTGGGACATTTCCTGACGCTCGGTGGCTTGCTGTTCGCGTTGTCTGTGATTGGCATTTTCCTCAATCGCAAGAACTTGATCGTTCTGCTCATGGCCATTGAACTCATGCTGTTGGCTGTCAACATGAATTTTGTGGCCTTCTCTCACTACCTGGGCGATATGGCTGGGCAGGTTTTTGTTTTCTTCATCCTCACGGTCGCTGCCGCGGAGTCGGCCATCGGCCTGGCCATTTTGGTGCTGCTGTTTCGCAACAAGTCCAGCATCAATGTGGACGAACTCAACGCCCTCAAAGGCTGACGTCTCGCAAGGCCCCTTGACCTACCCGCGCATGAGAAGAACACGATGAGTCAAACGCTTAACGCCTCCACCTTGTTGGCCGTCCCCATGGCGCCGTTGGTCGGCTCTTTGCTGGCCGGTGTTTTCGGAACGGCCCTTGGTGGCAACCCCATCGGTCGTACTTTGAGTCACAGCCTGACCATCCTGGGCGTGCTGGTGGCTTTCGTTATTTCGGCCATGACGCTCAAGAGTGTGGCCTTGGATGGCGCCCACTTCAATGAAACGCTCTACACCTGGATGGTCGTTGGCGGGCTGAAAATGGAGGTGGGCTTTTTGATCGATGGCCTGACGGCCATGATGATGGTTGTGGTCACCTTTGTCTCACTGATGGTGCACATCTACACCATCGGCTACATGCACGAAGACAAGGGCTACAACCGGTTCTTCGCATACATCTCGCTGTTTACTTTTTCCATGCTGATGCTCGTCATGAGCAACAACATGCTGCAACTGTTCTTCGGCTGGGAAGCCGTTGGTTTGGTTTCGTACCTGCTCATCGGCTTTTGGTTCAACAAGCCCACAGCCATTTTTGCCAACATGAAAGCCTTTCTGGTCAACCGTGTGGGTGATTTCGGCTTCATCCTGGGCATCGGTTTGATCGCCGCGTACGCCGGCTCTCTGAACTATGGGGAAGTCTTTGCCAAGGGCAATGAGTTGGCTGCCTTGAAGTTTCCGGGCAGTGACTGGATGCTGATGACCGTCATCTGCATCTGCCTGTTCATCGGTGCCATGGGCAAGTCGGCGCAGTTCCCCCTGCATGTTTGGCTGCCCGATTCGATGGAAGGTCCAACCCCGATCTCGGCGCTGATTCACGCGGCCACCATGGTGACCGCAGGCATCTTCATGGTCGCCCGGATGTCGCCGTTGTATGAGCTGTCGGCCACTGCGCTCAATTTCATTTTGGTCATCGGCGCCATCACGGCGCTGTTCATGGGTTTTCTGGGCATCATCCAAAACGACATCAAGCGGGTGGTTGCGTATTCAACCCTCTCTCAGCTTGGCTACATGACGGTCGCCCTGGGCGCATCGGCCTATTCGGTGGCTGTTTTCCATCTGATGACCCATGCGTTTTTCAAGGCGCTGCTGTTCCTTGGAGCGGGTTCGGTCATCATGGGTGTGCACCACAACCAGGACATACGCTGGATGGGTGGTCTGCGCAAGTACATGCCGATCACCTGGATCACTTCGCTGCTGGGCTCATTGGCGCTGATCGGAACGCCGTTGTTTTCGGGCTTCTACTCCAAGGACAGCATCATCGAAGCGGTTCATTTCAGTTCCCTGCCAGCCGCAGGTTTTGCCCATTTCGCCGTGCTCGCCGGGGTGTTTGTGACGGCTTTTTATTCCTTCCGGATGTACTTCCTGGTCTTTCACGGCAAGGAACGCTATGACCAAGATCCCCATGCCCACCACGATGGCCATGAGGGTCACGGTGCAAAGCCCCATGAATCGCCCTGGGTGGTCACATTGCCGCTGGTGCTGCTGGCCATCCCCTCGGTCTTTATTGGCTACTACACCATCGCCCCAATGCTTTTTGGTGACTTTTTCAAAGGTGCGATCACGGTCAATGCCCAGTTGCATCCTGCCATGGCCGAGCTGACCAAGCTCTTTCATGGGCCCATGGCCATGGCCAGCCATGCGCTGTCGACGGCGCCGTTCTGGCTTGCGCTCGCAGGGGTGGTTGTGGCCTGGTACTTCTATCTGATCAATCCAGCCGTACCTGCCGCGATAGGTCGGGCTTTGCGGCCGGTGGTTGTTGTCCTTGAGAACAAGTACTACATGGACTGGTTCAATGAAAACATACTGGCCCGTGCGGCGCGTGCCCTGGGTGTCGGGCTGTGGAAGGGCGGTGATCAGGCCGTGATCGATGGGGCTGTGGTCAACGGCTCATGGCGGTTGATCGGCTGGGTTTCGGCCTCGGTGCGCCAGTTGCAGTCGGGCTTCATTTATCACTACGCACTGGCCATGATCGTCGGCATTTTCGTGCTGATGACATGGTTCGTCTGGCTCAATAAATAAAAGAGGGTACACATGGGTTTGCTGAGCCTGGCGATCTGGACGCCGATTGTTTTTGGAATGGTCTTGCTGGCCCTGGGCCGTGATGAGCACGTCAAGGCGGTGCGCGCATTGGCCCTGATGGGCGCTTTCATTGGCTTGCTGTTGACCTTGCCCTTGTACTCGCAGTTCCAGCAAAACACCAGCGCGATGCAGTTTGTTGAGAAGGCATCATGGATCCCGCACTTCAACGTGCATTACCACCTGGGCCTTGATGGCATCTCCTTTTGGTTCGTGCCGCTGACTGCCTTCATCACGGTGATTGTGGTCATCGCCGGCTGGCAGGTGATTGAGCAACGCGTCAACCAGTACATGGGTGCCTTTCTCATTTTGTCTGGGCTGATGATTGGTGTGTTCAGTGCGCTCGATGCGATGCTGTTCTTTGTCTTTTTTGAGGCGACCCTGATACCGATGTACTTGATCATTGGTATCTGGGGGGGGCCGAACAAGATTTACGCCGCCTTCAAGTTCTTCCTGTACACACTGCTGGGCTCCTTGCTTATGCTGGTGGCGTTGGTCTATCTGTACAACAAGTCGGGCGGCAGTTTTGACCTGGCTGCCTGGCACAAGCTGCCCTTGGGCATGACCGCCCAAACCTTGTTGTTTTTTGCTTTTTTTGCGGCCTTTGCGGTCAAGGTGCCCATGTGGCCGGTGCACACCTGGTTGCCCGACGTGCACGTGGAAGCCCCCACGGGTGGATCGGCCGTGCTGGCGGCCATCATGCTCAAGCTTGGCGCCTATGGTTTTCTGCGCTTTTCCATGCCCATTGCTCCAGATGCGTCTCGCGAATGGGCCTGGCTGAAGATTGCCCTGTCGCTGATCGCGGTGATCTATGTGGGGCTGGTTGCCATGGTGCAGCAGGATATGAAAAAGCTGGTGGCCTACTCGTCGGTGGCGCACATGGGGTTCGTGACCTTGGGCTTTTTCATTTTCAATGATCTGGGTGTTGCTGGCGCTCTGGTGCAAATGATCGCCCACGGCTTTGTTTCGGGCGCCATGTTCTTGAGCATTGGGGTGTTGTACGACAGGGTGCACTCGCGCGAGATCGCCAGCTATGGTGGGGTGATCAACACCATGCCCAGGTTTGCGGCATTCGCCTTGCTCTTTGCGATGGCCAATTGCGGCTTGCCAGGTACTGCGGGTTTTGTGGGCGAGTGGATGGTGATTTTGGGCGCGGTCAAGTACAACTTCTGGATCGGTCTGGCAGCCGCTACCGCCCTGATTTTTGGTGCGGCATATACGCTGTGGATGTTCAAGCGGGTCTACCTGGGCGAGGTGGCCAATGACGATGTGAAGAACCTCAGTGACATCAATGCCCGCGAATTCCTCATGCTCTCCTTGCTGGCTGCAGCGGTGCTCTACATGGGCATATTTCCCAAGCCCTTTACCGACGTGATGGATGTTTCAGTGGCCGACCTGCTCAAGCACGTGGCCCTGTCCAAGTTGAACTGACCCGCACTCCGAGAAAACAATTCAGAGCTTTCCCATGATTGACACACTCAGCTGGTTCGTGGTCTACCCGGAAATCATTTTGCTGGTGATGGCCTGCGTGATCGCCATCGTTGACCTGGGCGTGAGCAGCCCACGTCGGGGCTTGACCTATGTGCTCACGCTGCTGACCCTGGCTTGGGTTGCGATCGTCACCGGATCGCACGCACTTGCCGGCGAAACCGTCTATGGTTTTGGCAAGATGGTGGTCAGTGAGCCCATGGGCAATTGGCTCAAATGCTTTGCTGCCTTGGCCCTCATGGCTACGGTGGTCTACGGCCGGCCTTATGCTGCCGACCGTGACATGCTCAGAGGCGGTGAGTTTTTTACGCTGGGCTTGACCTCCTTGCTCGGTGCCTTCCTCATGATCTCGGGCCATCATTTTCTGGTGCTCTATATGGGGCTGGAGTTGATGACGCTCTCGAGTTACGCCATGGTTGCGCTGCGCCGCGACCATGCAAATTCCACCGAGGCGGCCATGAAGTACTTCGTGCTCGGCGCCCTGGCATCTGGCTTTTTGCTCTATGGCCTGTCCATGATTTATGGCGCCACGGGCAGTCTGGATGTCTCTGAGGTGTTCAAGGCCATCGCCAGCCGGGAGGTCAAGCACCAGGTGCTGGTGTTTGGGCTGGTCTTTGTGGTTGCGGGATTGGCCTTCAAAATCGGTGCCGTGCCTTTTCACATGTGGTTGCCCGATGTCTATCACGGCGCACCCACGGCCGTGACCTTGGCCATCGGTGCGGCACCTCAGTTGGCTGCCTTTGCCATCGTGATCCGTATTTTGGTGCAGGGCCTGTTGCCGCTGGCCATAGACTGGCAGCAGATGCTCGGTGTGCTGGCCGTTGGATCTTTGCTGGTGGGAAATTTGGCTGCGGTGGCCCAAACCAATCTCAAGCGCATGCTGGCGTTTTCCACCATCGCACAGATGGGCTTTTTGCTGCTCGCCATGCTCGCCGGTGTTGTGGGCGGTGACAAACTCAACGCGCAGTCTGCGTATGGCGCGGCCATGTTCTATGTGATCACCTATGTGTTGACCACCCTGGCGGTCTTTGGTGTGATCATGCTGTTGGCCCGTGAAGGATTTGAATCCGAGGAGATTTCGGATCTCGCAGGTTTGAATCAGCGCAGTCCGCTTTATGCAGGCGTGATGGCTGTGGGCATGTTCTCACTGGCGGGCGTGCCTCCTCTGGTTGGCTTTTATGCCAAGCTTTCTGTGATTGATGCACTGCTGTCGGCACAGGGCAACGAGTATTTGTATCTGGCACTGTTTGCCGTGATGGTGTCCTTGGTTGGCGCGTTCTACTATTTGAGGGTGGTCAAGGTTATGTACTTTGATCCGGTACCCGCCCATGTGCCGGCGGCCATTGATGCGGACAGCGATGTTCGGGTCGTTTTGACACTCAATGGGGCTCTTGTTCTCCTGCTTGGTTTGCTGCCGGGTGGCCTGATGACCTTGTGCTCGCAGTCGATGGGCAGTGTGCTCAAGTCCCTGGGCACCTGAAGAGGTTTCAGCCGTTCCATGACCTCATCGACCCTGGCCTGGATCGTCATCTCGCTGGCTTTTGTTTCGGCCAATCTGCCATTTCTGAGCAACCGCTTGTTTTTGGTGCGGCGCATGGCGGGCACCAAGGGGCTGGCCTGGCGACTTCTGGAGATGGTGTTGCTGTATTTCTTGGTGGGGCTTGTGGCCTTGTTTCTCGAGCAGAGCATCGGGCAGATCGCTGCCCAAGGCTGGGAGTTTTACGCCGTGACGGCCAGCCTTTTCCTGACGCTGGGTTTTCCCGGCTTTGTTTACCGTTACATGTACAGGCGCTCCTGAGTGCATGGCCATGGAATCGTGCGCGGCGCCCCCGGACGAACATCTGCGCGAGCAAACCCTCTCGAGTGAGGAACTGCTCAGGGGCAGTTTCTTGCACGCGGTGCGCGATCAGGTGCGGTTGCCCGACGGCGCAGTGGCGACGCGGGAGTATGTGCTTCATCCGGGCGCTGTGGTGGTGGTTGCGCAACTGCCAGACGGCCATTACGTCCTCGAGCGCCAGTGGCGCCACCCCCTTGCGCGCGCATTCACCGAATTTCCTGCTGGCAAACTCAATGCGGGGGAGGTGCCACTGCTGTGTGCCCAGCGCGAGTTGCAGGAAGAAACCGGCTACCGCGCCCGGCAATGGGCTTATGCCGGCCCGGTTCATCTGGCCATTGCCTACTCGACCGAAGTCATTCATGTTTTTTTTGCGCGGCAACTCGAAGCCGGCGAGCGTCGACTCGACGAGGGTGAATTCTTGGATGTGTTTAGCGCCAGTCTTGATCAAATGCTCGACTGGGCCCGACTTGGGCAGTTGAGCGATGCCAAAAC
>Ga0256302_1000015_pt1 | contig 16018 bp, 26 predicted proteins | sample ColtaT_13_FD_183684 | JGI IMG/M metagenome (GOLD analysis project Ga0256302, IMG submission 183684) | Metatranscriptome of freshwater microbial communities from Columbia River, Oregon, United States - Colum_Colum_RepA_8h (Metagenome... | ecosystem: Environmental > Aquatic > Freshwater > River...
CAACCGGAACGCCGTCGCCGATGCCGGCGTGGCCGCGCTGCTCGCCGAGGCGGCCTGCCGGGCCGCCGCACTGAACGTGCGCCTCAACGTGGCGTCGCTCGACGACGTTGCGACGCAACGCGGCGCCGAGCTGGCGAGCGAAGCCCACAAACTCCTCGAGGCCGCTTCCATGCACGCGCGCCTCGCCGAGGCCTCGGCTTCTCCGTAATCTCCGACGCGCTGCTCCTCGCAGCGCCCGAGCACTCAGCCGGGCAGCGTCAGAATTCGCGGTCCGTCTTCCGTGATCGCGACCGTGTGTTCGAAGTGCGCCGACCGCTTGCCGTCGGCCGTCACCACGGTCCACTTGTCGCTCAGCGTGCGCGTCTTGGGCGTCCCCACGTTCACCATCGGCTCGATGGCGATCGTGAGCCCGACGCTCAGCTTCTTGCCGCGCTTCGGCTTGCCGTAGTTGGGGATCTGCAGCTCCTCGTGCGGAGAGAACCCCACGCCGTGTCCCACGAGTTCGCGCACCACGCCGAACCCTGCGGCTTCCACCACGGCCTGGACCGCCGCGCCGATGTCGCCCACGTGATTGTCGGGCGTAGCGGCCGCGATGCCCGCCTCGAGCGAGGCCTGCGTCACGTCGAGCAACCGCTGCGCTTCCGCATCGATCTGCCCCACGGGGATCGTGATCGCCGCGTCGGTGAACATCCCCTCGAGCTTCACGCCCACGTCGACGGTGACGATGTCACCCTCGTTGAGGATGCGCTTGCGCGACGGGATGCCGTGCACGATTTCCTCGTTGATCGAGATGCAGGCGCTGCCGGGAAAGCCGTACAATCCCTTGAATGCCGGCTCCGCCCCTGCATGCGAGCGGATGAAGCCTTCCACGAGGGTGTCGAGCTCCATCGTCGAGATCCCCGGGCGCACGTGCGCCTTGGCGTGCATGAGCGTGGCGTGCAGGATCGCACCGCCACGTGCCATGATCTCGATTTCGCGCGGCGACTTGAGCAACGTCGCCGGCGCGGCATTGCCGAACATCATCTCGAAATTCCGAGCGCTGCATGCACGCGCGCTTCGACATGCTCGAGCGTACCGAGTGCATCGACGCGCACCATGTTGGCGCCGTGCGACGCGTACCAGTCGATGACGGGCGACGTCTGGTCCTGATACACCTGCATGCGCTTGCGAATCGCGTCGGGCTCGTCGTCCTTGCGGCGCACGAGCGTCCCGGTCTGGCCACCCTCGGTGCACGTTTCGCCGGGCGAGCGACCGAAGAACGGTCGCTGACACACATCGCATGTCGTGCGGCCGCTGAGGCGGCGCACCAGTTCGTCTTCGTCCACCTCGAAGAGCAGCACGGCATCGAGCGAGCGCCCGAGCGTGGCCAGCGTGCCGGCAAGCCCCTCGGCCTGCGGGGTGGTACGGACCACACCGTCGAGGATGGCTCCCCTGGCCGCCATCGGCGACGCGAGGGCTTCCTTCATGATGCCCATGATGACGGCATCGGGTACGAGATCGCCGCGATCCATGGCCGCCTTGGCTTCGAGCCCCAAGGGTGTGCCTTCACGGACCGCGGCGCGGAGGACATCACCCGTCGCGATCTTGGGAACGTCAAGGCGAGCGGCTAGCCGCTCGCCTTGAGTTCCCTTGCCCGCGCCTGGAGGTCCAAGCAGGACGATGATCATGTCGGGAGTTTAGAAGCCGCCCTGCGTCGCTTGGCGGCCGCGGAACTTGATGCGACCCTTTTTCATGAACCCGTCGTACTTGCGCAGCAGGAGGTGCTGCTGCATCTGCGCCATCGTATCGAGCGCGACACCGACCACGATGAGCAGCGACGTGCCGCCGAACGCGAAGGGCACGTTCACGAGGCGGGCAATGACGACCGGCATGAGCGCGATGACCGTCAGGAAGATCGCGCCGGGCAACGTGATGCGCTCCACCACCTGCTCGATGTACTCCGCCGTCTTGGCACCGGGCTTGATACCCGGAACGAAGCCGCCCTGCTTCTTCAGGTTCTCGGCCAGATCGACCGGGTTGAAGATGATGGACGTGTAGAAGTACGTGAAGAGCAGGATGAGAATCGCCGACAGGACGAAGTAGAGCCACGGGTTCGGGCCCTGCGGATTGAAGTACTCCGCAATCTCCTGCAGCTTCGCATTGCCGCTGAACTGGGCGAGCGCCCCCGGGATCACGATCACCGAGTTGGCGAAGATGATCGGCATCACGCCGGCCGTGTTGATGCGCAGCGGAATGAAGTTGCGCGCGGCTTCACGCTGACGCCCGCGAGCCATCGTGCGCTGCGGGATCTGGATGAGCACGCGGCGGGCCGCCACCGTGATGGCCACGACCCCCGCAACCACGCCCACCATCACCAGCGCCAACACCACCAGCGTCAGCGGCGACACCGCTCCCGTGGAGACGAAGTTGAACGACTGGAAGATGGAGGGCCACATCCGCTCGACGATCGAGAAGAAGATGATCAGCGAGGCGCCGTTGCCCAGGCCGCGCTCGGTGATCTGCTCGCCCAGCCACATGACGAACAGCGCGCCCGTGGTGAGGATGAGCATCATCTGGATCGTGAACAACGAGCCCGGGCGCGACACCGCCGCCGGCAACGACGCGGTGAAGAGCGCGAAACCGTACGCCTGGATCATCGCCAGTGCGACGGTGAGGTAGCGGGTGTACTGCGTGAGCTTTTTCCGCCCCTCTTCGTCCTTCTGCATCTTGTCCACGTTCGGCATCACCGCCCCGGCGATCTGGACGAAGATGCTCGCCGAGATGTAGGGCATGATGCCGAGTGCGAACACGGTAGCACGTGAGAGACCACCACCCACGAACATGTCGTAGAGGCCGAGGAGGCCACCGCCCTGCTGGCGGGTGAAGTAGTCGGTCAGCGCCTGGACGTCGATACCGGGGGCCGTGATGTGCGAGCCGACGCGATAGATCACCATGCACAGGAACGTGAAGGTGATCTTCTCCCAGAGCTCAGGCGTCCGGTAGATGTTGGCGACGGCGTTGGCCGCCGCGTTGTTCTGGTCTGCCATGCGCTGAATGCTCTCCGTCAGCCTTCGACGCGGCCGCCGGCCGCTTCGATCTTCGCCTTGGCGGAGGCGCTGACCTTCACGCCCTTCACCGTGACCGCACGCGCGACTTCGCCGTTGGCGAGAAGCTTCGCGGGGCCCTGACCGACCCGGACGAGCCCGGCGGCCACCAGCGTCTCCACCGTCACCTCGTCACCAGCCACCTGGGCCAGATCGGACAGACGCACGAGCTGCGCCTCTTCACGGAACGGGTTGGTGAACCCGCGCTTCGGGATGCGACGCGTGATCGGCATCTGACCGCCTTCGAAGTGCGGCTTGCCGCCACCGGGGCCACCATGACCCGAACGGGCCATGGAACCCTTGTGACCCTTGCCGGACGTCTTGCCCAGCCCGGAACCCGGGCCGCGGCCCAGACGACGGCGCGAGCGGTGCGAGCCCGGCGCCGGCTTCAGGTTGTGCAGACCGATCTGCTCGGTCGTTTCGGCGTTGTTCGCCATCGGTTACCCCTCCACCGGCGTCACCTGAACCAGGTGACGCACCTTCTTGAGCTGGCCACGCAGCGCGGCGGAATCCTGCTGCACGACACTCGCCTGATGGTTGCGCAGGCCGATCGCCGCCAACGTGGCGCGCATGCGCCACGAGTGACCGATCGCACTGCGCACCTGCGTGATCTTCACCTTGCCATCCGTCGGCTTCTCGAGCTTCGGCGTCTTGGCCGGCCCCTTCGACGGGTGCCACACGAACGTCCGCGGCATTATGCCACCTCCGCGGCCACCACGGCCGCCTTGCTGGTGTTCACCGCTTCCGTCTTCGATTTCGCACGCGACTTGTACCCGATCTGCGACACCTCGATGCCACGCTCCCGCGCCGCCTGCTCGACGGTGATCAGGTGCGTCAGGCCGTCGACCGCGGCACGGACCATGTTGTGCGGGTTCGTCGACCCGAGCGACTTCGTGAGGATGTCGTGGATGCCGGCGCATTCGAGCACCGCGCGCACCGCGCCACCGGCGATCACGCCGGCACCGGGCGCCGCAGGCTTCATGAGCACCTTGCCGGCGCCATGCTTGCCCACCACCTCGTGCGGAATCGTGCTGCCCGTCAGCGGGATCGACACCATGCTGCGACGCGCGGCGTCCACGGCCTTGCGGACCGCTTCCGACACTTCGTTCGCCTTGCCGGTCGCAAAGCCCACCTTGCCCTGTCCATCGCCCACCGCGACCAGCGCGTTGAACGAGAAGCGACGGCCACCCTTCACGACCTTCGCGACGCGGTTGATCGCGATCACGTTCTCGACCAGATCGCTCTGCTCGCGTTCCTGCTGCGGGCCGCCACGGTCGGGACCACGGCCACGACCCTGACGGTCGCCACCCGGGCCGCCTTCACCGCCGGGACCACGGCCACGACCGCCGCCCGGGCCACCCGGGCCGCGACCACGACCACCACCACCACCCGGGCCACCGCGGCCACGGCCTGCGCCGCCGCCCGGGCCACGTCCACCACGCGCCGGAGCGCCACCCTGATTCTGTGCGTCTGCCATGATCAGAACTCCAAGCCGCCCTCTCGGGCGCCTTCGGCAACGGCCTTCACGCGGCCATGGTACTGGTAACCGGCGCGATCGAAGACCACCTTCGAAATACCCGCCGCCTTCGCCTTCTCCGCCGCCGCCTTGCCCACGGCAAGGGCGCGCTCGGACTTCGTGCCGCTCAGCTTCTCGTCGCCGACGGTCAGCAGCGTGCGCTGCGCGATGTCGTCCACGATCTGGGCGTAGATGTGCTTGAGCGAACGGAACACCACCAGGCGCGGACGCTCCGGCGTCCCGTTCACTGCCTTGCGCACGCGCAGATGCCGGCGCTTGCGCTTCTCCGCGTTCGTACGCGGGATCGCGATCTTGCCCATTACTTGCCTCCGGCCTTGCCGGCCTTGCGCCGGATGACTTCACCCTGATACTTGACGCCCTTGCCCTTGTACGGCTCAGGCTTGCGGAAGCTGCGGATCTCGGCGGCCACCTGGCCCACCAGTTCCTTGCTCGCACCTTCGATCACCACCGTGGTGGGATTCGGCGCGGTAATCGAGACACCAGCCGGTGTCTTGTACTCGATCTGGTGCGAGAAGCCCAGCGACAGCAGCGCGCCGTAGGGCTTGATCTCGGCCTTGTAGCCGACGCCCGTGATCTCGAGCACCTTCTTGAAGCCCGTCGTCACGCCTTCGACCATGTTGGCCACCAGCGTACGCGTCAGCCCGTGCAGCGCCTTGTGGCGCTCTTCGTCCGACGGACGCTTCACCTGCAGTTCCGCACCTTCCTGCGCCACGATCATCTCGGCCGGGAGCATGCGGGCGAGCTGGCCCTTGGGTCCCTTCACCGTAACGTGGCTGCCGTTGATCGCCACGGTCACTCCGGCCGGAACCGGAATCGGGCGCTTGCCAATACGCGACATGTGTATGCGTCTCCTTACCAGACGAGGGCGAGGAGTTCACCGCCGGTATTGGCGGAGCGCGCATCACGATCGGACATGATGCCCTTCGACGTGCTCAGGATGGCCATGCCGAGGCCGTTGCGAACGCGCGGGATCTCCGACACGCCCACGTACTTCCGCAGACCGGGCGTGGAGATGCGCTTCGCTTCGCGAATGACGGACTGACCGCCGTGCGCGTACCTGAGGATCACGCGCAGCACGCTCTTGCCTTCCTCGAGCTCGACCACGCGGTAATCCTGCACGAAGGCGTTCTCCTTCAGGATGCGCGCGATCTCGATCTTGATCTTCGAGACCGGCATGTCGACGCGGCGGTGCCGTGAGGCACACGCGTTGCGGAGCCGCGTCAGCATGTCGGCAATAGGGTCGTTCAGGCTCATGCTCTGATGAATCTCCTAGGGTATCCGCTCCAGGCGGACCGGTAGGAAGTGAAAGAATGGACGAACGCCGGAAATGGCATTCACGCCCCGCGGGGGGAGCCTTGCAATCTCACCCCGCCAGGCGCTCACGCCAAGCCCACCGCTCGTGTTGGTCCCGCCGGACGGCCCCCCGGAACCCGGGGCGCCGCCGCCAGGATTACCAGCTCGCCTTGCGCACGCCGGGAATCAGGCCGTTCAGGGCCATGTCCCGGAGGGCAATGCGGCTGAGTCCGAAGTGCCGGAGGAACGCGCGCGGACGGCCGCTCATGCTGCAGCGGTTGCGCACACGCGTCGCCGACGAATTCCGCGGAAGCTTGTGCAGCGCGTTCACCGCGGCCTGCACCTCCTCCGGCGTGCTCTTCGGGCTGCTGATCACGGCCTTGAGGGCCGCGCGCTTCGGGGCATACCGCTCCACCAGCACCTTGCGCTGGGCGTTGCGGGCCAGCTTGCTCGTCTTCGCCATCTGCCTTTAGTCCTGGTTAAGCCGCGCTCGGCTGCGCCACCTTGGGCGTCACCGGCTTGTCGTCGCCACGGAACGGCATACCGAGCTGATGCAGCAGCGCGAACGCGTGCGCATCCTTCTCCGCCGTCGTCACGAACGTGATGTCCATGCCGTGTACCTGCTCGACCATGTCGTAGTTGATCTCGGGGAAGATCAGCTGCTCCTTGATGCCGAGCGTGTAGTTGCCACGGCCGTCGAACGACTTCGTGCCGAGACCGCGGAAGTCGCGGATACGCGGGCACGCCACCGTCACGAACCGGTCGAGGAACTCCCACATGCGCGCCCCACGCATGGTCACGGAGGCACCGATCTCCTGCCCTTCACGGAGGCCGAAGTTCGCGACCGACTTCTTCGCCTTGCGGCGCACCGGCTTCTGGCCGGTGATCAGCGCGAGCTCTTCCACCACCACGTCGAGCATCTTCGGCTGCTTCACCGCTTCGCCCACGCCGCAGTTGATCACGATCTTCGTCAGCGTCGGGATCTGCATCGTGTTGGTGAACCCGAACTGCTTCATCAGGTTCGCGCGCACGGTGTGCTCGTAGTACGTCTTGAGGCGCGGAGCGGCCGTCGGCAAACCCGCCCCAGCGTGCTCACGCTTGGTGAAGTCCACCGCCGCACGTCCCTGGCCAGCCTGCTTGGCCGCCTTGCCACCCTTCTGGCCGGCACCGCCCTTCGCGGCACCCGCCTTCGCTCCAGCCTTGGCGCCGCCCTTGGCCGCGCCCTTTTCCTTGGTCGCCATGTGCAGTTACTCCGGTCAGCGCGAGCGGGGAATGACTTCACCGCTCTTCACGCCCACCCGCTCCTTCGTGCCGTCCTTGTCGATGCGCGTCTTCACGCGCGTCGGCTTGCCGGTCTTCGAATCGAGCAGCATGACGTTCGACGCATGGAAGGGCGCCGGCATCTCGATGATGCCGCTCGTCTCCTCCGCCGTGCGCGCCTTGCGGTGCTTCTTCACGATGTTGATCCCTTCCACCTTGATGCGGCCCGTCTTGGGGTACACCTGGAGGACCTTGCCCTCCTTCCCCTTGTCGTCGCCACGCATCACGCGGACGGTGTCACCCTTGGTGACGTGGACCGCTTCGCGCGACGCCTTGAGGGCGTGACGCGCCGCGCCGAGGCGCTGACCGCGATCCGTCTTGTAGTACACGTTCTTGCGCATGTCAGATCACCTCGGGCGCCAGCGACACGATCTTCATGTAGCGCTTCTCGCGGAGCTCGCGCGCCACGGGACCGAAGATACGCGTCGCCTTCGGCTCGCCGTTGTCGTTGATGATCACGACGGCGTTCTCGTCGAACCGGATGTACGACCCGTCCTTGCGGCGCGTTTCCTTGACGGTGCGCACCACCACGGCCTTCGCCACGTCGGACTTCTTCACCGTACCGTTCGGGAGCGCGTCCTTCACCGCCACGATGACCTTGTCACCGAGCCCGGCGTAGCGACGGCGCGTGCCGCCCAGCACGCGGATCACCAGGGCGCGCTTGGCGCCGCTGTTGTCCGCCACCTTCACCACCGATTCCTGCTGAATCATGGATGTATCCTCTTAGCGCGCGCGTTCGACGATCTCGACCACGCGCCACCGCTTGTCCTTCGACAAGGGCCGGGTCTCCATGATGCGCACCGTGTCGCCGACCTTCGCCGAGTTCTCCTCGTCGTGGGCCTTCAGCTTCCGGGTACGCGTCACCATCTTGCCGTACTGCGGGTGCGGCATGCGGCGATCGATGCGGACGACCACCGTCTTTTCCATCTTGTCGCTCACGACGAGCCCGACACGCACCTTGCGCGCCGACCGGTCGGAGGCGCCGTTCTGCGCGGCGCTCGCGTTGTTCGTTTCAGCCATCAGTCGTATCTCGGTTAGCGGCCGCGGCCGGCGAGCTCTCGCTCACGCTGGACCGTCTTCAGGCGCGCGATGTCCCTGCGGATGCTGCGCAACCGCAGCGGCGCTTCCAGCGCTTCGGTGCCGCTCCGGAAGCGGAGACGGAAACGCTCCTCTTCCAACTCCCGGATGCGGGAGGACAGCTCGTCAGCCGCCAGTCCGCGGATCTCTTCAGCCTTCATGGGTCACCGCCTCCTCACGTGCGACGAACTTGGTCTTCACGCCGAGCTTCGCGGCGGCCAGAGCCATCGCCGTCTCGGCGAGTTCCCTGGTCACACCCTCGATCTCGAACATCACTCGGCCCGGCTTCACCACCGCCACCCACAACTCCGGCGAACCCTTACCCTTACCCATGCGGGTTTCCGCCGGCTTCTTCGTGATCGGCTTGTCCGGGAAAATGCGGATCCAGACCTTACCGCCACGCTTGATGTGACGCGTCATGGCGACACGGCACGCCTCGATCTGACGGCTCGTCACCCAGCCCGGCTCGAGCGCCTGGAGGCCGAACGTGCCGAACGACAAATCGCTCCCACGGTACGCCAGGCCGGTCGTGCGGCCCTTGAACATCTTGCGGAACTTGACCCGCTTCGGACTCAGCATCGTTCAGCTCCTCAGTTGCCGGTCGAGTAGGTCTTGCCGCGACGATCTTCCACGATCTCGCCCTTGAAGAGCCACACCTTCACACCGATGGTGCCGTACGTGGTCTTCGCCGTGCTCGTCGCGTAGTCGATGTCGGCGCGCAGCGTGTGAAGGGGCACCCGGCCCTCCATGTACCCTTCCACGCGCGCGATTTCGGCGCCACCGAGGCGCCCGCCGGCCTTCACCTTGATGCCCAGCGCGCCCATGCGCATCGCGCTCTGCACCGCACGCTTCAGCGCGCGGCGGAACGAAATACGCTGCGACAGCTGCGCCGCGATGTTGTCGGCCACGAGCTGCGCCTCGACTTCCGGGCGCTTGATCTCTTCGACGTTGATGCCGACTTCCTTGCCGGTCAGCTGCGCGAGCTCGTCACGCAGCTTGTCGACTTCCGCGCCCTTCTTGCCGATCACGACGCCGGGACGGCCGGTGTGCACCGTCACCACCACCTTGCCGGGCTTGCGCTCGATCGTCACGTCGGCGATCGCGGCGTTGTCCAGGCGCGCCTTGAGATACTTGCGAAGGAGGGCGTCCTCCTTCAGCAGCGCGGGCATTTCCTTCTTCGCGTACCACGTCGAACGCCAGTTCTTCGTGACACCGAGGCGGAAGCCGATCGGATTGGTCTTCTGTCCCATTAGCGCACCGCCTCCGTCACGACGATCTCCACATGGCTCGTCCGCTTCAGCATCGGCGTCGCACGGCCCATGGCCGCCGGCGTCCAACGCTTGAGCTTCGGTCCCTCGTTCACGATGGCCTTCGTGATCACCAGCGCGTCGACGTCCAGCGACGTGTTGGCCGCACGGGCCGCTTGTTCTGCATTCGCCACCGCGCTGTTGAGCGTCTTCTCGATCTGCTCAGAGGCGTGCTTCTTGGAAAACTTCAGAAGCGCCAGCGCGTCGTTCACGCGCTGACCGCGGATCTGGTCGATGACCAGACGCATTTTGTAGGGCGACTGACGCGTGGTGCGCTGAATGGCGCGCGCCTCGATGCCCGTCTTCACGGTCTTGGCCATGGGTTACTTGCCTCCCTTGCCGCCGGGCTTCTTCGCATCGGCCTTCTGCCCCGCGTGACCGCGGAACAGACGCGTCGGCGAAAATTCGCCCAGCTTGTGCCCGACCATGTTTTCCGTCACGTACACCGGGATGAACTTGTTCCCGTTGTGGACGGCGAACGTGTGCCCCACGAAGTCCGGCAGGATCGTGCTCGCGCGCGACCAGGTCTTCACGACCTTCTTCTCGTTCTTGGCGTTCATCGCGACCACCTTCGCCTCCAGGCGCTCAGCGACGAACGGACCCTTCTTGATGCTTCTCGACATATCGGTTCTCGTCTCGCCTGGCGGTTACTGCGTGGCCCGGCCGCGCTTGCGGCCGCGCACGATGAGACGCGTCGACGCCTTCTTCTTGTTGCGCGTCTTGACGCCTTCCTTCTTACCCCACGGGCTCACCACGTTGCGACCACCGCGCGTACGACCGCCGTGCGGGTGATCCACCGGGTTCATCACTTCACCACGCACCTTCGGGCGCTTGCCAAGCCAACGGCTCTTGCCCGCCTTGCCGTGCGACTGCAGCTCGTGCTCGGAATTTCCCACTTCTCCGATCGTCGCCATGCAGTTGCCGTGCACCAGGCGCATTTCCGTGGAGCTCAGACGCAGCGTCACGTACTCGCCTTCCTTCGCCACGACCTGGGCGAAGGTCCCGGCCGAGCGGGCCATCTGGCCGCCCTTGCCGATCTTGAGCTCGATGTTGTGCACCGACGTGCCGAGCGGCACTTCCTTGAGCGGCATCGCATTGCCCGTGCGGACATCGCTGCCCGGGCCCGACACCACCGTGTCTCCCTGCTTCAGCCCCTTCGGGTGCAGGATGTACCGCTTCTCCCCGTCCGCGTACTGCACCAGCGCGATGCGCGCCGAGCGGTTCGGATCGTACTCGATGTGCGCGACCGTGGCCGGCATGCCGTGCTTGTCACGCTTGAAATCGATGATGCGGTACATGCGCTTGTGGCCGCCACCGATGCGACGCATCGAGATGTGGCCATGATTGTCGCGACCGCCCGACTTCTTGAGCGGCTCGACCAGCGACTTCTCGGGCGTGCTGCGCGTGATTTCGGCGAAATCCGAAACCGAGCGGAAGCGCGTGCCCTTGGTGACCGGCTTGAACTGACGGATACCCATGCGTCTTAGCCCTCGAAGATCGCGATGGTGTCGCCGTCACGCAGCTTCACAATCGCCTTCTTGGTGTGGGGGCGGCGCCCGATCGACTGACCCACGCGACGCGCCCTGCCGCGCGCGTTGGAGGTCCAGACGCCGGTGACCTTGACGCCGAACAACTGCTCGACGGCCGCTTTGATGGAATGCTTCGTGGCGTCGGTCGCCACTTCGAACGTGTACTCGCCGCGATCCTGGTAGGCGGCCGAGGTGCGCTCCGTGACGATCGGGCGCACGATGGTACGGTACAGACTCATCGCTTAGCCCTCCGCGGAGTTGAGCGCCGACGACTCGATCACCACGACATCCGACCAGAGGATGTGGTAGGTGCTCGCATCGCTGTACGGCAGGACATGCGCGCGGCCGAGGTTCCGGGCGCTCAGGTACACGTTCGGCTTCACGCCGTCGGTGAGGAGGAGCACCTTCTTGTCGGCCACGCCGAGGGACGCGAGGAACTGCGTCATCGCCTTGGTCTTCGGGGCGCTGTAGTTCAGCGCATCCACGATGATCACGGCATTCTCGCGGGCCCGGGCGTTCAGCGCACTCTTGCGGGCGAGCTGGCGCACCTGCCGCGGCACGATCTGGGTGTAGCTGCGCGGCTGCGGGCCGAACACGGTACCACCGCCCGGCCAGTTCGGGGCGCGCGTCGAGCCCTGACGGGCGCGACCGGTCCCCTTCTGCTTCCACGGCTTCTGGTTGCCGCCGGTGACTTCACCGCGCGTCTTGGTCTTGGCCGTGCCCTGGCGACGGTTGGCGAGGAACGCCTTTACCGCCTGGTGCATGACCGGCACGTTGACGATCCCGTCGAACGTACCCTCGGGAAGCTGGCGCGTGCCGCCCTGCTTCCCCTGCGCCGAGTACACAGGCGCCTCGAAGGTCTTGGTTTCCGCCGTCATGATCAGCCCTGCTTCCGCACGAAGACGATGCCGTTGGTCGGCCCCGCCACGCTGCCGCGCAGATAAATGAGGTTACGCTCCGCGTCCACCTTTTCCACGCGGATGCTGAGCGCCGTGTGCTGCTTGTTGCCGTACTGACCCGGCATCTTCTTGCCCTTGATGACGCGCGACGGGTCGGTACCCGCGCCGATCGAGCCGGGCTTGCGATGCTTGGTGTTACCGTGCGTGTTCGGACCACCGCCGAAGCCGTGGCGCTTCACGACACCCTGAAAACCACGCCCCTTGGACGTGCCGGTGACCTTCACGCGCTCACCCGGCGTGAAGATGTCCACCTTGATCACGTCGCCCACGCTGTAGGCGGGGACGGCGCCGTTGCCCGGCGCGTCGTCCAGACGGAAGCTCTTCAGCACGGCGGGCGCGGCCTCGAGGCCGGCCTTCTGCGCGTGTCCGAGCTCCGCCTTCGTGGCGCGCGCGCCCTTCGGCGTGCGCTCACCCTTCTTGTTGGGGCGCGCCGTGCGCTGCGCGCCATATCCGAGCTCCACCGAAGCGAACCCCGCCGTGTCCGCCGTCATCACCTTGGTGACGGGGTTTGGCGTGGCCTCCACCACGGTGCAGGGCACTTGCTGCCCCTGCTCGTTGAACAGCTGGGTCATCCCCAGCTTCTTGCCGATGATGCCGATCATGAATGAACTCACTCCGTACGAGTCGCGGTCATCCCGAGTGGATGCCCGTTGGACTATGGATGGTGCCGCCCTGTGCAGCCCCATCAGTACGCGCCGCCTTTCCGGGGAAAGCCTGCCGCGGCGTGAACTTCCGCTGTCCTGCGTCCTGCCACTACGACCTGCACCCGTCGAACTGCCGACGGCAGCAGGTGTGCTACTCCACCTTGATTTCGACGTCGACGCCGGCCGGGAGATCGAGCTTGGTCAGCGCGTCCACCGTACCGACACGCGAATCGAGGATGTCGATCACGCGCTTGTGCGTCTTGAGCTCGAACTGCTCACGCGACTTCTTGTCGACGTGCGGCGAACGGAGCACCGTCCAACGCTGCGTCTTGGTCGGGAGCGGGATCGGGCCCGATACCGATGCGCCGGTCTTCTCGGCCGTGCGGACGATGTCCGCCGAAGCCTGGTCGATCACGGCGTGGTCAAATGCCTTGAGGCGAATGCGAATGCGGCCAGCCATCTCTGTTCCTGGGAGCCTGTGCGGCCGGCGGTGAGGACCGGAGCCCTCACCGCCCGCCACCAGTCGTGATTAGGCGAGGATCTTGGTAACGACGCCGGCGCCGACCGTGCGGCCACCCTCACGGATGGCGAAGCGCAGCTGCTCTTCCATGGCGATCGGGATGATGAGGTCGATCGTCATCGTCACGTTGTCGCCCGGCATCACCATCTCCATCCCTTCGGGGAGCTCGATGTTGCCCGTCACGTCCGTCGTGCGGAAGTAGAACTGCGGACGGTAGCCCTTGAAGAACGGCGTGTGACGGCCGCCTTCTTCCTTCGTGAGCACGTACACTTCCGCCGTGAACTTCGTGTGCGGCTTGATCGAGTTCGGCTTGGCGAGCACCATGCCGCGCTCGATGTCTTCCTTCGCGATGCCGCGGAGGAGGAGACCGACGTTGTCACCGGCCTGCCCTTCGTCGAGCAGCTTGCGGAACATTTCGACGCCGGTCACGACCGACTTCTTGTCGCTGTTGTAGCCGACGACCTGCACTTCTTCGCCAACCTTGATGATGCCGCGCTCGATACGGCCCGTCGCCACCGTTCCACGACCCGTGATCGAGAACACGTCTTCGACCGGGAGGAGGAACGGCTTGTCGACTTCGCGCACCGGCTCCGGGATGTAGCTGTCGAGCGCGTCGTAGAGCTCCTGCATCTTGTCGATCCACTTCTGCTCGCCCTGGATCGCCGGGTAGGCCGCGCCACGGATCACCGGGGCATCGTCACCGTCGTAGTTGTACTTCGAGAGCAGTTCGCGGACTTCGAGCTCGACGAGGTCGAGGAGCTCTTCGTCTTCCACGAGGTCACACTTGTTGAGGAACACGACGACCTTCGGCACGTTCACCTGGCGCGCCAGGAGGATGTGCTCGCGGGTCTGCGGCATCGGGCCGTCCACGGCCGACACCACCAGGATCGCGCCGTCCATCTGCGCGGCACCCGTGATCATGTTCTTCACGTAGTCGGCGTGACCCGGGCAGTCGACGTGCGCGTAGTGACGGTTCGCCGTCTCGTACTCGACGTGCGACGTGGCGATCGTCAGGATCTTCGTGCTGTCACGACGGCCCTGCGACTCCGACGCCTTGGCGACTTCGTCGTAGGCCACGTACTTCGTGCCGTAGCCCTTGTCGGACGAGATCTTCGTGAGTGCCGCGGTCGTGGTGGTCTTGCCGTGGTCGACGTGGCCGATCGTACCCACGTTCACGTGCGGCTTGTTCCGCTCGAACTTTGCCTTGCCCATGGTTCTGTCTGTGCTTGGGTAGTGAATGAGGGGTGAGGCTTACGCCTTCACCTTGCTGATGATCTCTTCGGCCTTCGACTTCGGCACTTCTTCGTAGTGCGAGAACTCCATCGAGTAGACCGCGCGCCCCTGCGACATGCTGCGCAGACGCGTCGAGTAGCCGAACATCTCCGCCAGCGGCACCGTGGAAGAGATGACCTGCGCCTCACCACGCTGCGTCATGCCGCCGATCTTGCCGCGACGCGAGGAGAGGTCGCCGAGGACGTCGCCCATGTACGCTTCCGGGCTCACGACCTCGACCTTCATCACCGGCTCCAGCAGACAGGGGCTGGCCTGCTTGGCCGCCTCCTTGAACGCCATCGATCCGGCAATCTTGAACGCCATTTCCGACGAGTCGACTTCGTGGTACGAGCCGAAGGTGAGCTGGACCTTCACGTCCACGACCGGATACCCGGCCAGCACGCCATTCTCCAGCGCCTCCTTGATGCCCTGCTCCACCGGGCCGATGTACTCACGCGGAATGACACCACCCACGATCTTGTCCTCGAACACGAAGCCCTGGCCCTGCTCGGACGGCTCCATGTTGATGACCACGTGGCCGAACTGCCCCTTACCACCCGACTGGCGGATGAACTTCCCTTCCACCTTCTCGACGCGCTTCTTGATCGTCTCGCGGTACGCCACCTGCGGGCGGCCCACGTTCGCGTCGACCTTGAACTCGCGCATCATGCGGTCGACGATGATCTCGAGGTGCAGCTCGCCCATGCCGGCGATGATCGTCTGACCGGTCTCGGCGTCCGAACGGACGCGGAACGTCGGATCTTCTTCGGCGAGCTTCTGCAGCGCGATCGCGAGCTTGTCCTGGTCGGCCTTCGTCTTCGGCTCGATGGCGACGTCGATGACGGGGTTCGGGAACTTCATCGCCTCGAGGATCAGCGGATTCTCCTCGGTGCAGAGCGTGTCGCCCGTGCGCGTGTCCTTGAGACCGATCGCGGCGGCGATGTCGCCGGCCCGCACTTCCTCGATTTCCTCACGCTTGTTGGCGTGCATCTGCAGCAGACGCCCCACGCGCTCGCGCTTGTCCTTCGTGCTGTTGTACACGTAGCTGCCCGAGTTGAGCACGCCCGAGTACACGCGGAAGAACGTCAGCTTCCCCACGAACGGATCGGTCGCGATCTTGAACGCCAGCGCCGCGAACGGCGCGTCGTCCTTGATCGGCGCATCGATGAAGGTCTCGTCGTGGTGCGGCAGGTGCCCCTGAATCGCCGGCACGTCGATCGGCGCCGGGAGATAATCGATCACGGCGTCGAGCAGCGCCTGCACGCCCTTGTTCTTGAACGAGGCGCCGCAGAAGACCGGGATGAATTCCATCGCGATCGTCGCCTTGCGGATCGCCTGACGGATCTCGTCCATGCTGAGCTCTTCGCCCGCGAGATACTTCTCCATCAGCGCTTCGTCGAACTCGACCGCGGCTTCGATGGCCTCGTGACGCGCCTTCTCGCACGCCTCCACGAACTCGGCCGGCACATCGACCACC
>Ga0256302_1000020_pt1 | contig 15566 bp, 10 predicted proteins | sample ColtaT_13_FD_183684 | JGI IMG/M metagenome (GOLD analysis project Ga0256302, IMG submission 183684) | Metatranscriptome of freshwater microbial communities from Columbia River, Oregon, United States - Colum_Colum_RepA_8h (Metagenome... | ecosystem: Environmental > Aquatic > Freshwater > River...
GCCATTCTTTAACGGCTATCGTCCACAGTTCTACTTCCGTACGACGGATGTGACCGGCACGATCGAGTTGCCAGCAGACAAAGAAATGGTTCTGCCAGGCGACAACGTTGCGATGACAGTCAAGCTGTTGGCTCCAATCGCCATGGAAGAAGGCCTGCGTTTTGCAATCCGCGAAGGTGGCCGTACCGTCGGCGCCGGCGTCGTTGCTAAAATCCTGAAGTAATTAAGAGTAGGCGGCGGTCACCGAAAGGTGTCCGCTTTTTTAGCAGTGCAGGTCTAGGGGCATAGCTCAATTGGCAGAGCGTCGGTCTCCAAAACCGAAGGTTGGGGGTTCGAGGCCCTCTGCCCCTGCCACCGCAGAAAAAATTAAGAAACGCACTCTTATCGCACTAACCAGTTGAAAATGTCTAACACAACGATTGAAAACGTAACAAGTACCGCAGATCGACTCAAGTTGGGTCTGGCCGTGGTCGTCATTATTGCGGGCATCGTTGGCTTTTCTGTCCTCGAGTCCAAGCTGCCGTTGGCTGCGCGTATTGCAATCTTTATCGGCAGCCTTGTGCTTGCTGCGGTAATTGCATGGTTTAGCGAGCCGGGCCGCCGGACGATCGCATTTGCACACGAGTCGTATAACGAGGTGCGCCGCGTTGTTTGGCCCACTCGTAAAGAAACCATGCAAATGACGGGGATTGTTTTTGCATTTGTCGCCGTGATGGGTTTGTTTCTTTGGGTCCTGGACAAGATGATTGAGTGGTTGTTGTTTGGTGTATTGCTCGGCTGGAAATAACAAGGACGATCCATGACTAAACGTTGGTATGTCGTCCATGTCTATTCCGGCATGGAAAAAAGTGTTCATAAAGCGATGCTCGAGCGTATCGAGCGCGCTGGTTTGCAAGCCTCGTTTGGTCAGGTGTTGGTTCCTTCGGAAGAGGTGGTTGAGTCTAAAGGTGGTCAAAAGACGATCTCTGAGAGGCGGATTTTCCCAGGCTATGTTCTGGTTGAGATGGAGCTGACAGATGAGACGTGGCATGTGATTAAAAACACACCACGGGTAACAGGATTTCTGGGAGGTTCGGGTAACCGACCCACTCCTATTTCTGAAAAGGAAGTGGCAAAGATTTTGTCGCAGATGGAAGAGGGAGTCGAAAGACCTCGTCCGAAAGTCTTGTTTGAAGTGGGCGAGATGGTGCGAGTCAAAGACGGCCCATTTGCAGACTTCAACGGCAACGTTGAAGAAGTTAATTACGAGAAAAGCAAGGTTCGTGTTTCGGTAGCAATTTTTGGCCGTTCCACTCCTGTTGAGCTCGATTTTAGTCAAGTCGAAAAGACTTAATTTTTTAACCCCGGGGAGCTCACAGCCGCAAGGCATGAGCGTTTGAACCCGTAAGGAGCAAAGCATGGCGAAGAAAATCGTCGGCTTCATCAAGCTGCAAGTGCCAGCTGGTAAGGCCAACCCATCACCACCGATCGGCCCTGCGCTCGGTCAGCGTGGCTTGAACATCATGGAATTCTGCAAGGCGTTTAACGCCAAGACACAAGGCCTTGAGCCTGGTCTGCCTATTCCTGTCGTGATCACAGCCTTTGCCGACAAGAGCTTCACTTTCATCATGAAGACGCCTCCAGCGTCGATCCTGATCAAGAAAGCAGCGGGTATTCAGAAAGGCTCACCACGCCCACATACCGACAAAGTCGGTAAGTTGACCCGTGCTCAAGCCGAAGAAATCGCCAAAGCCAAAGCGCCTGACCTCACGGCAGCCGATTTGGATGCAGCCGTGCGCACCATTGCTGGTAGCGCGCGCAGCATGGGCATTACGGTGGAGGGTCTCTAATCATGGCAAAAGCATCTAAGCGCATGGCCGTAGTCGCTCAAAAAATTGATCGCGCCAAGCTGTATCCCGTAACCGAAGCAATCGCTCTCGTTAAAGAGTGCGCGACCGCCAAGTTCGATGAGTCTATCGACATCGCCGTTCAGCTCGGCATCGACCCAAAGAAATCAGACCAACTGGTTCGCGGCTCAGTTGTGTTGCCTGCCGGTACCGGCAAAACAGTTCGCGTTGCGGTCTTTGCACAAGGCGATAAGGCCGAGCAAGCAAAAGCGGCGGGCGCAGATATCGTCGGCATGGACGATTTGGCCGAACAAATCAAAGCGGGCGTGTTCAACTTTGACGTCGTGATCGCTTCGCCTGACACGATGCGTATCGTCGGTACCCTGGGTCAGATTCTCGGCCCGCGTGGTTTGATGCCTAACCCCAAAGTGGGCACGGTGACTCCCGACGTCGCACAAGCAGTAAAAAATGCGAAGGCCGGTCAGGTGCAGTACCGCACAGACAAGGCAGGTATCGTGCACGCCACGATCGGTCGCGCTTCGTTCGCTGTTGATCAGCTCCAGACAAACCTGGCTGCATTGGTCGACGCGCTGAACAAAGCACGTCCTTCGGCATCAAAAGGTATCTATCTCCGCAAGCTAGCTGTGTCATCCACAATGGGTGGCGGAGCGCGCGTGGAAGTAGCATCGCTGACGGCGACTCAACAGTAATCGTCAGCAAGTAAAAGACTTTGGGCTTCACCCGGACTTGTCCGGGTGGTGCTGTCAAAGACCGCTGGAGCCCAGTTCGTCGCAAGAGAATCCTCTTTTGCACAGAACGAAGCTTAATCCCAGGATGTTTCTGGATCCAGCGCAGATGGCGTCCACGGAAGATTTCTTTTTAAGAACTCGACCAGGTTCGCCGCGTTCGGTTGATGCAACGGGAATTTTTCCCAGCGCATCTTTTGATGGAGTGTTCAAACCGTGAGTCTCAATCGTCAAGAGAAGGCAATCGTAATCGAGGAAGTCACGACGCAAGTCGCGAAAGCCCAATCGATTGTGGTCGCAGAGTACCGTGGTCTGGACGTCGCCTCTGTCACCGTACTGCGCAAAAAAGCGCGTGAGTCGGGCGTGTATCTTCGAGTCCTCAAAAACTCGTTGGCACGTCGAGCAGTCGCAGGCACGCCTTTCGAGGCATTGTCTTCAAAGCTCGCTGGTCCGCTGATCTATGGCATTAGCGCCGACCCAGTCAACGCCGCAAAAGTGCTTTCCGCCTTTGCGAAAGACAACGATAAGCTAGTCATCAAGGCTGGGGCTTTGCCCAACAGCGTACTTGATGTCAATGGTGTGAAGGCCTTGGCCACCATGCCGTCACGCGAAGAGTTGCTTTCCAAATTGTTGGGCACTATGCAGGCACCGATCGCGCAATTTGTTCGTACCCTCAACGAAGTTCCGACCAAGTTCGTGCGTGGCCTCGCGGCCGTACGCGATCAGAAACAAGCCGCGTAAGCGGGTTGCAGAAACCTCATTGAAAGACACGCGATACCAACCCCTGGCAAATTATTTAATCTGGAGTTCTACAAATGGCTACTAAAGCTGAAATCCTCGACGCAATCTCTGGCATGACTGTGCTTGAGTTGTCCGAGCTGATCAAAGAAATGGAAGTGAAATTCGGCGTATCGGCTGCTGCCGCTGCTGTTGCGGTTGCAGCGCCTGCTGCTGGCGGCGCAGGTGCTGCTGCTGCTGAAGAGCAAACCGAATTCACCGTCATTTTGACTGAAGTCGGCGCAAACAAAGTTAGCGTCATTAAGGCTGTTCGCGAAATCACTGGTCTTGGCTTGAAAGAAGCTAAAGATCTGGTTGACGGCGCACCAAAGCCAGTTAAAGAAGGCATGGCTAAAGCTGATGCTGAAGCTGCCAAGAAGAAGCTTGAAGAAGCTGGCGCTAAGGCTGAACTGAAGTAAGCCTGCCAGCATTCGCCCGGGAATGCGATTCGCGCTCCCGGGCGTTTGCGCCTTCAGAAAACCCGTCTTACCCCACCGCTAGTCGGGTTTTCTGAAGTCGTTTTGTAGTACCGGAAGTTCCTGAAGTCATACCCTGTGGCCGTGGTTGACGGCCTATGTAACCTCGAGTCGGAGTGCTCATGCCTTACTCGTTTACCGAAAAAAAGCGCATCCGCAAAAGCTTCGCGAAGCGTGAGGACGTGCAAGACGTTCCCTTTCTGCTTGCGACACAGCTTCAATCTTATCTAACCTTCTTGCAGGCTGATACGTCGGCCTCTGCTCGTAAAGAGCAAGGGCTGCAGGCAGCATTTAGTTCTATTTTCCCGATCTCCAGCCACAATCACATGGCCAGACTCGAGTTCGTCGGCTATAGCCTTGGCGAACCCGTGTTTGATGTCAAAGAATGTCAGCTGCGAGGTTTGACGTACGCCTCTCCTTTGCGTGCGAAAGTACGTCTGGTGTTGCTCGACCGCGAGGTCAGTAAACCCACCGTGAAAGAAGTGAAAGAGCAAGAAGTCTACATGGGCGAAATTCCGCTCATGACCAGTACGGGCTCATTCGTGATTAACGGCACAGAGCGTGTCATCGTGTCCCAGTTGCACCGTTCGCCGGGCGTGTTCTTTGAACACGATCGCGGCAAGACGCACAGCTCAGGCAAGTTGCTGTTCTCTGCACGTGTCATTCCTTACCGTGGCTCATGGCTCGACTTCGAATTCGACCCCAAGGACGTCCTGTTCTTTCGCGTCGATCGTCGACGCAAGATGCCTGTCACGATTTTGCTTAAGGCAATCGGTCTCACGCCTGAGGCGATCCTTTCACAATTCTTCGAGTTCGATCAGTTCGAACTGCAGCCTGAAGGCGGCATGATGGAGTTTGTGGGCGATCGTTGGAAAGGCGAAGTGGCGCGCTTTGACATTACAGACCGTAGCGGCAAGGTGCTTGTTGAAAAAGACAAGCGCGTGAATGCAAAGCATTTACGTGATATTGCTGCCGCAAAGATCCAGCGTATCTCTGTGCCCGAGGACTTCCTCATCGGTCGAGTCATTGCAACAAATATCGTTGACGCTGAAACTGGCGAGCTGATTGCTGCTGCAAACGACGAAATCGTAGAAAGTACCTTGGCTGCGCTGCGTACGGCGGGTGTCAAAAACATTCAGACGCTGTATACAAACGATCTCGATCGTGGCCCATACATTTCGCAAACACTGCGCGCGGATGAAACAGCCGATCAGATGTCTGCCCGTGTCGCAATCTATCGCATGATGCGCCCTGGCGAGCCACCAACCGAAGATGCAGTCGAAGCACTCTTCCAGCGGTTGTTCTATTCGGAAGACACTTACGACTTGTCGCGTGTTGGTCGTATGAAGGTCAATAGCCGATTCGGTCGCGGTGACGATATCACTGGCCCGATGACATTGACGAATGACGACATCCTCGAGACGATCAAAGTCTTGGTCGAGTTGCGTAACGGCCGCGGTCAGATCGATGATATCGATCACCTCGGTAACCGTCGCGTACGCTGTGTGGGCGAGTTGGCTGAAAACCAATTCCGTGCAGGCCTGGTTCGTGTTGAGCGCGCTGTCAAAGAACGCCTGGGTCAGGCAGAGACTGAAAACCTCATGCCGCATGACTTGATCAACTCCAAGCCCATTTCAGCAGCGATCAAAGAGTTCTTCGGCTCGAGTCAGTTGTCGCAGTTTATGGACCAGACGAACCCCTTGTCAGAGATCACGCACAAGCGTCGTGTTTCTGCGTTGGGACCCGGAGGCTTGACTCGCGAACGTGCTGGTTTTGAAGTGCGCGACGTGCACCCCACCCATTACGGACGTGTTTGCCCAATCGAGACACCTGAAGGCCCGAACATCGGCCTGATTAACTCGATGGCGCTCTACGCGCGCTTGAATGAATATGGTTTCCTCGAAACACCTTACCGCAAAGCGGTCAGTGGTAGCGTGACAGACCAGATTGAATATCTGTCAGCAATCGAAGAAAGCAATTACGTGATTGCGCAGGCTAACGCCGAGCTCAGCGAAAGCGGCAAATTCACAGACGAACTCGTCGCATGCCGTCAGGCTGGCGAGACGCTCTTGACTTCGCCCGCCAACGTTCACTACATGGATGTGGCACCTTCACAGATCGTATCGGTTGCGGCATCGTTGATTCCTTTCTTGGAACACGACGACGCGAACCGTGCGTTGATGGGTGCGAACATGCAACGCCAGGCAGTGCCTTGTTTGCGTCCTGAGAAATCGTTGGTTGGTACGGGTGTTGAGCGTACCGTTGCCATCGACTCAGGCACAACCGTACAGGCCTTGCGTGGTGGCGTGGTGGATCACGTTGATGCAGAGCGCATCGTGATTCGCGTCAACGACGAAGAAAACGTTGCGGGCGAAGTTGGTGTTGATATTTACAACCTAATCAAATACACGCGTTCAAACCAGAACACCAACATCAACCAGCGACCAATCGTTGGTCGTGGCGATATCGTTGTGGCGGGTGACGTGTTGGCGGATGGTGCGTCCACAGATTTGGGCGAGCTTGCGCTTGGCCAGAACATGTTGATCGCATTTATGCCGTGGAACGGCTACAACTTCGAAGACTCGATTTTGATCTCCGAAAAAGTTGTGGCAGACGATCGTTACACTTCAATTCACATTGAAGAACTGACCGTTGTTGCGCGCGACACCAAGCTCGGACCCGAGGAAATTACACGCGACATCAGCAACTTGGCTGAAACACAACTCAACCGTTTGGATGAGTCGGGTATTGTGCATATCGGCGCTGAAGTGCGCGCCGACGACGTGCTGGTTGGCAAGGTCACACCGAAAGGCGAGACCCAGCTCACGCCTGAAGAAAAACTATTGCGTGCGATTTTTGGTGAGAAAGCATCTGATGTGAAAGACACTTCGCTGCGCGTGCCGTCCGGCATGATCGGCACGGTGATCGACGTTCAGGTTTTCACACGCGAAGGTATTGTGCGTGACAAGCGCGCACAGGCGATCATTGATGATGAGCTGCGTCGTTATCGTCAAGATTTGAACGATCAGCTGCGTATCGTGGAAAACGACACGTTTGATCGTATCGAGAAGTTGTTGATCAAGAAGACCGTCAACGGCGGTCCGCGTAAGCTTGCAAAGGGCGCGGCGATCACCAAAGAATATCTCGTTGATCTCGATCGCTGGCAGTGGTTTGACATCCGCTTGGCGGACGAGGCTCACGCTGTCGTACTTGAGCAGGCTAAGGAATCGCTCGAACAAAAACGCCATCAGTTTGACTTGGCGTTTGAAGAAAAGCGTAAGAAGCTCACACAGGGTGACGAGTTGCCACCCGGCGTCTTGAAGATGATCAAGGTTTACCTTGCCGTGAAACGTCGTCTGCAACCTGGCGACAAGATGGCAGGTCGTCACGGTAACAAAGGTGTTGTGTCACGTATTACGCCAGTGGAAGATATGCCACACATGGCAGACGGCACACCGGCCGATATCGTGCTCAATCCCTTGGGCGTTCCTTCGCGGATGAACGTTGGACAGGTTCTTGAGGTGCACTTGGGCTGGGCCGCAAAAGGTCTAGGCCATCGTATTGGTGACATGTTGCGCGACCAACAAAAGGTCGAGGTCAAGAAGATCCGTACGTATCTCGACAAGATGTACAACGGCAGCGGCACAGGTGCGCGCATTGATGAGTTGAGCGACGACGAGGTGATCGAGCTTGCTCAGAACCTCAAGAACGGTGTGCCCTTTGCAACGCCCGTGTTTGACGGGGCAACCGAAGCTGAAATCACTAAGATGCTTGAGCTTGCTTACCCTGACGAAATCGCCCAGCAAATGGGTTTGACAGAGTCGCGTACCCAAGCATGGCTCTACGATGGACGCACTGGCGAGCAATTCGAACGCCCAGTCACCATGGGTTATATGCATTATCTTAAGTTGCACCACTTGGTCGACGACAAGATGCACGCGCGCTCAACCGGTCCTTACTCTCTTGTCACGCAGCAGCCATTGGGCGGTAAAGCTCAGTTTGGTGGCCAGCGTTTCGGTGAGATGGAAGTCTGGGCGCTCGAAGCATATGGCGCGTCGTACACGCTGCAAGAGATGCTCACGGTTAAGTCTGATGACATCAACGGCCGCACCAAAGTATACGAAAACATTGTCAAAGGCGATCACACGATCGATGCGGGCATGCCTGAATCGTTCAATGTGTTGGTCAAGGAAATTCGTTCCTTGGCGCTTGACATGGATCTGGAGCGTAAATAATGAAAGCGCTACTCGACCTATTCAAACAGGTTTCGCAAGAAGAACAGTTCGATGCCATCAAAATTGGCATCGCCTCGCCCGAAAAGATCCGATCGTGGTCTTACGGCGAGGTGCGCAAACCAGAAACGATTAACTATCGCACCTTCAAGCCAGAGCGCGACGGTTTGTTTTGCGCCAAGATTTTTGGTCCTATCAAGGACTACGAATGCTTGTGCGGCAAATACAAGCGTCTCAAGCATCGTGGCGTAATTTGTGAAAAGTGCGGCGTCGAAGTCACCGTCGCGAAAGTGCGTCGCGAACGCATGGGCCACATTGAACTTGCGAGCCCAGTTGCGCACATCTGGTTCTTGAAGAGCTTGCCATCCCGTTTGGGCATGGTGCTTGACATGACCCTGCGCGACATTGAGCGCGTACTGTATTTCGAAGCATGGTGCGTAATCGAACCAGGCATGACCCCGCTCAAGCGCGGCCAGATCATGTCGGATGACGACTTCATTGCTAAGACAGAAGAATACGGTGATGACTTCCGTGCCTTGATGGGTGCTGAAGCGGTTCGCGAATTGTTGCGCACGATCGATATCGATCGCGAAGTGGAAACACTACGCGGCGAGTTGAGTGCAACGACGTCAGAAGCGAAGATCAAAAAGATTTCCAAGCGCCTCAAAGTATTGGAAGGCTTCCAGAAGTCCGGTATCAAAGCCGAATGGATGGTGATGGAAGTCCTGCCTGTGCTGCCACCGGACCTGCGTCCTTTGGTGCCGCTTGATGGTGGACGCTTCGCGACCTCCGATCTGAACGATCTGTATCGTCGGGTGATCAACCGTAATAATCGTTTGAAGCGTTTGCTTGAACTCAAAGCGCCAGAAATCATTCTGCGTAACGAAAAGCGGATGCTGCAAGAGTCAGTTGACTCGCTGTTGGATAACGGGCGTCGCGGTAAAGCGATGACGGGCGCTAACAAGCGGCAGTTGAAGTCTCTTGCCGACATGATCAAAGGCAAGAGCGGACGTTTCCGTCAGAACTTGCTGGGTAAGCGCGTCGACTACTCGGGCCGTTCGGTCATTGTGGTCGGTCCACAGCTCAAACTGCATCAGTGCGGTTTGCCTAAGCTGATGGCGCTTGAACTCTTTAAGCCTTTCATTTTCAATCGCCTCGAACTCATGGGTCTGGCGACAACGATTAAGGCTGCCAAGAAACTAGTTGAAAGCCAAGAGCCAGTGGTGTGGGATATTCTCGAAGATGTCATTCGTGAACATCCGGTGATGCTTAACCGCGCACCTACACTGCACCGCCTTGGTATTCAGGCATTTGAGCCGGTGCTGATTGAAGGCAAGGCAATCCAGCTGCATCCTCTCGTTTGCGCGGCGTTTAACGCCGACTTCGACGGTGACCAGATGGCCGTGCACGTGCCGCTGTCGATCGAGGCACAGATGGAAGCTCGCACATTGATGCTGGCCTCCAACAACATTCTGTTCCCTGCAAACGGCGAGCCATCGATTGTTCCTTCACAGGACATCGTGTTGGGCTTGTACTACGCAACACGCGAGCGCACGAACGGCAAGGGCGAAGGCATGTTCTTTGCTGACGTCGCCGAAGTGCAGCGTGCGTATGACAACAAGGAAACAACACTGCAAACGCGCATCACCGTGCGTTTGCCAGAGTGGTCACGCGATGCGCAGGGCGAGTGGGTTGCTGGTGTGCAGCGCGTAGAGACTACAGTTGGTCGCGCACTGCTCTCTGAGATTCTGCCGAAAGGGTTGCCTTTCTCGGTACTGAATCGTGCTCTCAAAAAGAAAGAAATTTCACGCCTGATTAACCAGTCGTTCCGTCGTTGCGGTTTGCGCGACACGGTGATCTTTGCTGACAAGCTGATGCAGTCGGGTTTCCGTCTTGCAACGCGTGGCGGCATATCGATTGCCATGGGCGACATGCTTATTCCGAAAGGCAAGGCCGACATCCTCGCTGAAGCGAGCCGCGAAGTCAAAGAGATCGACAAGCAGTACTCGTCGGGCTTGGTGACCTCGCAGGAGCGTTACAACAACGTGGTCGATATTTGGGGCAAGGCTGGCGATAAAGTTGGTAAGGCCATGATGGAGCAGTTGGCAACCGAGCCGGTCATTGACCGTCACGGTGACAAGGTTCGTCAAGAGTCTTTCAACTCCATTTACATGATGGCTGACTCGGGTGCGCGAGGTTCCGCTGCGCAGATTCGACAGCTCGCCGGGATGCGAGGCCTGATGGCCAAACCAGACGGCTCCATCATTGAGACGCCAATCACAGCAAACTTCCGTGAAGGCTTGAACGTACTCCAGTACTTCATCTCGACACACGGTGCACGTAAAGGCTTAGCTGATACGGCGCTGAAGACAGCAAACTCCGGCTATCTGACACGTCGTCTCGTTGACGTGACACAGGACTTGGTCATCACCGAAAACGATTGCGGTACAACGCACGGTTACTCGATGAAAGCCTTGGTTGAAGGCGGCGAAGTAATCGAGCCGTTGCGCGAGCGCATCCTTGGTCGCGTGGCTGCCGTAGACATCGTGAATCCTGATACACAAGAGACCGCAATTGCTGCAGGAACCTTGCTGGATGAAGATTTGGTCGACTATATCGACAAGCTTGGCGTGGACGAGGTCCGTGTCCGGACACCGCTGACGTGCGAAACGCGTCATGGTTTGTGTGCGCATTGCTACGGACGTGATTTGGGTCGTGGTTACTTGGTGAACGTCGGCGAGGCGGTCGGTGTGATTGCCGCTCAGTCGATTGGTGAACCCGGTACACAGCTCACGATGCGTACGTTCCACATTGGTGGTGCGGCATCACGTGCAGCGATGGCAAGTGGCGTTGAGACCAAGTCAAACGGTACGGTTCGCTTTGCGAGCTCGATGCGTTATGTGACGAACCCGAAGAAAGAGCGCATAGCAATTTCGCGGTCGGGCGAAATCATCATCATGGGCGAAAACGATCGCGAGCGCGAACGTCATAAAGTGCCCTACGGCGCAACACTGCAAGTCAATGACGGTGACGTCTTGAAAGCGGGCTCGCGTCTAGCGACCTGGGATCCGCTCACACGTCCGATCGTGTCTGAGTACGCCGGCACGGTGCGCTTTGAGAACATCGAAGAAGGCGGTACCGTTGCGAAGCAGGTTGACGATGTGACAGGCTTGTCGACACTCGTTGTGATCACGCCTAAGACGCGCGGTGGCAAAGTTGCGATGCGTCCTCAGATCAAGCTGATCGGCGAGAAAGGCGAAGAGGTCAAGATCGCCGGAACTGATCACTCCGTTAATATCTCCTTCCCAGTCGGTGCGTTGATCACGGTACGTGATGGACAACAGGCTCAGGTGGGTGAGGTGCTCGCGCGTATTCCACAAGAATCGCAAAAGACCCGCGATATTACCGGCGGTCTGCCACGCGTTGCCGAGCTGTTCGAAGCACGTTCCCCCAAAGACGCCGGCATGCTTGCCGATGTGACGGGCACGGTTTCGTTCGGTAAAGATACGAAGGGTAAACAGCGCCTGGTCATCACAGACCTTGACGGCATCGCGCATGAGTTCCTAATTCCTAAAGAGAAGCAGGTGCTGGTGCATGACGGCCAAGTTGTGAACAAAGGCGAAATGATTGTTGACGGCCCAGCCGATCCGCACGATATTCTGCGTTTGCAGGGCATTGAGCGTCTCGCGACGTACGTCGTTGACGAAGTACAGGACGTTTATCGTCTGCAGGGCGTGAAGATTAACGACAAACACATCGAGGTGATCGTTCGCCAGATGTTGCGTCGAATCAACATTGTCGATGCGGGCGATACCTCGTTTATTACGGGCGAACAGGTCGAGCGCGCCGAGCTGCTTAACGAAAATGATCGTATGGTCGCGGCCGATAAGCGCCCAGCAACGTACGACAACATTTTGTTGGGTATTACTAAGGCATCGCTGTCCACGGACTCCTTCATCTCTGCCGCGTCCTTCCAGGAAACAACGCGCGTGCTTACCGAGGCTGCCATCATGGGTAAGCGCGACGAGCTCCGTGGCCTGAAAGAAAACGTCATCGTTGGCCGACTCATCCCAGCAGGTACGGGAATGGCTTACCACGTTGCTCGCAAAGAGAAAGAGGCTTTCGACGCAGTGGAACGCGAAGCCGCACGCCAGCAGGCCAACCCGTTTGAGGATGCTCCCGCCGCCGCCGAGGCGCCGGAAGCAACTGAGGAATAGGTTAGCCGCCAGCAGAAAGACTCAACTAGACTTAGCTGCGGTATGTATTAAGCCGCAGCTAAGTCGGTTGACAGTTAGTGAAGATTTACGATAAGCTATTGGGCTTACCGTAGTTTTTGGGGACTCAACAGCTCTGGGCTAGTTGATGCGCCTCGGTAAAAGCAACACCCGCTCTTTTACGGATTTCCGTTTGATGGTGGGTTTGCGCGAGCTGCCCAGGAACGGGAATGCTGAGAACGCGTCGTAGAAAGTAAATCACCAAAGGTGCATTTGCTGTACGCAAGTATCAGAGATAAAAGGGAATTTGAGGTTATGCCAACCATTAGCCAACTCGTGCGCAAGCCGCGCGAAGTCAGCGTTTCTAAGAGCAAGAGCCCAGCGCTCGAAAACTGCCCTCAGCGACGCGGTGTGTGCACTCGCGTGTACACCACTACTCCTAAAAAGCCGAACTCGGCCTTGCGTAAAGTCGCCAAAGTGCGCCTGACCAACGGTTTCGAGATCATTTCGTACATCGGTGGCGAGGGCCACAACTTGCAAGAACACTCAGTCGTGCTCGTGCGCGGTGGTCGTGTGAAAGATTTGCCAGGTGTTCGTTACCACATCGTACGTGGCTCGCTCGACTTGCAAGGCGTGAAAGATCGCAAGCAATCGCGCTCCAAGTATGGTGCAAAGCGTCCTAAGAAAGCCAAGTAATTTATTCGCAGCAAATGTAGTGCGCACAGACTTGTTCTGTGGTGTGCAACCGAAGTGTGATGTTCACACGACGGCAACGTAAGTGGTGCATCGTATGGTGTGCCGTGGCTGTGATCCGAAAAGATTGCAGTTCAACTGAAATGACACAAAGGAATTGATATGCCCCGTCGTCGCGAAGTCCCCAAACGTGACATTCTGCCCGATCCAAAATTCGGCAGTGTCGAGCTCGCAAAATTTATGAACGTTGTGATGTTGTCCGGTAAAAAAGCCGTGGCAGAGCGCATTATCTACGGTGCGCTTGATCAGGTTCAGACCAAGACCGGCAAAGATCCGATCGAAGTCTTCAATCTGGCCATCAACAACATTAAACCAGCTGTCGAAGTGAAAAGCCGCCGCGTTGGTGGTGCCAACTACCAGGTACCTGTTGAGGTTCGCCCGGTACGTCGTTTGGCACTCGCCATGCGCTGGCTGCGTGAAGCCGCTAAAAAGCGTGGTGAAAAATCAATGGACCTGCGCCTGGCTGGCGAGCTGCTTGATGCAGTCGAAGGCCGTGGCGCTGCCATGAAGAAGCGTGATGATACGCACAAGATGGCCGAAGCTAACAAAGCTTTCAGCCATTTCCGCTGGTAATTTAAGGATCAACCATGGCCCGCAAAACCCCGATCGAGCGCTACCGCAACATCGGTATCTCTGCCCACATTGACGCAGGGAAGACCACTACAACCGAACGCATTTTGTTCTATACCGGCGTCAATCACAAGATTGGCGAGGTTCATGATGGCGCAGCCACGATGGACTGGATGGAGCAGGAACAAGAGCGTGGCATCACGATTACTTCGGCGGCCACCACGGCATTCTGGAAAGGGATGAGCAATAACTACCCAGAGCACCGGATTAACGTGATCGATACCCCCGGACACGTTGACTTCACGATTGAAGTTGAGCGTTCCATGCGCGTGCTTGATGGTGCTTGCATGGTGTACTGCGCGGTGGGTGGTGTGCAGCCACAATCTGAAACCGTTTGGCGCCAAGCCAATAAATACCGCGTGCCACGCTTGTCTTTCGTGAACAAGATGGACCGCACCGGCGCAAACTTCTTTAAAGTGTACGATCAGCTCAAGACCCGCCTGAAGGCGAATCCCGTACCGATCGTGATCCCAATCGGTGCCGAAGAAAAGTTCACTGGCGTCGTTGATCTCATTAAAATGAAAGCCATCATCTGGGATGAGGCAAGCCAGGGCATTAAGTTCGACTACGTCGACATCCCTGCAGAGCTTCAGGAGTCCGCAGAAGAATGGCGTGAGAAGCTTGTTGAAGCAGCCGCCGAGTCCTCAGAAGAGTTGATGGACAAGTACCTCGAAGGCGGCAAGCTGACCGAAGAAGAAATTACGCTCGGCATCCGTACGCGCACGATCGCTTGCGAGATTCAGCCCATGCTTTGCGGTACGGCATTTAAGAATAAAGGCGTTCAGCGCATGCTTGACGCAGTGATCGAATTTTTGCCATCACCAATCGACATTCCGCCAGTTAAGGGTGAGCTCGACGATGGCGCGGAAACAAGCCGTAAAGCGGACGACAGTGAGAAGTTTTCAGCGCTGGCATTCAAACTGATGACGGACCCCTATGTCGGTCAGCTAACGTTTGTTCGTGTGTATTCAGGCGTGTTGAAATCTGGCGATACGATATACAACCCGATCAAGGGAAAGAAAGAGCGTATCGGTCGTATTCTGCAGATGCATGCAAATAACCGCGAAGAAATTAAAGAAGTGGTCGCTGGCGACATCGCCGCGGTGGTGGGTCTTAAAGATGTGACCACCGGTGAGACCTTGTGTGACATCGATTCACACATCATGCTCGAGCGTATGGTGTTCCCTGAGCCCGTGATTTCGCAGGCCGTCGAGCCAAAGACGAAAGCCGACCAAGAAAAAATGGGTATGGCCTTGTCCCGTCTCGCACAGGAAGATCCTTCTTTCCGCGTGCATACCGACGAAGAGTCTGGCCAGACAATTATTTCGGGGATGGGCGAATTGCACCTCGAAATTATTGTTGACCGGATGAAGCGTGAGTTCGCCGTAGAAGCCAACGTGGGTAAACCACAGGTGGCCTATCGCGAAACGATTCGCAAGGTTTGTGAAGAAATCGAAGGTAAGTTTGTCAAGCAGTCTGGCGGACGCGGTCAATATGGACACGTCGTACTCAAGCTTGAGCCTCTGCCACCCGGTGGCGGCTACCAATTTGTCGACGCCATTAAGGGCGGTGTGGTTCCTCGCGAATACATCCCTGCAGTGGATAAAGGCATTCAAGAAACACTGCCATCCGGCATTCTTGCCGGGTACCCAGTGGTTGACGTGAAAGCCACGCTGTTTTTTGGTTCGTACCACGACGTGGACTCAAACGAAAACGCCTTCCGTATGGCAGCTTCGATGGCGTTCAAAGACGGTATGCGCAAGGCAAGCCCTGTGCTGCTCGAACCGATGATGGCCGTCGAAGTCGAAACGCCTGAAGACTATGCTGGTACGGTGATGGGCGACTTGTCCTCGCGTCGCGGCATGTTGCAAGGCATGGATGACATGGTTGGTGGCGGCAAGGTCATTAAGGC
>Ga0256302_1000025_pt1 | contig 14484 bp, 1 predicted proteins | sample ColtaT_13_FD_183684 | JGI IMG/M metagenome (GOLD analysis project Ga0256302, IMG submission 183684) | Metatranscriptome of freshwater microbial communities from Columbia River, Oregon, United States - Colum_Colum_RepA_8h (Metagenome... | ecosystem: Environmental > Aquatic > Freshwater > River...
CCACAAACGAAGTTGCATACCGCCATTCATTAAATTTGAATATTTTCCTGTTAGATTACTGTGATTATGGATCTGGATGATGATCAAGTTATACTCAGTGAGAATGAACTTGCGCAAGCTGAAACAGAATCGGATAAAAAAACTGAGGCGAATATTGATTTAAAACGTTTTGATTTTCGCTACGGCAGCGTTCCTGAGGGTGTCACGTTCTATCGCCCGCCAGAAATCAAATCCGACGAGGAACTTTATCAGCTGCACTCTGTCCCGGGCTCCGCTTCGCATGTCTCCCTCTTGAATAATGCATTCATGAAGATTGACACAAGTTCTCTCCCTCCCTCGACCACTTCAAAGTTTCACGAAGACTGGACAATATCTATGGAGATGCGTGTCTCTGCTCTTCCAGAAACCAAAAAAGCTTTGTCGCTGCTTCAATGTCACTCGAAACCCTCAAGCTTGCGCGAGACTGTGGAAGCTGAACTGACTCTCAGGCCTAATTCTACCACCGAGGGTGTGGTGGGAATTTTCGATTATGAGGAGAAAAAAGAAGACAAGAAAAAAAACCTTCCATTCTTTCAGGCAGAAAAGTGGCAGACTGTGACACTTCGTTTTGGAGGCTCTGCCAAACGTACTTTGGATGTTTTCATCAATGGCAAAAAGCTTCAGACGGTTGACAAAGGTGTATTTAACCGAAACGTCAAAGGTGGGCGCTTTTCCATTCCTCTAGACGGATTCTTACTTTTTGCTCCAGATTTGAATGCTAGAACAAAAGTTGTTTCCAAGGGTGTGGACGCCAAATCAAAAGTGGATGTTCGTTTCATTCAGTTTTCGAGAAAAGCTATGTCCGAAGCTGAAATACTCCGTAGCAAAGGCGCCTCTGTGTGGTCTCAATATCTGCGCGATACAGAAGAAGCTGAGAAGGCCGTCTTCCAAACATTGGCCTTGAAACCTCTTTTTAAGCGGCCGCCTTTTGTTTGGCAAGCACAAGCGTATCTGTGCGAATTCGGGGATGCAATATTAGGTGCAGCAGCTGGACAACCCACTGTATTCGACAGCTTTAAAGTCGTGGAGTTTGTTGCAGCAACAATGCATTCTCAGCAGCAGGGAGCTTTAAATATGCTCTCCGATGAAGAGGTCAAAGTCCTAGCTAAGTCGATGGATATGCTAAAAGTGTCTTTGCAAGTGGCTCAAGATTATGCAAAGGGCATGACAAATCCGAATCAGCTGGTCGCCTTTGTCAGAAAATTTCGCAAAAAGTTGGAGTGTATGTCAGTGGGCGCATGTTTTATGGTACCTGGTGCCTTTAACAATGAGGCTGGCTTTTCGCCGTTTATCATTATACTGGAGAAGACCTCGGCTGATCGCTTTCGGTTTTCTCTTGTGAATACTGCTGAGCAAGGCTTGGAATATCATTACAGCTCGGCCACGTCCGCCCCCCCCAAGTTTCAAACTCGACAAACTATGGTATTCAACAACGTCGAGGCGAACAAACTACTTGATGACGGCTGGTGGCTCATGCTCTGGCGCCTGGGATTTGGCGCCGCGCGAAACACTCCGGAAAAACTTTATAACGACTTGTTACCCTTGATATTAGGTCAACCCCTGGACGCGGCTTTAGAACTAGATAACAATCATGTTCACAATGTGCTCACCCCTCTTCGAACTCACCAGCGCTCGTCGGTCACTGGCTATCGGGTTTTACGTGAAGCGTGGACCTATTATCTATTACAACATGGCGTATCGCCTGCCCACACCTTGCAAGTGTCATTTATGTACCAGCAGCAATTTGCGAAATTGGTGCTGCATGATCTGACGGTTTTGTCCGCCGAAGCGGTGGATGAAAGCGATATTGGTTTGATCAACCTGTGTGTCAACCATCTGTGCCATGTTGCGACTGTAAAAGTTCGTAAAGATGACGAGTTACGATTTAGAGATGATCAACTTGAAGATCTCAGACAAACCATTGAAGGGATACAGAGTCGCGTGAAACTACTGAACATCCGAAATTATGGGGCATCCAAGCGGTCTCTTGAACTCAACGATCCTCTCGCTGCACCGGTCGTGTTGTCCGATTTAGTACACGACTTCTATGATCATTTTCTTCGAAAAGAGGATGTAAATGGTCTGGCTGGTGCAAAAAAATTAAAGCCCTCATTTGTTCCGATTGACTTCTTGTTGGTACCTCAACAGGCTACAACTTTTGATGAAGCATTGGATGCGCTAAGATGGGGTGACAAAATCTGCACTTTGGCCTCGGTGCAACCTACTCACGTCAAGAACCCTCACTTTCTTAAAGTTGCTTTGTTGCAGCATTTGTTCACTCGCGTAATATCCGTTCCCTCTATTGATAACAAGAGTTGTTATTGGTCTCAGCCGATGCGTTATGCTTTGCAACTCGATGTTATACTGCTCTTGAAACGGCTCCTGGAGCACTTTGTGTCTTCTGCATTCGCTATAAATACCACTCGTGAATTCGATGGCGTAAAAATTATCGTAGCTGCGGTAATTACGACGATAGCTGATGTATTTCTGCGCAAAATAGCGACGGACATTCCTTCCGAAGTATCCACAGTGTGGAACACCCAGCGTTTCGGTATCAGCTTGTCTCCATTTGATTCGCAATCTGAAACGGTCATGACAACCGTTCCTGAGTTGAATATCGCCCGAACGCGTGTTTTAGACTACTGGCATGACCTCTGTATATCTGGAGACAAAGCTTGTTTTAACTGGAACAATTCGCAGCGCCCTGATTCGTCAACTATGAATCTTTTGAGTGCCGTGTGTCAGGTTATGGCATTTCCTGCGGGATCGCAGATTTTGCCGACCTATCTTTCTGGAGAATCATGGCTGATTTTGAAGAACTACCCCGAGTTCGAGTACTTTAGAGACATCGTTTTTTATTTCAAATATTTATTGGGAACTGATCTAAAATACTTCCCTCCTGTTTCCATGTACAACCAAAAAATGGCTGAATTGCGTTGGTCATTCGAAGATGGAGAGTATGTCGTGAAAGCGTTCCGCATGAAGCTCAAGTGTCCAGCACAAGGCCATCGGTGGCCTTCGTTTGCTATTGCCCAACGGTTCACTGCGCCTCATGGAGCCCTCAACGAAGATGACCTCCTTCATATTCGCGAACTACCGGATTTTGACAAGCAGTTAGGCCAGCGAGACTCCGAGTTGATTCTATCTTATCTCACTGTACCCTACATGCGTATTCCATTGATCCTGTCATTCTTTGCCAACGAAGATCATATTCACAGTCTCAAATCAGAGACATTGCGCTCTCTACTGGATTCTGTTGTATTCGAACCAAGTCGCTATTTGAACAAAAGTAGTGCCAGTGCCCCTGTGTTTGTCCCCACCAAAGACGAAAAGCAGCTTAACACCGCATACGGTTTGTTGATCAACGAACTGGCTCGTTCCCCATCCCAAGTCATATCCGCTATTCTTCGGCTCTTGCAATTGGCCTTAGCTCTTGACACGGGATCTTATTTTGCATCCCAGGCTGACATTATCCTCTACGTACTGCGCCTCGGTACACGCATTGAAAACTTCGTATCGTTTGTGCTTTCCTATTGTAGTGGAGAATTTTATTTGATGGAGTTACGGGACACCATTGTAGAGCCAGAAGTTGTCAAATTTCTTGAGAACGCTCGCAATCAGCTACGAGTGATACTCGAGACGCGCTTTCAGCCTTTATTGCGGCGCTGGATTCGCGAGTGTGTTGCACGTGCGCATGCTTTGCAAGAAGCTGCGCGCTTGTTGGCAGCTAGCAGTTCCGATGCTCCTCACGATGCCAACGCAGCAACCCAGCAGCTCCAAGCGTTTCGTAATGCTCGCTTGGCTGAAGAAAAGGAAGCCGCAACAGTTTTGGACCATGACCATGACTTTGTTGGCAGGGACGATCATCCCAGAAATATGATGAGGCGCAATAGGACGCCGCCCAGGAAACCCATTAGTGACGTACCTCGAAATATCGGAGATGACAAGAAGAAAGAAAAATCGAACGACTTCGATGCACTTTTTCAAATTTCTTCCGATTTGCGCGCCCATATTATAATGACCATGCGGAACTCACGTCCAGCGGAATGGGATGCTGGGAAATGCCAGCGTTTCCTCTCGCTGTTTGCCTTTCTCAACACCCGCCACACTTGGAATGCCGATCTTCTGCACATGCCAGAGCCAGAAATCTGGGAAATATTGCAATTTTGCCGTCGAACTTTAATCAAGACAACTGCTGAACTCAAATTAAAAGATACCAATCGTTTACTGGAAAATGTTGTTGCCGTTGTTGCAGATGCGCCCGTACCGACTACTCTGCGTGGTTGGGGTCTTTATGCTGGCCGGCACCAACGCGGACGTTTTGCTGTCGTCGAGTCTTCTGCTCGCTGCGCTCTGCTTGATAGCAAAAACTCTTCACGATCGATTCCTGTTGTAAACGAAGAATCTCAATTTGACATGGGAATAGAATTCAATCTTCAAATCTCTCAGCTGTGCTTGAAGAGTAATCATATTGAGGCTTTGACGGAACCATTCAGTAGCGATTATGATGTTCTTACCGTTTTTGGACCTCGCTCACTTCAATGTATCGTGATTGAAGAAGCTGAGCACCGCATCTGGTTTCGTTTGCTGGGCCGCAGTATGGATCTGCAGTACTGGGACCCGGACACTCGGACTGCGCCGCAGGAACTCGATCGTGAGTACGACCCCAACGAGGGACCACGTTCTGAAGCTTGGATTGTTAATTTGTTCGAGCCGATTCGCCAGTCCTATTACGTTCCCCCCACTGTTCCAGTGGAAATTCCTTTTGTACTCCAAAGCGCCATTCTCAGTGGTACAGATGATATTGCTGTTCTCACTGGCTTAGATCCACAAAATGGAGGGGTTTTGATTGAGGTCACTCTGTGCAAGTCTTTAGGGACTGTAAACATCTCTTACATTGAGTCTGTTGGTCGATATTTTTGGCGAACGCAAATGTATGCTTCCGACTCACGATTTTCGCTTCGGTTTTTACAACCTTCTTGGGATGATCGTCGCTCTAAATGGCCAATGTGGGGTCGGTATGAGGCCGGCAGAGCTGGACTTCCTCAGGCTGCTCCCACCGCAATAATCACCCGCGAAGCCACGCTTGTCGATAACTTGTCTGGTACTTCAGAAACTTTTATTCCTGCGCGGTTCTTGTATGGTGAATTGCCTCAGGTGTTAATAGACCAACACTCTTTCTGGATGGATGACAATGATAATATCCGAGGCTATCCCAACGTCCGGGATAAGAAGACTGGACTCTACGAGCACGTACTTCTGATTGAAATTCAACCCGATGCACATAAGAAGAGGTATGGTTTCGAGGCTGTTAACACCAAGATCACGCGTCGCCCTCTCAAGTCTGTGCGCACGGAATGGACTGAATTAGAACTTGCCGAGTTGAGGGCTACGCAAGAGCTATCTGAAGACAAAAAGTCCACCGGCCTCTACAACGAGCACGGTGAGCGAAAACGACCTGTGCGCTCATCTCGCGAGCTGGATCGCGGCGTCTACGATGATGCAGATGCTGTGCAACTGCTCAACCCGTTATTCGCTCGCCCCGATAGCAAGCTGAGAAGCATCGCGCGATGTTTGGTGCGCATCGAAACTATGTCGCACATGCTCTTCTGGAAAAAAATTGGCAAAATCAATTCTCTGTCAACATCCGTTGCAGATTTCAACAAAGTTGATATCGTTGAATTACCTCGTTTGCAGCTTACCCTTGAGGAACGCAATGGGTATTTATTTTCTATCGATCACTCCGACCTGCGTATCTGTGGCGAGAGTTACTTTCATCAACGCCCTGAGGTCGTACGTTTGACTCAAGGCATCCCGCACTCTCTTGTGATGGTGGACTCCAACGACGAGCCCCAGGTTCTGATTCCCTTGGTACGTGTCGTCCGCCCAGTCATTGGCAGCTCTCCCTTGACTACAGAGCTTGTGTTGGATCGTGTCTCATGGACCTCGCTCGCTACCAAATATTTGTTTCTGCCTGTTCACGTTTCCTTGTCATTTTTGCAGACTCCTTCTTTGTCAAGTGCACTATATCTCTTGAATTTGCGATTTGTAAACCGCGACTACACCGACTGTATGCGGCTTGTGTCCTCAGTTGGCACTGACACGGTCTTGACCAAAGAAGAAGAACAAGTCGTTCGAAGCATCTCCGCCGTTCGCGACGAGCATCCAGATGCGCACTCGTTGCGTTTACACTTGACCTTGGCGCTTATGGACGCTCCTGAAGAAGTTAAGTCGATGTTGTCGTGGGATGTTCCCGATCAGCAGTATTTGTACTTAAACAAGTTGACCTATGTGTCAATGTCCTCTCGGTTGGAGAAAGAGGCGGAAAAGGACACGATTGATGCGTCATTGGAACAAATTCGGAAAGAGGATGTTATCAAGTCCGTTTTACGCAGTTACGACGAAAAAACAGTAAAAGCCTTCTGGGAGTACCTTAGTAACCCTTCAGTAGCCTCCGAGGTTTCTTTCCAAGAAAAGAAACGTTTTGATGAGATCATGGAGCAAATCTTGAAAGCCATAGAAGATTCACTTCAAGTCAGCTCTGCCGCAGTTAGTGCAGAAGAGGTCAAAAGGTTGATTCCGAAAGCTTTGCAAAAACACCGTTCCCAGTTCCAACGGTGCTCCTTACGCAATCGTAAGCGTTGGTTGGCAACACCTGTAGGCGTTGGTTGTCTCATGGAAGTTCCGGAACGAGCTAAGACATCTAACTGGCAATGGTGGTCAGCGCCCACGTGCTTTTCTGCCAATGAAGGTCACTGGATTCCTGCAAATTTCATGTACGGTACTCCGAGGGGGTTTTCGGGCACCCAATTGCTCGATGAAATCAATAGCCTTATTGCTGCCGATCCACCCGAAAGCATGTCTGGGGCATCGCGTCGACTCGGCTTCTTGTTTCTCTACGAAGTTTTGTCCGGTTCAGTGCGCATCAAAGTGGGTGAAAACGATGATTCGATGACTATCGCAAGGTTGATGTGGCATTACTACGCAGACGCTCATCAAAACAATTTATGGTCCAGTATAATTTCTATTATTTTGGCCAACCCTGGAATACGCAGCCGTTTACCAATATTCCGGGACAACCGCAAGTCTAAAGGGATGAATTTTCTAGGGGTCGTATCAGACGAACAACCGATCAGTCCCCTCAGCGTTCTTATGCACGAACTCGTGCCAATCCTTACTTCTTTGCAAGGTTCTCTAAAACTACCTACGATTCGCCGGCGCTCCGCGGCTCGCCCTGTTGGTGATCGAGATCCTAGTCACGCCGGCATCACCGTGGTCGTGGAAGCCTCCTTTGCTGAAATCGTTATGAACGGACCTCGCTGTTTTTTGGATGTTTATGCGGATTGGTGTGGACCTTGTCAAGCTGTGAAACCGCACGTATTTCGTGTCGCAAGAGTGTTGCATGATATGAAGGTGCCTGACCTTATTGTTGCGAAATGTGACTCTGATTCCAATGACTTGGGCTCATTTATTACCGAAAATTTTATTCCTGTGTTAAAGTTTTACCAGCGCGGACAGGAGCCAAAGCTTTATGAAGGTAAACGCGAAGACATCGCCATCCTCCGTTTTTTGCATCAAGAATGTAAAGGTACAACTAGTGCTTTCGATTTTCAGCTTGCAACCGACATGTTGGCCACGCTGAACGCAGACGGCTATCCTGCGCGTGTGCCCGTAGCTTTGGATAAAGCCGACGCTGGCGGAGCGCAGAATCATATCCAAGTGTTTGAAAGCATGGAAGACGATCGCGCACAACGACGACCTAAAATTAGTAATTATATGTGTGTCGAGCGCACTCTGCGCGCAATAGACTTTGGCGTTCTCGCTGGTTTGGAAAGCGACGTGAAGATCATGGATGATTTCAAGAACGAGTTGTCGTTATCAGATGAGAAATTAAGTCACTTTGCAACTCAGCCGTTGAGTTGCATTGGTTTTCAACGTTTTGTTACCATTCCCACCCAGGCTCCGAACGCGGCAAAGTTTGATATGCCGTTTGACTTGTCGTCTCATCCCGACTCCAAAGCACCTGTATGTGTGGAGATGTTGGAACGACTTCAGGAGGATCTCAAATTATATGAAGGTCAAGTTAATTCCGCGCGACCTCCAACTCTTGCTATCGATGTGTTGGACGAATCCATTCCGTTAGCGCACAAGTTGACCTTGTTGCAGGAACTCGAAGCTTCGTGCCTCACTCAAAGAAATCTGGACCTTAAGTGGGTGCAGGTGGCCTTTACTGCATTGAAAAAATGGTGTAATTTTGTGACGCTCGACATGAAGCAAGTTGGCGTTGTGCCAGGCTTTGAGGGTCTCGCTGGCGCGTACCATTATATTTTATCTAGAGAGTCTTCCACCGAAGCGTTTTTGGGAGTTGAATTCATCATTGCTTTGCTGACTTCCTCGGTTGCGGAGGCGGACATGAAGCAAGTAAACCCCTTCTTGAACAATCAACAAGCTCAAGAACTCCTTGTCTTGACGAGTATCACCTTATGTCATGCCAACCGCGTCGGTCAATTGAATCGTGTGTTGACGACTTCTCGCAAACTAGGGAAGATGCTTACTGAGCTGCACTCTATGATTGACTTGAATGTAGCTGCCGACCCGCAAGGCAAAATCGATCTCCGACAGCGTTTAGTTCAACAAGTTCAAGGTATCTCGAGTGATCTGGTGTCACAGCGCTTTTACATGAACGCGGAGCGCAAGTTTGACCCGAGATATCTTGTATTCGAGTTCATCTGGAATATCGTCCTCCGGGATGCACAAGTTGAGATGATCGATGAATTCTTAAAAGTTCTCCATGCAGGAGGGTCGCTTTGTCGACAACTTATCATGGGATCGGGTAAAACGACAGTCATCGCGCCAATGCTTTGTCTCATGCTGGGTGATCAGAAGCATTTGATTGTGGAGGCCGTCCCTCCTCCTCTGCTTGAGTTTTCCCGTGCCTGCGCTCGTTCATCCTTTTCGGCCATTCTTCAGAAACGTGTCTTTACCTTCTCCTTCGACAGAAGTAGCATCATGACTGAAGCGACTCTTAAGAAGTTGCGTCGTGCACGTGATGATGCCGGTGTCGTCATCACAACACCAACTGCTATTAAGGCGTTATTGTTGCGTTACATCGAAAACGCAACGATGATTCGAGAACGCGCAACCAAATCCAGCCTTGCTAACGATCGTCGATATGCGAAGTTTATTGCCAATCAGGACAAAATTGTTGACGCTCTTCATATATTTGTTACCCAGGGCATTTTGTTGTGTGACGAAATTGATATGTTGTTGCATCCTCTTCGATCCGAATTGAACTTTCCCATTGGTGAGAAATTTCCGCTAGACTTTGCACCGTCGCGATGGAATTATCCCATGACGGTCATCAATGCCATCTTGGTTGCTGAACGCGTAACTAGCCAGAATTGGGGTGAAAAGGAGATATACTCTACGCTCCCCCTTGCACGTGAGTCGGAGCGCATGCGACGTTCTGTCAATAAAATTGCCGAAATACTAAATGAGGGCTTTGAGTTGAAAGCTTTGCAGAAAGTTCCCCATTTAATTCTGTTGGACAGAGAATTTTATGAACTGAAACTCAAACCCGAGTTAACAGAACTTACCATCTGCTGGCTGGAGGCCCAACACTTTGATACGGCGATCCTTCAAGGTGTGTCTCTCAAAGAAGCCCTCTCCAACAAGCTCTTGGTTCCTGTGCCCGAGGTTCCTGGGCCCGAGGTTCATGGGCCCGAGGCCGAGGAGATCGCCGCACCTGCATTAACGAGGCATAGAAGTGTGGCATCTTTGAGTGACGTTTCCGGGCCATTGGCGAAGTATTTCAAGATGCTCAACATGTGCCACGACTGGTTAAAGAGCTTCTTCCCCCATGTACTAACGAAAATCGATCGAGTCACCTTCGGCATTATGACGGAAGCTGATAAAGAGCGAGCGATGGAGATGGATCCATTCATGCCCCGCACGCGCTGGAAACTCGGGATTCCATTTATTTCCAAAGATGTGCCCAGTCGATCATCAGAGTTCGCTCACCCAGATGTGGTTATCGCCCTGACATTTCTTGGCTATCGATACGAGGGTCTTCGCTTTGAAGATTTCACCGAAATTATCACTGAACTCAGAGACGACCTCGCCAAGGAGGTCGGGCCAGTCAAAGAACGAAAAGCCAGCAAGTTGTATGAGCTCTGGGTGGCTAATGCCGGCGGCCATATCAAGGGTGCTGATCGCGATGAGCTCCATGAAGATGCTGAAAAGAAGAGGTTGGTCGATCAAGAAGATAGCTTTGGTAACTTCGACGCTTCTGACGACAAGGAGGTTGTGCCGTTGCGTTTGCTCAAGAAAAGTGACGAAGAGCAAATGAGGAAATTATACGATTTATTGAAGCGAAGTTGGTTGGTGGAGGATTACTATCTCAAAGAAATGATCTTCCCTACATTTATGCGGCATCAGAAAGTCAAGCTTTCCGCTTCGGGACAAGAAATCGGAGGTGATATCCTCTTTAAACGCAGAGTTGGCTTCAGTGGCACCCCGTCTTCCCTGCTTCCTGTGGAAATGGGCAAGACTCGCTTTCAAAAGGGCTCGGACGGTCTGATGCTTCGAGTCATGACCGACCCCCAGCACGTATCTTGCGAGATAGTAGCTTCGAATTGGTCTGTCACAGGACTATTGAAGGCGATTGCCACTCAGCCTTACAATACTCGATTTTCTGCCCTGATTGATACCGGTGCATTGATTACAGGTCTAACAAACCTGGAGGTGGCTAGATTTCTTCTTGCGGAAGGCTTAGATTGGTGTGACGGAGTCGTCTACCTTGACGACAACGATGTGAAGATGGTTTTGGTGCGCGCCACGGGACGTGACGTCTTGCTAAGTCAATGCGGCATCTCGGCTGTGAAGCTGTTTGCCTTGTACGATCAAATCCACACTACCGGAACGGACTTGCCTTTTCTGTCCACATTCAACGCGCGCGCTGTGCAGACCCTGGGTAAAGATATGGTTTGGCGTGACTACGTCCAAGGCGCATGGCGCATGCGTCGTCTGGGCCGCGGTCATTCAATCCATCTGTACGTGATTCCGGAAGTCTATCAGACTATTCACCGCGACCTTGCCCTAGCGGGTTTAACAGAGCTTCTGCCTCCTGCATTCGAGATGGACCGCAAACAGGAATCAAACTTGAAACGGCCCAGGCCGACTGAAGACCCCACAGTGGCCAAACGCCGCAAGTCCAAATCCTTGGATATGAGTCAGTCGGTCCTCGACGAAAAAGTGGCGGAATCCCTATCCTTCACGGGGCAGTCAAGCGGTGATGAACATGTGAATACTCTGAAGGCGTGTGCCGCCTGGCTGGTGTTGAACGCCATGCGCTCGGAAAAGATTCAATTTCAGCAGCTGTTGATTCAAAACGCGGCCAATGTTTGGCGTAAAAACGCCTTTCATATTCTCATGCAAGCCTCGTTGTCTCGCGCGGACACAAAGGTGGTACAGGACGTTGCCACTGTGGTCACTGCCACCAACTGCTTTAGTGAAGAAATCAATTTCTCGATCCAGGACACAATTCAAGGTATTCAAAATTTACATATGCAAATTGAAGCGAAAATGCAGCAGCACGCCGCCTTGATTATCTCCGTGGACGATTATAAAGTAATTTCCGAAACTTTGGCTCTGGCAAAGCAAACCACTGTAGACTCCAAAGACCCTGGCCAACGGGAAATTGCCTTGGAGGCCGAAATTGTGCAAGAGCAAGAGCAAGAAGTGGAACAAGAAGCTGAGCACGAGCAAGAGCAGAAGGTGGAAATCGAGAAGTACGTGGATATGCAATACTCCAGAGACATGGAGGAGCCCATTCATTGGAACTTTGATTTTGTTATTCGCAACAAGCTCACCCCAGCAAAAAGCGGCAAAGACTTGAAGGAAGGCGAAAACCCGTTCTATCAATTACGAGATTTTCGCCTCACTGAACGCCAGCCGCTCGAATTGCCAGAATTCCTCGGATTATCTGTGAACTACTTTAATCCGAGGTGGACTGGAGAGCGTCGCCTCAAGAACGTGGTTTGTGTGTTGGAGTACACTCCGCGAGCCTCGAACTCAACTACAAAATTGGGCCCTGGCGGAGAAGACGCCAAAGGTCCGGGTATACGCGAAGCGACTCTCGCCACACCTCCACCTCTTTTGGAGCGCACTCTGTCTACCGGCCCTGATTCGCCTCTGGTCCAAGTTTTCGAATTGTTTGATTTGTTTACGCAAAATGAAATATCCGCGGAGATGATTAAACACTTGGTCTATATTGCCATGGATCAGCACGTTACCGATGATGTGGCGGCCCAGATATTCCAGGAATTTAGCGACGACCGCTATGGGATTCGCCATTTCTCTGAGGAATCTCTTCGCAAACTGCTCCTGTCCGACGCCATGCGCCCTGTGATCCCTGGAAAGCACTTCATCACGCTTTCCCTCGCAGAGGCGGAGACTATTCGTCGCATCATGCATCTCCGCGGGCCAGAGCTACGCACCCTTGGAGTGGAATTAAAGCTACGCGTGTTGACTCTTGGTTTCGTGGTTTTGGACAGTGTCCGAGTCGAATCGGATGCATCCCTTGTGTCGCAGCTGCCCAACCCGCAGCAAGACGACAGTTATCATAGCGTCCTTGCCCAGGAATGTCTGCGTTTCTTTGACGGCGAGCTCATCTTCAGCGATAGGGCAGTCAACATGTTGTTGCGCGCGCTCCATGCGAGCCCGGAACGCCTACGGCAATTATGGTTCGAGCAAGTCCTGGGTTGCCGGCGCCGCCTGCGCAGGAAGTGGCAAGAAACACCTCTCAACAAAGTCTTCTCCCTGCGTAACGAGCTGCATCTCCTTCGGCAACGCGCCCTTGTGGTTCGCATCCGTTTAGCCATCCAGATTCGTTCGTTGTCATTCTTTGATGTGTTTAAAATCATGGACACCGCCAAGAAAGGCGCGCTCGGGCCGGGTGAATTCTGGGCTGGGCTAAAATGGTTGAATGTGCCTGTCGATGACGAAAATATGGACGAAAATGTTGTCAATTTACTTCGCACGTGCGCGCGGACGGACCGCAACTTAAACTGGCAAGACTTCTCGGGCATGGTGAACTACGGTGACGCCGATCTTGACGCCATCGATAAGGCCCTGATTGCCTCAGGTCGCCTCAAGTTTTCTGGCGATGAAATCAACTGGGCTGAGGTTGTGTTGACTCCGGAAACAAAAAAAACCGAGTCGTTGGTCAGAAAGTGGGAAGCCCTGGACAAGAAGGAGATTGCAGATGCGGCGCAATACGAGAAGTCCCAAAAACAATTGGAAAAGGAGATCCAAATAAAATTGGATCGCGAGCAGGAGAGCAAAGATGAATTGGCAGGGATTGCTCCGAACCCGCTGGTGAATGGCGAACAAAGCGTGGCTTACGACTTCTCGACCGGCACCATGCCCAAAAAGGTATCCGCCTTTGGCTTTGTGGAACATCGGCAAGGAGCTCTGTTTGTGGACCAAAAATCTTTCCTCGTCTTGCCCGTGCAGCAATATTTGCCCTTCATCCGATGGGAGACTAAGCTCAACGCTTATTCTGTGGAAATGCGCTTTTGTTTGGAAAAATTTCCGACTGTGAGACAAGCCCTAATTCGCACGGGGCAGCCTGTCGACGCGCGCGCCGCCGAAATCATCGTCAATTCCGACGGAGAAGTGGGTTTCGGAATTTATTGCGGCGGTAATAAACGCCTCCAGCGCAATAAGTACCATCACTTGGTCTTAGTGGTGGATACCTCGAATTCGGTGTTAACCATCTACCTGGACGGCGTTCTCTCCTCCATGCTCAGTGGAAACATGGGCATCTTGGAGTTGGTCCCCGATGGGCCTCTGGCTCTGGATTTGGAGAGAGGTCTGTGCATATTCGCCAGCGAAACCGACGCCTACATGCGTGGGGGACTTCTATCTTCGGTTGTGGTACACAACACCGCATTGAATGCGCAACAAGTGGCCGATTTGGCAGAATACCACAGAGTTGCGAGCCAATGGTCATGTAAAACGTGTACGTTCCTTAACCCAGCCGACTGCTCGAGATGCAGATCGTGCGATACTCCCCGCCCGCAACCCAAGCGACCACAGTCCAGAACTCCTCCCTGTGTAGTTTCGCCAGAGCTATCTCAAATCAAGGAAGTTACCGGAGTTGATATTTCTCAAATGGAATTGGATATGATCAAGGAGACGTTGGGCCAGAATCAAGATATTGAGGCTATCATCAACTTCATAACTTCTCAACAATTTTAGTGAGAGGATTGGGTGCATATACGGTTTGACACCAACTTGGGATATAATTAATTTTAATTTGTACCGTTTAAGGTTTTCAAAATTTTTTGGGCTACATAAATTAAACCCCACTAATCAAAATCTGTCTCTAAATTGTATTACATTATAAATATTCGTGAACTCTAGCTTGTTTGGAAATGCCGC
>Ga0256302_1000030_pt1 | contig 13675 bp, 9 predicted proteins | sample ColtaT_13_FD_183684 | JGI IMG/M metagenome (GOLD analysis project Ga0256302, IMG submission 183684) | Metatranscriptome of freshwater microbial communities from Columbia River, Oregon, United States - Colum_Colum_RepA_8h (Metagenome... | ecosystem: Environmental > Aquatic > Freshwater > River...
ATTCGGTCCAACTTACTTTGAATGGAGCCCCAATCAAATCACGTTTTGCCTTGGCTACTAATTTGAATTATAATTTCGCTTCGTCAAGAAACCTCATTCCTCAATTGAATTTTGGTATGGCGGTAGGTTTTCAAGGCGATGAAAAGCCATTGAACATTCTTTTGGGTGGAGGACTTAAATTTCGTCAGTTTCCTTTTATTGGCTTAAGTGCGGGAATTTCCTTTTGTCAAAACTATATGCTCAATAATGGATTCAATCTCAATGATTCCTTTGAAAATTACAATACAGATACCTTAATGGAACAAGCTACCAAAAAGGTCTATACTCCGGGTTATTATTTTGGACTCAATATTACTTTATAATAGATTAGTTATGAAAAACTTAAGTATATTTTTGATGGTAATCAGCTTGTCTTGTTCATTATTCGGACAAACAAACTACCGTGTTTCTTACGATAAACTTACCGATCAGGTGACCTATTTCAAACTCAATTGGGTGAACGGCGAATTGGATGAAACACCTGTGAAATCAGTGCGCTTACAGCAAAATGATATTGTTCATATAGAATTAAACAATGTTAACCCCTTTACTTTTGCAACGGAGGTATACACCGGAACAACGGAATTGTCTAATTCTTCTTCCTCTCCGATTGGTACTATTTTAGCCGGATTTTCGGGTTTTGGTGGCCCAGCTTTCGGAATTCTAACCTCATTAGCAAAAAATCCGCCAAGTCCTGTATATGCAACTAGGGGGGAACAAGATCCGATTCAAATACAACGTCAAGAGATGAGTCTGTCAGTCCAAAATATTTATCAAGACATGACAGACATGTTGAATATGTACCAATCTTACCAGCAAAATATTGGCGTGAAGTTTAGTAAGAGTCTAACCCAAGAACAGATCATTAGTCAATTAGATAGTCTGAATCAAGTACTCGATTTTTCTGGCTTAGAAGAAAAGTATGCCGAAATCATAGAGGAGCATGAAAAATTAGCAGCCCTTCAACAAACAACAGAATTACCTGAAGAGGATCAAGTTTTAAAAGATATACAGTTCATCGAAAATAAATTATCTGTATTCCAAGAAAAATATCTTGATGAGGAAGGAAATCTACAAATTGTTGATTTGAGCAGTGATTTGTTTGAGACCCAAGTTGCGGAATTCACCCTAATGCATACCTTTTCAGCAAAGGGTGTGAGTAATTATGGGGACCTTTTTGCTTCCAATGAATTTTTCATTGTTTTTAGTGAAATAAAAGGGGATGAGCCTGAATTATATCCTATTGATTTTGTCAAGAAAATAAGTATTCCTGTACAACAACCTAAAGCACCTTATTGGATGTTGTCTGTGCAAAGTGTTCATCCAATTGGAGGAATCAATAATTATAATGTTCAGGTTGTTTATGAAGATTATTTTAGCGGTGATTCCCTTTCTATTCTTCAAACGAGTCAAAACGGAGGCTTACTTACTTTTGGTACTTTGCTAGCATATGATTTTGACAAGGATCACCTCTTGATTCCTTCTATTGTTGCTGGTGCAGGAATTGCAGGAATAAATCAAGCGCAAGAAAACTGGAGACTAAGTCTTTACCTTGGAGGTGGCCTAACTTTTAGAAATTTCCCATTCTTATCAATTAATGCAGGTATAGGCTTGACCCAAACAAAGATGCTAAAGAATGAATATTACGTAAATCGAACTTTTCTCGCTCCGGAAGGAGCTGATGCTTACAATAATTATGAAAGTTTATTTACGAATAAAATGAAGCCAAGCTTCTTTTTTGGCCTAGGGATTAGATTGTAATTTGATGCAATCTATAGCCACCTCCAATTATTTCAAATCTTAGGAAATATCAATTCGATAATTTATATTTGTTCACAAGACATTTATAAAAATTTATAAATCAAACACTTCAAAGTATCGAGAGAAGTTTTTGATTTAAGAAAAAATAGAAAATGATCATTCAAGGATTAGGGTGAATTATTTGCCCTGAAAAAAGTAAATTCTATGTGATAAAGTGAATTGTCATTCAAATTTATCCTGAGGTAATTCAGATGAAAAATTAAGATTAAAAGTAATGCGAACAATGATTGGACAAACTATTTTAAATTACAAAATTGAATCGCTCCTTGGAGAAGGAGGCATGGGAAGTGTTTATCTTGCAACCCACACACAAATGAGTCGCAAAGTTGCAATTAAAGCTTTGTTGCCTCAATTTATGGCAAACGAATCTGTAAAACAACGCTTCAAAAACGAGGCTTCAACTTTAGCTCATTTACAACATCCTAATATTGTTGGTTTATATGATTACCTAGAAGATGAAAAGGGTTTGTACCTTGTCATGGAGTATGTAGAAGGTACCCCACTAGATGATTTTATTTCAAAGGTTACGGGCCCAATGCCAGAAGAGCGTGCGGTTCCGATCATGAAAGAAATCCTTCAAGGTTTTAGTTACGCCCATCAAAAAGAAATTGTACACCGCGACATCAAACCATCTAACATTATCATTACCGAAAATGATAATGCAAAGATTTTAGATTTTGGTATTGCCCGAATCATTGGCCAAGGGAACCAAAATCTTACAAAAACTGGAACCCAAATGGGTACGGTATTTTATATGTCTCCGGAACAAGTTCAAGGCAGTAAAATCGACCAAAGATCTGATATTTATTCTTTAGGTGTTACCTTTTATCAAATGTTAACGGGTGTAAAACCGTACAATGAATTGACCACAGAATTTGAGATTTACTCCAGAATCGTAAAGGATGATTTGCCCTCACCTCAGGAAGTTTACCCTGGCGTGCCAGATTTTTTAGTTTCCATCCTGAAAAAAGCGATGGAAAAAAATCCTGATGAGCGTTTTCAATCTTGCGAAGAGTTTTTGAAGGCCATTGAAGAAAAAACTCCAATCAGTTCATCTATATCCGAAAAGCAGAGCAAAAAACCAGCGAACAAGCAATCTTCCACTAAAACATCGAATCAACCAACCTCTAAAAAACCATCAAATCCAACAAATGGAATTGCAACGGCTGGATTGGTTCTAGGAATAATAGGCATCATACTATCGATAATTCCTTTCGCAAGTTTCGTAGGAATCGTATTCTGTCTTCTTGCCATTATATTTGGTGCCAAAGGAAAATCTAATGTCCGAAAAAATGCTGATTTTATTTCCACTAAAAAGACTGCAAATGCTGGCTTTGTAATTGGTATCGTTGGGTTAATCATATCCTTGGCAATGAGTATTGGAACGATATATGCAATGGAATATCAAGATTCTGACGGAGATGGAATCGTTGATTCACGTGATAATTGTCCTGATGAATTTGGCACAATGTACGGTTGTCCGGACTCAGATGGTGATGGCGTTGAGGATATTTATGATGATTGTCCTGATGTTTCTGGAACAATAAATGGTTGTCCTGATTCAGATGAGGACGGCGTTGCAGATTCTGAAGATAATTGCCCAGATGTACCAGGCGATCCTGAAAATGCGGGTTGTCCTTACGATACCGACGGCGATGGCGTACTAGATACCGAAGATTATTGCCCTGATGAATCCGGACCCTCAGAACATAACGGATGTCCATATGATGTAAAGTGCCCACACTGTGAAACCGTAACGAAAGAAAAATCAGTTAACAGATATGTTACCTGCTATAGTTGCGGTAACGAATTTTATTCTTGTAGAAGAAGATTAAATGGCAATTATGGCATTCAGAAGGGTTGGATCTACGATGGAGAGTGCGATTGCGATAATTGCTGGGATGAAAATTAAGACTTAAAGGAACACAAAATGAAAAAAAATATCCTTTTTGTTACATGCATATTGATTAGTCAATTTGTTATTTCTCAAACAACATCCGATAAAAAATGTAAGGAAATTTATGCTGATTATCGGGAAAAAGATTCCTTATTAAAACTCAGTGCGGCAAAAAGTGATTCTTTATTAGCAGCAAACAAAATACTTCAATCAGAGGCTACTGAGTTAAGGTTGCAGCTCGCTAATTTGAAGCGTGAATTAGCAATATATGAGTACGAGAGCAAACTCATCAAAATAGGTAATCAGAAATGGGATAGCGACAATTTGAAAGTCACTACTTTAAACGACGGTACTCCTATTTTCTTTGCAGATACTCGTTCCAAATGGGATTCACTTTTCAGTATCGGAGAACCTGCCTATTGTTTTCATAGAGAAGATCCATTGGGCAACTATGGATACATATATAATTATTTTGCAATAGAAACGGGAAAGTTAGCTCCCCTAGGAATGAAAATACCTTCTCAATCGGATATTGCTGAAATGATGAAATTTATTGCAACTGAAGACGAAAAAAGTGCGGCTTTATTGAAGTCAAGTGATACGACTAACATGTATAGCCTCACATGGAAAATCAAAGGATCAGATCGTTATGGTTTGCATATCAAACCATATGGTTTCAGATTAGATGATAGTAAAGAATGGTATTCTGGGAATAAAATTTATTACTGGTGTCAGAACAAAGAGCCAAATAAAATCGAATTGTTTGCAATTACCGAGATCAATGACGATCCATTTCTGCTTGAAAAAGCAATCGAAGCAAAAAACAGTAATTATGGACTTTTTGTCCGATGTATTAAACAATAAATAAAAGCAAAATGAATGGTTTTAAAAAATGTGAAAATGGTCATTTTTTCAAAGAAGATTTAACAGCTTGTCCATATTGCCCAAGTAGCTCATCAGGTTCGTCAAACGCTGGGGGTGGTGATTTGAATAAAACAATTGTTGCGGGAGGAGATCATACATTAGCAGGAAATGATAACGCAAAAACGCAAGTTTTTGGCAGTCAAGGTAATAATAGTGGTACCGATCAAACAAAAGTATTTGGTAGCGGCAATGCTGCTCCCGCTGGCCAACCCAAAAGAGATTTAAATAGAACATATATAGCAGGGGTAACCGATGATGATACAACGGCAAGTTCACCGGGAGGTGTATCCAACGATGCAACACCTCGTTCAACAAGACGAATTGTTGGTTGGATTTTATCCTATACACTAGATCCAATGGGTGTTGATTACCGAATTTATGAAGGAAATAATTCAATCGGTAGAGATGCTGGTAATTCAATAACAATTACAAAAGACACAACCATTTCTGGGAAGCATGCCAATATCTTGTATAAGAAAGGAAAATTCTACATTAAAGATGAAATGGCAGCCAATGGAACATTCGTTAATGATGAGGAATTGGAAATTGAAAAAGCATATCCAATAAATGATGGGGATATTATTCGTCTGGCCAAAACAACTTTTATTTTCAAATGCAGCGAAATTTTGGAAAAACATTAATTGATTTAATTATGAAAAGAAAATTAAATCGAAGCGCTCGAATGAAGCGCTTCATTTTCTTTTGGTGCGCTCTTCTATTTGGCGTATTCAATTTGGTAGCCCAAAAAAATGAAATTGATGTGCGCGGAATAAACACCGACAACTTTCCCGAAGTAAAGGGAAAATTATGGGTTCGGGATCCTGAGGGCGTTAAAACCGAAGGTATTCAATTCTATGAAGATGATCAACCCGTCAATGTTCAATTTGAAACTTTTCAAAAGCCCGACTCTATTGCTGCAAACAAAACAATTGTTTTCCTTATTCGAAATTCAGCTAATGATGCTGAAATGCAATGGTATAAAGATGTATTATCTTCTGCCTTTGAAAATGGTTCAATAAAAAAGGGTGATAAAGTTGAAATTGTTGGTTTCAGTTGCCTTATTGAAAAACAGATTTTATTTCCTTCAAAATGGAATTTTACGGACAACGTGCAAGAATTATTAGCTCGTGTTGATAAAATCCAAGAGAACAAACGCATTGAATATAACGGACGCGTTCAAACGCATATTGCAATCAATGAAGCGTTAAATTTATTAGAAGCACAAAACTTGGATTTACCAGCGAGTATTTTTGTTCTTTCCGACGACCGTTCCATGCCACCCGTACTAACAGGGGAACTTCCAGGCCCCCGATCTAGAAGAATGGACATTCCAATTTATGGAGTTACTTTTTTCAAGAAAAGTACGTTTTATGATATTGAAGAATTATGTGCTCAAACATACGGAGGCTATATCATCGAATCAACGAATGATGTCAATGCTGTTTCGCAAGCCATTGCAACTTTTTTAACTGATTTTGAACGTCGTCATGCTGGATTGTATTATCCATTTAGCTACACTTCTTCATTTGAAAAAGACGGAAAAAACCATACGGTAAAGATTGATTCCAAGGATGGGCAATCTGGTTTTAGTTTGCCAGTTCCATCAAAAAATATTGTTGAGTTAATTCAAGACAACCTACTCATTTCAGTGATTATATTCACTCTTTTTATTGGATTAGTCATTCTCATTTTCATGATGTTCAAAAAGAACAAACTCAAAAAAGAAGAATTAGAAATCCAACGGAAAAAAGAATATGCTGAAATAGAGCTGAACCAACGCGAGGCAGAACAAAAATTGGCTAAACAAGAAATGGAGCTGCAACGCATGAAAGAAGATGAAAGACTTGAAGCAGAGGCTTTGATGCGTGAAAAACAGGCCCAAAAGCAAGCTCAAGAAGATGAGAATCAGTTGCAGAAAATGTTAGAAAGAGGAAACCTACCTTGGTTTGAATTTCGATTTGGCAACGAAACAGGTAGTTTTCAAATTCAAACGCCACGCTTAACAGTTGGTCGTGATGCAAACAATGATTGGACAATCAATCATCCAACAGTTTCAAGAAACCACTTTCAATTGATTTTTAATGATTATGTCTATACCATTCGCGACTTGAATAGTTCAAATGGAATTTTCGTCAATGACGTGAAAGTTTCCGAGGCAGAGTTAAATCATGGTGATTGTATCCAAGTTGGCGAAATCACCTTGACGTTCCATATTTAATATAAAATTTAAGCGTATGAAATACAGCAGTAAGTCAATTACCAATGTAGGTAAGGTTAGAAGTGCCAATGAAGATAATTTCGGAGAAGCACAAACGCCAAACGGACACTTGTTTGTGGTATGTGATGGAATGGGTGGACACGTTGGAGGAGCAGAAGCTTCGAGAATTGCTGTGAACAGTATGATTGAATATTTCCAAAAAGAAGTATACGATAATGTTATTCTAGCAATAGATGGCGCTTTAAACTTTGCTAATGAGCAAATTTATGCATCTGCCTTGAGTAACCCAGATTTAAAAGGAATGGGTACCACTGCTGTGGTTTTATTAATCCGGAATGAAGAATGCTTCATTGGCCATGTTGGTGATTCTAGAATTTATTTAAGATCTGATGGTAAATTAAATAGAATTACAAAGGATCATTCATTTGTTCAAACATTGGTTGATTCAGGTGTTATTCATGATGAAGACGCAGAAAATCACCCAAATAAAAATCAAATTTTACAAGCCTTAGGTATTGCGCCATCTGTAAAAGGTACAGTTTGCCAGTCGCCAATTCTACCCAAAGAGGGTGACATGTTTCTATTGTGCTCGGACGGATTAAATGGGATGGTAACTGATCGTGATATAGAAAATATCATGAAAGTCAACAATCTCATGGTCGCCTCAGAAAATTTAATTACCGCAGCTTTAAATGGAGGGGGCCTAGACAACGTTACGGCAACACTTGTGTTGATTGAAGAAAGTGCGCATATGCAGTCGCGATTTGTACATTTCAACCCTAAACCGAAGTTTAACGACATGACTTCAACCCAACAATTTGCCGGAGCGGTAAACAACAATAGGCCTAAGAAAAATAGATTGCCTTTTTATATTGGAGGCAGTGTTCTTTTTATAGGTGTTTGTTTGGCTATTTGGATGTTGTTTTTTAGAAATGAAGTTATTCAGGAAAACTCAACCGACCTTTTGACGCAAGAGGATATTTCAAGCTATGTGTGTCAGAATTTGAATGATATCAAAGAAGACATGAAAGTTGGCTTTAGTTCGGGAACAATCACAAATAAGCAGTGTGGTGATATGACTATTTTCATTGTAGAAGATAGTGTCATTGTCGAGATCAAAAAAGTAAAAACTATTAAGCCTATAGTCAGGGAGGAGGAAAGTCCAGAGAAACAACAAGGAATAGATGTTCCAAAAAAAGTCAAAGACATGACTGAACGAGAAATTTCCGCTCTTAAAGTAGGTACTATCGTAGCAGACCAAACTGGCACGTTTGAAGAGCATGGATTCAAAATCGTGGTAGAAAATAAGAAAGTAAAATCGATTGATAAAATAAATTCTTCTTCTTCCAATGTAAGTTTGATTCATACTGTTAAAAATGGGGATAACTTGAATAAAATTGTGGATAAATACAAGGCTAATTGTCCTGGTTTGAACATTGAAAAACTAATAGAACATAATAAAGTTTCACCGAGATTTAAAGGGGATAAAGCAAAATTAGAACAAGAGAAAATTGATTTAGGCTGGAAATTAGAAATTCCATGTGACTAATGAAACAAATCAATAACATAGAGCTAGTTCAAGTTTTAAATAGCGGCGGTACAGCTACAGTTTACCTTGGTGTAGATTTGTTTACCGGAGAGCCAGTTGCTGTTAAAGAATTGAAAGCTTCTATGTTCAAGAGTGATTTTGTCCGTGAGAAGTTCATTGAGGAGGCAAATCAATACCTCTATATGGATCATCCAAACATAGTTCAATTAAAAGATTTCATCGTAACTAATGACAATCATTATCTGGTGATGGAATACATTGATGGAAAGAACTTGTATGATTATATGAATACTGTTACAGGTCCCCTACCACTTCAAAATGTAGCCTTGTTATTGAATGAAGTATTAAGTGCCTTGAATTATGTACATGAGCGAAATTTAATTCATCTGGACATTAAGCCATCAAACATCATGTTGTCGTCATTAAATTCAGTGAAATTAGTAGACTTTGGTATTTCTCAAGAAAAAAAGTCAATTACCCATGACAAAGCAATGGGTAGTCCTGCTTATATGAGTCCTGAGCAAGTTGAAGGTGGCCAGATTGATTTTCAAACTGATATATATTCTGCTGGGATAACTATGTATGAACTACTCACAGGACGCTTGCCATTTCAAAATTGTGAATCTAGAGAAGAATTGTTTAAGATCATAAAATTGAATAAAATGCCTTTTATTGAAGCCAACAATTCGTTGGATAAAGCGCATGAAATTGAAATCAATCGTATTTTTCTAAAGGCGACCAATAAAAATAAAAAAGAGCGCTATTCAAGTTGTGAAGCTTTTCAATCAGATATTATTCAATTTATATGAGTTTTAAAATAGTAAAAGTTGGTCGTGCAAAAGACAACGATATTGTCTTGACTCATGCATCAGTTTCCCGTTATCACTGTGAATTCTTTTATGATGGGGAAGGAAATGTTTTTCTCACTGATAAAAATTCTGCAAATGGAACGTTTGTAAATGGACGAAGGATAACTGAATCAGTATTACTTCAATCCAATGATATTGTAAAACCTGGTTTGGATGTTCCGTTGCGTTGGCGAAATTTCAATTCAGAAGAGCAATTTAACGATATTAAATTCAACAATAGAACTGCAGAAGGAACAAGTAATAATATTGTTAATAACCCTCATTACGGATTCCCAAAGCAAAAAATGAATGGCACGATAAAAACCGTTGCAATTACATTATTGGCAATTGCGGTATTAATTGGGCTTGGATTTATTGTTAATGAGTATGTATTAGGAGATGGCAAACCGCCAGTAGTTGATCCAGAGAAACCTAACGATCAAACGGAACAACCCGAAAAAATTAAGAAAAACAAGAAAATAAACTATGATTTCAGTTGTTTGAATGATGAAAACGATCTTGGAATGACTGAAGTAATTGGAGTTTTGGAGAGTGTAGATCGAGAAGTGACAAATGCCTTAGGTGGTGAAGTTACAATCGAAGATGAGGAGAAAGTTGGAAACCAACTATTAAATGATTGTCGGGAAGAATACCGATTTATTGAATCAGGAATAAAAATTGATAATTTGCGTGCGATTCTCGGTCATCTAACTGCTCAAATTAAAGATCCAAAAGGATTTCATTATCAAATATTTTTAATTGAATCTAATGAATTGAACGCGTTTACTGCAGGCGCTAAAATTTTTATTACAACAAAAATGTATAGTTTTTGTAACACGAACGATGAATTAGCGTGCGTCATTGGTCATGAAATCTATCACAATGAATTAGGACATATCAAAGACCATTTACAAAAAGAAAAACTGTTTACATCTGAAGGAGCGGCTCTTGCACAAATGTTAACCATATCTTTTGGGCAAAAAAAAGAAACACATTGCGATATGACAGGGATTGATTTAGCAATTGCAGCGGGTTATAATGGTTGTGTAAATATTGAATTATGGAATCGCATGCAAAAGGAATTTGACGAAGGAGAATACAACGCCCTAGACAACCTAATGCGCTCTCATCCCTATTCTGAAAAAAGAGCGACATGCACGCATCAGCATATTCTAACTAATTATGGTTTTGACTGTACGGCAGAGCTGGAATAATGACAATTACTAGAGTTATGGGCTTTAAAAACATATTAAATTCAAAGATTTTTCTAGTTTTTGCAACTCTATTTTGTGTTGTATTTCTAATAGCTCAAACAGTTTCTTACCCTGACTTTAAAACGATAAATTCCTTCAAAATTCATTCTTTTGATGATGATATTTTTAAAGTTTCTATGAATCTTGAAATACACAACAATAATTGGTTTACGATTCGTGGAAAGCAGATTTCTTTTAAAATAGCTTACAACAATCGGATTATCGCAAAAGGTTCATCAATAGAAGACATCAAATTTTACAGGAAAACAAGAACTGACTTGCCAATTCAAATTGATTTCTACCCGGATTCAATGCAAAGCGACTTACGTGATATTTTGTTAAAGGATTCGATACAAATTAATATTGACCTTGATGCGAAATTTAGCATTTTTAGGATGTCAAGTCATAAAAACATCAAAACATGGATAAAAACAGATGATTTGGTTAATACACTTATTGCTCAATCAATGAAGGGCGATGGTTTAAAATTAAAGTCTGTCGAATTAGTTAAAACCGATATTCAAGAAACCGTTTTGAACGTATGCTTTGATTTTAAGAATACACTAAACTTACCCTTAGAATTGAAAACAATGCGTTATTCTATCTATGCAGATGATGCGCATCAAAATAAGGTGGCTGATTGGAATTTTAAGCTCAACAAAGTAATTCAACCAAATAAATTTGAAACTATCAACAGTGAAGTTATAGTTGATAATATAACATCAGCATTGACTGGTTTTACGAAAATTCTGAATGGAAAATCAGATTATTTTATTGGCGGCTATGCTTTTATCGCAATCAAAGGAAGAGAAATAAAAATACCAATTAAACAGCATTTTTTAGTGGATTTCCTCGCTCAAAAAATTACTATTCTAAAAACTTATGAATAATTCAGAAAAAATAAAGTTAGGATTTGTTAGTGATGGTAAATTACTCGTAAAATTTGCCTTTGTTTCAGGACAGCCCACCGAGGTTGTTGTTGGCCGTTCTAGTAGTGCACAGATCTGTTTAAATAACAATGTTATTTCTTCACAACATGCTCAATTAATTTTTGATGCAAACAACAATTTGTTTGTCATTGATATGAACAGTAGCAATGGAACCTATATCAATGATCGACGAATAGAATCTGGTGTCCCTTATCAAGTCAGGCCTACAGATAGACTTTATTTTTCAGGGCCCTCAGGAGTTGAATTAGTTTTCAATCCTGATAATTTTGAAATGGCTAATAATCAGCGTTCTACAAGTGCAAAAAATACAGGGGATAATAATTTTTCAACAACGAATATTCTTGAGAAATTTAATTCAAAAAACTTGCTTACAGTAGGTCGAAATACTGAATGTGACGTTTTCTTGGGTCATCAATCAATCAGTAGAAACCATGCAACTATCCAGAAAAAAGGAAATAATGAATTCATAATCACAGACCTGGGTTCTTTAAATGGAACTTATGTTAACGGAAGACGCGTGAATGGATCCATGAAAGTGGTTCAAGATGATATTATCATTATTGGTCGCTTTCAACTGAGTTTAAGTGGTAAAATAAAAGATTTAACTCAAGAAGTTGCTATTCGCACAGAACGAATTATCAAACAATTTGATAATGGTAAAATAGGCTTGCATGAATGTAGTTTTGAAATCCCGTCTAAATCATTAATGGCCGTTATGGGCCCTTCAGGTTGTGGAAAGTCAACATTACTTAAAGCATTAAATGGAGATTCGCCCCCGAGCAGTGGACAGGTATTTATAAGTGGACTAGAATTAAATGCAAATTATGATTACCTCAAAACTCAAATTGGTTACGTTCCCCAAGATGACATTGTTCATCGAGAATTAACTGTTGAGCAATCATTGTTTTATGCTGCTAAACTAAGGTTAGAACAAAGTGACTCAGCGTCTATTCAACAAAAAATCGAACAAGTCCTTAAAGACTTGAATATCGAACACATTCGTCACAATTTAGTAGGTAAAATAAGTGGTGGTCAAAGAAAACGTGTATCGATTGCTGTCGAGATTTTGACAGATCCATTGATTTTATTTTTAGATGAACCTACCTCACCACTTGATCCACAAACAATTGAAGAATTCTTAGAAATTCTTCGCAACCTTTCGAATAAAGGCACAACGGTTATAATGGTAACACATAAGCCAGAAGATTTGAATTACATGGATTCTGTCATTTTTATGGCAGAAGGTGGGTATAAAGTATATCAAGGAAATACTAGTGGATATTTGCAACACTTCCAAGTTGATGATACAATAAAAGTTTATGCACAACTTGCATTACCACATGCCACCAAATGGATCAACAATCACAAGCAAAATCATCCTGAATTAGGAGCAATGCAAACTCCGAAAGAAAAACAAAACTCAAGGCATGCAAATTTCTTTCATCAGTATTGGTGGTTAACAATTAGGTATTTTAATATAAAACTTAATGACCGCTTAAATACATTAGTGATGGTGGGGCAAGCTCCAATTATTGCTGGATTAATTTGTTTAATATTCAAAGACATTACTTCTGCTGTTCCTTTCTTGCTATCCGTTAGTGCAGTTTGGTTTGGCGCGAATAATGCTGCAAGAGAAATTGTTGGTGAAGCACCAATTTTTAAACGAGAGCGTATGTTTAACCAAGGCATTATGGCTTATATGCTCTCCAAAATTACTGTTCTTGGCACTTTTGCAGCAATTCAGTCATTATTATTTACTTTAATTATAGCGAGTAATTTTTCGAATGTTGATCCAAGTTGGAATGCTCCTGCACAGTCATTTTTATGGATGCTTTTCGTTTCTTTAGCGGCCTCCATGATGGGGCTATTCTTATCTGCTATTGTTTCAACAACAGAAAAAGTAATGACACTTGTTCCAATTGCATTGATTCCACAAATCATGCTGGCTGGTGTCGTAGCAAAAATTACTTCACCGATTGTAGAGATTTTGAGTTACATAACATTATCCAGATGGGGAAATGAAGGCTTTTGTATTTTACAAGAAAACGTAAAGGTAGAAGTCCCAGTTTTAAAAATATCTCCGGCTAAAGAACCAAATATGACTGCTGATGTATCTGACGCTCCTCAAGTATTTACAACCAAATGGGAGTCTCAAAGCGCAATTGAACAGTTAAAG
>Ga0256302_1000042_pt1 | contig 12739 bp, 14 predicted proteins | sample ColtaT_13_FD_183684 | JGI IMG/M metagenome (GOLD analysis project Ga0256302, IMG submission 183684) | Metatranscriptome of freshwater microbial communities from Columbia River, Oregon, United States - Colum_Colum_RepA_8h (Metagenome... | ecosystem: Environmental > Aquatic > Freshwater > River...
GGATTGAAATGTCTAAATCATTTCCTGTAAATGGTTTTCCAACATAATCATCCCCTAAAAAACGAACATCAGGATTCATTTCTTCTAAAATCATATAAAGTTCTGCTTCTGTTTTATAGGTCATAACTAAGTTTACCTGTTTAAGCGAGTATAAAATTAACAATCTTTCTTTAACAGACAAAATTGGTTTTAATTTTTCTGGTCTTTCATTTGTTGGATCTTCATGTAATAGTACTATAAGATAATTACAGTATTTTTTACATTCATTAAACATATGGATGTATCCTGGGTGGATTACATCAAAATTTCCTGCTATAACTCCTATTTTCATTGTTCTAAAAATATAATTGCACTTGTACCTAAAACCATTCCTACAATTTGATATACTGTTAGTGGTTCTTTATAGTATAACCAACTCAATAGCGTTAAAAATATCACATTGGATAGGGAAAATATCAAACTTGCTACAGCTATGTTTTTTGATTTAAAACTAAATGCTAAACATACTAGTCCTACAACCCAAATTAACATCCCTAAAGTAAATGTAGCCCAATTATTATTTAAAGACCATTGTTTCATAAATACGTCTCCAACTGTTAAAATTAAACCACCTAAAATTACTAAAAACAAACCTATATTCATACAACTTTTTTAGGGCGACCACGTCTTTCAATTGGTCTGCCAGAACGTTCAAAATTTTTCAAACAATATACATAAAATTCTTCAGTAGTCCCATCAAAATCTGTAAGACTATTTTTATAGTCTTCAGACGTCATATCAAATTCACGTAAAAAACCATTTTTGAGTGCCTCTAATCGGTCAGCTTCGTCTTTGTTAAAATCTTCCATCAAACGTTTTCTACGAGCAAAGTCAACTCCGTTTTTTTCAAGCATTTTTTGAACATCACCATTGTATTGTTCATACACATCGTTTAATTCAACTTCGGTAAGTTTCCATTGCCAAAAATAGTGTGAAAATTCATATTCACCGTTTTGGATACGTTGAAGAAACGTAGCACCTTTTGGAAGTGGTTTTGTTTTGGTATCAAAACGTCTCCACCACCTAAATTGGTTGTAGTTTAGTGGTTGTAGTTTTTTAATTTCTTTGTAAACTAACTTTTTATCAGACGTTTTATACAACATAACCTATTTTTCGCTAAATATAAAAAAGCTCCTTTAAGGAGCCAAGTTTTTTTAACTATATAAATAATTTATACAATCATTTGATGTTTCAAAATTTAAATTGTCAATTGTAGTAGTAATATCAAAAAATATTATACCATTATCAGTTCCAATTTGATATTGAGTTTTATCTAAAATTTCATATTGAACTTCAGTTCCTTGTTCATTAATTATATATGATTGAAATTTATATTCTATATTATTAAATATAATTCCGTTTTCTATTTTTATTATATTATTCATATAAAAATGCTTTATATAAGTTTATGTTTCCTGTATCTGCAGAATTTTGTGCTTGCATTGTAAATAAAATATAATTATCTACAGTTCTATTTAAATTAACCGTTTGAGTGTTTCCGGTAGTATATTCTGAAAATGCAGCGTTTGAATAGCTAGTTAATGTTGTTCCATTGTAACTAAAATTTCGTTCAACATATCCAAGATATTGAGTAGAACCACCATTCATTGTAAATGCAGTGTTAAATACAGTTGCTCCAGTTAATGAATTTGTAGTATTAAAATATATTCTTCCATATAATTGCCCAACATTTCCAGATTGTCGAAACATTCTAAATACTAATTGAAGAATATTATTAGTACTTAATGTATTAGCAGGGATTAATAATGAATGACATGTAGTAACAGAAGTACTAGTAGTATTAGACCCAATTACCCCAGAAAACCCTAGTAATCTAGGATTTGAAGCTTGAGCATATGCTGCTGTTGTAGCATATGATGCAGATGTTGCAGATGTTGCCAATGTTGCAGATGTTGCTGCAAGTGATAATCCATTTATTTGATTTATATTTCCCATTTTACTTTTTTATATTGAATACCAATCATTAGATGGTCTAAACTTCATAATCCATTCACTGCCGGGTTTATTGTAATAGCAATGGCCTAATGTTCTAACAACTCCTGTTGTTGGAGTAACTGTATCCATTATAGTTCCTTGAGCTTCCTTAATATATACAGTAAGTCCATAGTCTATATTTGCAACTACTGGGTATCCTGCTCCAGAAGTGACTACTACATCACCTTCTAATAGTACTTGACCAATATATGTCATTGGGTCATAACCCATACAAATTCCTAAAAGTTTAGTAGCTCCATTTCCGCCTTGGTTAACTGGGAACCATACATTAGTTGTATCTAAATAGCATAAATCATTTACTTGTACTGTACTGTCAAATGTAACTTCGTTTAATAAGTGTCCTCCTGTACCTACATTAGTTACTAATGCATTTCTAGTAGCATCTGATATAGTTCGGTTAATATAAAGTCGGGAATCGATTGTTGCTGCAACACCAGTCCAATTAAATACACCGTTTCCATTTGAATCTAATAAATCTCTATTTCCAAAATCTAAACTTCCTGATCCAACATTTAAATCATATAGTTTTCTAGAAAAATTAGTATCATCTACTTCAATTGCTGGGAATGGACCTGAAAATCCTGTTCCTTCACCTTGTACTTTAAATGATCCACTTAAAATAGTTGGGCCTTCATTTATTAAAGTTGCAGATCCTGTTATATATAATGAACCAGTTAATGTTAAGCTACCTGAAATAAATGTAGATCCTGTTATTGTTACACCTGATTGCCAATTAAGTACTTCATTTCCACTAGTATCTTTTAATTGGCGATTTTGCCAATTTATAGAATCTTTATTAGCTGTATCGATTGCTATACGATTTTGCCAATCTACTGAATTGTTAGAGCCTGTATCTCGTAGCAGCCCGCCACCCCAATTAACTGTGAATGCTCCCGGGCCATTATCTATTTTTAGCAATCGATCGTTCCAGTTAACTGACTGTGAACTCACAGTATCAACTAATCTACGACCATCCCATGTGGCACTAAGTACAGTACTACTATCGTATAACTCCCTATCATCAGCATTAATGCTTGTTGATCCCATTACATCATTAATGACTCTAGTAACTCCATCAAATGATATTGCAGTTACATCAGTTAACCCATTAAATGTTTGTAAACTAAATGAACCAGTTACTCCCAATGAACCTGAAATTTGTGCATCACCTGTGTAAGGGAATGGGTTTACTGTAGGAGCATATGAAGCTGACAATGCGTATGAAGCACTAGTTGAAGTATTTGAATATGAAGCTGTCGTAGCGAATGATGCACTTACTGCTCTTGAAGAAGAAGTTGCAAACGAAGCACTTATAGCATTTAAAACGTAACTAGCTGTTTGAGCAGTTTGAACATATGAAGCGGTATTTGCAGTTTGAGCTAAAGTTGCAAATGAAGCACTTACTGCTTGTAAAACGTATGAAGCGGTTGTAGCATATGAAGCGGACAATGCTTGAGTTGCAAACGAAGCACTTACAGCATTTAAGACATATGAAGCTGTTGTCGCAAAAGATGCAGATGCTACACTTAAAGAAGCAGTAGCTACTGCCGTTGGTGTTCCGATGCTATTACCTACTAAAGTATATCCTGGTTGTATGTTTTGAATTTCAATTTGTCCAGGATTAAGAATGACAGCTTGACCATTTATCCCTACTCTAGTTACAATACCTAACAATTGTACACTATTAGGATATGGAGGTCTAGAAGTTGTAATTCCACTTCCTGTGTTAACAAATAATTCTTGTCCTGCTTGATATGCAGTTGTATTAATGTTTGTTAAAAGACCAGAAATCAATGCTTTACCAGTACCACTAGGTGCGATAGTTTCACTTGCTATATAAGTAGCAGGCATTCTAGCCGGGTTCGATGCATCGGCTATATAAACATCGGAATTAGCACCGGTTGCTCCTGATACGAATAATGGTATTCCGGAAATAATAGAAGATGTTTCTCTATTCCTTACGGTTTCATACATTGATTTTACATACTGTAAAGATAGATTTCCTGCACCATCTGTTTGTATATAGGATTCATTGCCATTATCTGCACTAGGATATATTAATCCGCTAGCCGTTAAGCCAGTTGCTACGTTAAATTGAGTTGCGTATGAAGAAGTTGCTGCGTATGAAGCACTTACTGCTTGTAATACATAAGATGCTGTTAAAGCAAATGAACTTGATAACGCTTGAGTAGCATATGATGCACTTACTGCATTTAAAATATATGAAGCAGATAATGCTTGAGTAGCATATGAAGCAGTTCCAAACAAACTTCCTGTAAATGAAGTTGCTGTTAAACTACCAGTTAAACCATATGAGCCTGTAAGTTGTTTTGAATTAATCCAAATACTACCACTTTTAACAAGTAGATCACCATATGATGATGTTGTTGTTGTATCTCTAACATCATGTAATTCACCTAATTCATATCCATTATCTATTCGAACATAAATTGAACCGTTGTTTGATTGTTCTCTAACAACTTGTCCTAAACGTACAGCATGTAATGGGGCTACAGGTGCTGTTCCTATAATAGAACCTGTTGCTCCTAAATAAATTAATTGTCCAGAAGTAAACGTAGATGTATCTATTCCTTTAAGGACACCTTCAGTCATTACAAAACCTTCAGCACCATTAGCAATAGTTTCATTCGCAATACCTAAAGTATTAGCTGAGTTACTGTCGTTTTCGTATGATGCTGTGATAACACGAGGTATATCACTTGAATTACCTGAGGCTGTAATATGAACTACTATACCTTTTGAAATAGAATTACCTGATTGGTTTAAGACTCGAATTAAAATATCTTGTGCATTTAAAGCGGATGAAGCTGTTATAGCATAAGAAGCACTTAAAGCATTTAAAGCATATGAAGCAGATATAACACTGTTTGAACCATAAGGTCCATATACATTAGATGCTGTTATAAATGAAGCTGTTTGAGCATTTTGAACATATGAAGCTGTTAACGCATAACTTGATGAAATTGCATTATTAGCATTTACAGCGTGTGAAGCACTTGTTGACGTTAAAGCATATGAACTTGATAATGCTTGAGCAGCATATGAAGCTGTTCCAAGTAAACTTCCTGTTATCCCTCCAGATACATTTAAAGATCCTGTTACTAAAACAGGTCCTGTTTTTACATCTACTGTTCCCCAAAGTGTTTGAACGTCGTTTGAAGCGTCTCCAAATTGGTTTGAACCACTTGAATATATTACAGAAGCAGATTCAACAGATACGTTTAAAAACGCAATTGATGCGGTACCATTTACTATTACATCTCCATTTATTGTACCTCCTGTTAAAGGTAAATATGCTGGGGCATATGAAGCTGTTTCAGCATATGAAGCACTTATTGAGGAGCTTACAGTAGGTATATATGGAGCTAATGTATTTGCTACATCTTGGTAATTAGCATATGTAGTTAAGCCATTAGCTGTAGTTGTTAATATATAAGAACCAGTATCATATCCTATACTACTGCTAAACCAATCAATTTGGTCAGGATAAAATGTTCCTGATTGATATAAAGTACCCGAAATAGTGCCTCCTGTTAAAGGCAAATAATCAGGAGCATATGAAGCTGTTTCAGCATATGAAGCACTTAATGCTTGTAAAGCATATGAAGCAGTACTATTAACAATATCTGACCAATTATAGGGTACACCATCTAAACTAATAGTATCAATATCAATTTGGAGGTTGTTTGATGCGTTGTTATTATCTACTAATCTTATAGTAGGGTAAGAATCATCATTAAGGTATAATGATCTGTTATTTACAAAATTAACTGATAGTAAAGATGCAGTACCTATACCTCCAAAATTAACCAAACTGTTTCCAGTATTTACAACTTGTTGTAGAGATGGAGTAACTGATGTTAAAGCATATGAAGCCGTTTCAGCATAACTTGCACTTAAAGCATTTGTAGCATATGAAGCAGTACCAGCAAATTGAGATGTGTTAGAACCAGTATAAGCATTAAATGATGATGTTGTGACAAATGAACCAGTATCAATTGTAGTTCCACCACTAGCACTACCTGTAAATTCTTTTACAATATTTCCAGAACCTGAACCATAAAATAAACGTCCATCAGTTACATTAATTGCTAGTTCACCTTGAACAAGTGAAGAAGGTGTACTTCCTGAAGTTGCGCTATTTCTAGTTATTATTGTACTCATTGTTTATAAATATTAAAAAGTGCCTCCGTCTATAATACCAACAAAATAGGAGGCAGTCACGGAATTTGTAACCGAAATGCTTCCTGTTACTGTTTGGTTTCCAATAAAAATGTTTGAACCTGTAGTTGCAAATGAAGCTGAATCTAGACTAAGGTTAACTAAAGACCCTGTTCCATCATATACAAATTGTCCATCGGTTTGAAGAACCCTCTGATATGTTGTTTCTATATCTTGACCTGTAAAATCAAAAGGTCCGGCCATAACTTATTTTAAATTAACGTTTGAATAATACCCTCTATTATTCTGCCTTTTTCACCATCGCTGATTTTGTTTGTTTTCAAATAAGAAGCTATAACGTTATTTAATTTGTCTTTATTTTTTGACATATTACTTACATTAATGTTCTCTTTTACAAGCATTTTAGACAAGTTTTGAATATGATCACCTACTTTAATGTTTTTAACGGTAACTCCCGTTTTATTTTCAGTAAGTGTATTTTTGTTTGCTTGTGTTTTTACTTCCACGGTTACTTTTTTGGCAGTTTCTACTTCGAAATCAGATTCCCATGGTGTAAAATACGTATCGTCTGCTATAACCTCAAGTCTTATTTTACCTTTTGTTGATTCTTCTAAAAGGTTTTTTAATTTGCGAATAGGAACAGTACATTTTCCACTAGAGTCAATGGTTCCTTTAAATAAAAGATTTAAATTATCTGCTTCTACTACTAATCGAACTTTACTGTTTTTAACCGAAGCGCCCTCTAGCGATATAGAGCACTCAAAAAGTTCTTGTTTGTCTGTGTATAAAGTATACATTATTTGTTAATTTTTACATCTACTCCTAGTACTTCTTTAGCAACTAGTTTTACATCTCGTATAAATATTTTGGTCTTATGTACCTCTTTAGTTTCTTTATACTCTTTTCCCTGAACTTTGCAAAGCAGTTTAATAAACTGTTTTTTCTTTTCGGGTCTTTGGTTTAAATAGTCGTCAGGAGCTTTACCTCCTAACATAGCTTCAATTATTTCAATAACTAAAGCGCAATCATTCCATAAATTTGTTCCAGTTACCTGTTCATTTGGAGGGTATGTTTTTCCATCAGTTGGATTTATTGCATTCCAATTAAAGTTTGCTGTGTTCCATTGAAAAGGGATTCTTGTTGACATTAAAACGTTCCTCCATTAATAAAAGATGCTGTTAAAGAACTAGTTACTGTTAAAGAAGATAAATTTAATGTAAATCCACTTCCATTTCCTTTTTCAAATTCTAGATTAGGGTTTGAAAATGAAGCAGTTGTTAATAAAGAACCAGTATTAGTTGATCCACCAGTTCCCCCATTTAAAGCATAAGAAGCTGTTACAGCGTATGAAGCACTTGCTATAAGTATTCCTTCTACATCTGTAAATCTTTCACTATCATTAAAAGTATAAATATATTGACTAGGAGCATAATATACTCTTCCTGTAGAAGGATCAGTAACCTGAACCCATTGTATAGGAGAATTATTTAGAAGTTGTTCCATTTCATATTATAAATATGAAAAGGCCCCATATAGGGGCCAAACCATTTTTAAAAAGGTTAATTTACTTGTTTTTGTCAATTACTGACCAAATAGCACCTGCTAAAGTAAGAGCACCACCTGAAATTTCAGTCCAAGTACTTTCATCAAGAAGTCCTTTCATAATTAGGATACCACCTATGAAAGTTAAAGCGTGACGAGCAATTCCTAAAATTTGTTCTTTTGTCATTTTATTTTATTTTTATTGGTTACAAACTTAATAACATATCAATAAGCTCCGGTTGAGGGAACATATCAACTTTTCCTTTAATAACATTGGTATGGGTATATAAACCAGGTGTTTTTTCAGCTTTAGCTAAATCTAAAACATCAAATCCATCTGCTCCTTTTTGTTTTACCCATTCTACTAATCCTACTCGAGGATCAATATTATATCTATTAGCTACATATAATATCCAATTTTTTAATACACGAATTTGTTCATCTGAGTAGCGATGCCATGTTTTATGGCCTCTAAATGGTTTAGCTAGAGTTACTATTTGAGATGGATCAGCGGGTGTACCTACATATGTTTTACCATTTACAATTTGGCCCATACAGCAAACTTCAATAGCAACTGAATTTCTATGCATTACTGAGTTACCAGTTCCTGTGTGCCATCCATATCCAAATTCAGGGAAGCATTGAATTAGATCACCATCATATTTAGTATTTCCATTTTTAACAGATTGGCCACCTAATATAAATTCAGTAGCAACATTTCCTCTACTGTCTCTAGCCCACATATCAGCTACCTGATATGGGTTTTCCCATCCAGCTGTATGGTGTAAAAATATCCATTGTTTCTTAACAGGTCCTTTAAAATAAGTACCTTCAGGCATGTAATGTTTGATAATTTGTAATGCTGATTGGATTTCATCATTTTCAGCATTATCTGTATTTAATATACCCATATGAGCCCAGGTTTTAGAACCTACAATACCATCTACTATAAGACCATTTTTCTTTTGGTAATCTTTTACTGCAGCTTCTGTTTTTAACCCAAAATCACCGTCAGCAGTAATTTTAAGAAACTCTTGTAGAGTCTTTACGGCTTCGCCTTTGCTTCCTAGTTTCAGTGTCATCTTCTTTAAAAAAATTAGTTAAAAATTTACCTATTACACCTGTAATTAAGGCTGTTAAAGCAACCCATTGTACGTTTTCATACATTGCAAAACCTGTTATTGTAACACTTACTGCAAGTAAAGCATCACCTAATTTTCTCCATTTAATAGGAGTTGGTTTATAATAGTTCTTTAACATTTTATTATACATATACTTAACCTTCACAAGCTACACAATTGTCATCTCGTTGGATTGCATCTCCACGTAGAATTGACTCAGATCGCATATAGTATAATGTTTTAATACCTTCTTTCCATGCTAGTTTGTGTACATCACTAATATATTTTGGTGAATCAGATGGATCAAAAGTTAAATTCAATGAAATTGCTTGATCAACATATTTTTGACGAATACCATTTTGACGAACAATTTCATATGGGTTAATTTCCTTAAATGTTAAGAAAACTTCTTTTTCTTCATCGGTTAAAATATAATCAGGTAACCCCATTACTGAACCTTTATCTTTTGCAATTTGATCCCAAACGCTGTCAATATTGTATCCTTTAGATTCAAGTAATTTTTCTAGTGTTGGGTTCTTTTTAATAAAGGTACCTTTTGCTGTTTTTAAGTTAAATACGTTTGCTGGGATTGGTTCAATTGAAGGTGAAACACCTCCTGAAATATGGGCATTAGAAACTGTTGGGGCAATTGCTAAATGATGAGTGTGGCGCAGTCCGGTACCTTTACACCATTCAGGTTCTCCATATAGTTCAGCTTGGGCGCGGGAAGCCTTTAGTGCTTCTTTTTCAATAAATTCAAACATAACTCTTGTATAAGAATTTGCTTGCAATCCCGCAAACGGTATTCCTTTTTCTTGTAAAAATGTATGCCATCCTAAAACACCAATACCAATTGCTCTACCTTTAGATGCTGAGCGGTATGTGTTTTCCATGAAACGGATGTTTTTTGAACGATCAATAAATTCTTGTAACACACCTTCTAGAAACCAACAAGTTAGTTCTGGTAAGGTCATTCCATTTTCAAATTTATATTCTTTCCATTCATCCCATCTTGCTAGGTTAAGGGAAGATAAACAACAAATAAATGAATGTAGTTCATCTGTGTATAATGAAATTTCAGAACAAATGTTTGTCATCGAAACATGCAAATTGTTCTTTTTATATGCTTCAGGATTATTGTTGTTTACATTGTCCTCAAACATGATATAAGGTTCACCTGTTTCTAAACGTGTTTTTAAAATTTCACCCCATAGTTTTAATGATTTAGGGTCACGTTCTTCAAGTTTGTTCATGAATTCGTCATCAATTACAACACATTGGTGCATGTTTAAACATTGACGGTTTACATCTCCTTTTGGTCGACGAATCATTAAAAATTCTTCAATATCTGGGTGGTTAATATGTAAATTAACTGAGGCTGCTCCACGTCTAACTGAACCTTGATTAGTTGCTAGAATAGTTGAATCATATATTTTAATCCATGGAACTACACCTTCAGACACACCATTGTCTTTAATTTGTTTACCACGCCCTCTAATACGAGATACACCAATTCCAACACCTCCACCTTGAGATGATAAACGCATCAGTTCTGAATTAGCTAAAGCAATTCCTTCAATTGAATCGTCTGTATCAATTCCAAAGCATGAAATAGGCATTCCACGTTCTGTACCTAGATTTGATAAAACAGGTGAAGCTAAACATAACCAATTTTTTACTATTGCTTCATAAAAGTATGGTTGTAAATCTTTGCGTTTTAAGCGACGTGCTGCTGCTTTAGAAACTCGTTTAAATGCATCAAAAACATCTTCATCAGGCAATAAATAACCTTTAGAAATCATTGATAATGAAATTTCATTCATCCATGTAGGATAATTTTTACCCTTTGTCCAATTTGTTGTATCTACTTGTATGCTCATAATATTATAAATCGCTCCAATCAGCGGTTGACTTTGAATAATCTGTTACTCGGTTTGCAAAGAAATCTTGGTGTGTTTTTCCGCTTGTTAAATGGTTAAACCATTCCATTTCTCTCATTAAGTTAGGATCTACATCGTTGTAAAGTGAACTATAACCTAATTCGTTTAATTTTTCGTTTGCACGTGCTTTAATAAAGTTTTTTAATTGTTCTTTTGATAAACCTTCAATATCACCCATTTCGAATGCTTTGTCTATAAAGTCAAATTCTAGGTTAACTGAAACTTCACATGCTTTATAAATTTCACCCATTAATTTATGGTCATCTAAATCTGTGTTTTCGCTTACTAGTGTTCTAAATAACCAACATCCTGCTTTTGAATGTAATGATTCATCACGTACGCTCCATTCTACAATTTGACCTGTACCTTTCATTAAGTTACGTAATTGAAATGACATTAAAACAGCAAATGAAGAAAATAAATTTACACCTTCAGTAAATGCAGAAAATATAGCTAATGAAAGTGCTTTTTCATGTAATGTTTCTCCAGGTGTTTCAACTAAACGATCAATTTTTGCTTTAGCTTCTTCATCTTCTAAAAATGCTGCAAAATCATCTAAACCAAGTTCTTCATTTAAACGAGCATATGCTTCAGCATGTATCGATTCAAAATCAGCAAATACACGAGCCATTGCTTGCACTTCAGGTTTTGGAAACCATAAAGATACTTTTGTTGACCAATAGTCGTTTACGTGTACTTCTGTTTGAGCAAACGACTTTAAAATGTTTCCAATTAAATTTCGTTCAGAATCGTTTAATTTAAGTTTCCAGTCATTTAAGTCTGAAGCTAATGGTACTTCATCTGCTAGCCAATGGGCTCTATGTTGATCTTTGTAAAAATCAAATGCAGTTTGATATTCAAACGGCTTATAAAAATTGCGTGGTTCAGTTATCATGTATTTAGTTCAAAAAATTTACTTGCTAGCATTTTTCTGTCAAGGTCTTCATATTCCTCATTTGACATTTTCTTTGGAGCATCAGTTTCTTCGTCATAGTGGTTTCCTACTTTAATTCTACCGGTTGAAGTGTCAACTTCAACTTGGAAGGTAAGTCCATCCATCCCATATCTGTTTTTCATAATATGAAGTCTTCCTGTTCCGTTAACTTTATCTTCTTTCTTTCTTGACAACGATATTGAGAGGTCAGTTATCATCATTTTATCATAACTTCCCGCAGCTTTATCGCCCTCAATAACATCATCCTTGGCTCCTGCGCGATTTACTTGCGAAACTGACCAAATTGGTATGTTTAATTCGCGAGCTAATCCCTTGGTGCTTGTATAAATATCATCAATTTCTTCCTTACGATCACCTCTTTTTCGTCTTGAAGAAAGAAGATCAATGTAATCTATGATGATAAGGTCTGGTGTGATTCCTAAATCCTTTACCTTGTTTATGTGCGCTTCTATTGTAGAAATTGTTGTTTTTCCCATAGGAAATTCACGAATAATCAATTCACCTGGTAGATCAGCTGTTGAATTTTCTACGGCGTCTTTGTGTTTTTCTAATTGGTCAACAGGTACACCTGTAAAGAAAGCGTCATATCGCCTTCCAGTATATGCTTCACTTAATTCTAAAGTGTAGTGGATAACATTATATCCCATTTTTACAGCATAACCACCTAGAGCAACTAGTGTCCAAGATTTACCTCCTCCAGGATTACCAAAAATCAAACCTAAATCCCCATTACCTAAACCACCTTGAACTAGTTCATTAATTTCGGGCCAAGGAGTAGGTACTATTGTTCTATGATCTTCACGGTAACGTGATTCGGTATCTTTTTTATATTCGTGTCCAATGTTTTTATCAGCACCTGCTTTCATTGCTGATTCAATCATATATTTAATAGAATCGTAATCGCCTGCTTTTAACAAATCAAC
>Ga0256302_1000043_pt1 | contig 12703 bp, 11 predicted proteins | sample ColtaT_13_FD_183684 | JGI IMG/M metagenome (GOLD analysis project Ga0256302, IMG submission 183684) | Metatranscriptome of freshwater microbial communities from Columbia River, Oregon, United States - Colum_Colum_RepA_8h (Metagenome... | ecosystem: Environmental > Aquatic > Freshwater > River...
CAGGGGTAGAGCGCTTCCTTGGTAAGGAAGAGGTCACGAGTTCAAATCTCGTCATTGGCTCCAGAGAAGAACCGTGTTTCACTCAGAGATGGGTGAAATTTTGTATATTAAAAAGTTTGTTTTTTTTATTAACTAAGTAACAAAGATAGAACAATGGCTAAGGAAAATTTTGACCGTTCCAAACCACACGTGAATATCGGGACCATAGGTCACGTAGATCACGGTAAAACTACGTTGACAGCAGCGATCTCCAGTGTATTAGCTGGTAAAGGTCTTGCTCAAGCGCGCGACTTCTCTTCAATTGATAATGCACCTGAAGAAAAAGAACGCGGTATCACGATTAACACTTCGCACATCGAGTACGAAACAGCTAATCGTCACTATGCACACGTTGACTGTCCAGGTCACGCCGATTATGTTAAGAACATGGTTACGGGTGCGGCTCAAATGGACGGTGCAATTCTAGTAGTTGCAGCAACTGATGGACCGATGCCACAAACGCGTGAGCACATCCTTCTTGGACGTCAGGTAGGTGTTCCACGTTTAGTTGTCTTCATGAACAAAGTGGACATGGTAGACGATCCTGAATTATTGGAATTAGTTGAGATGGAAGTACGTGAATTGTTATCATTCTACCAATATGATGGTGACAATGCTCCAGTGATTAAAGGTTCAGCTCTAGGTGCACTTAATGGTGAGCCTCAATGGGTTGCTACTGTTGAAGAATTAATGGAAGCAGTTGATACGTACATTGAATTACCTCCGCGTGATGTAGATAAGCCGTTCTTGATGCCAGTAGAAGATGTATTTACGATTACAGGTCGTGGTACTGTTGCTACAGGACGTATTGAAACAGGTGTTATCAATTCAGGTGAAGCAGTTGATATCCTTGGTATGGGTGATGTTAAATTGTCATCTACAGTAACAGGGGTTGAAATGTTCCGTAAGATCCTTGACAGAGGTGAAGCTGGTGATAACGTTGGTTTATTGCTACGTGGTATTGAGAAGTCTCAAATTAAACGAGGAATGGTAATCTGTAAACCAGGTTCTACAACACCTCACACTGAGTTTAAGGCTGAGATCTATGTATTGAAAAAAGAGGAAGGTGGTCGTCACACTCCATTCCATAACAAATACCGTCCACAGTTCTATTTCCGTACAACGGATGTTACTGGTGAGATTTTCTTGACTGACGGTCGTGAAATGGTAATGCCAGGAGATAACGTTTCCATTACAGTTAAGTTGATTGTTCCTGTAGCTATGGATAAAGGTCTACGTTTCGCTATCCGTGAGGGTGGTCGTACAGTAGGTGCTGGTCAGGTGACAGAAATCGTTTCTTAATTTACAGAAGCATAAATGTGTAAAAGGGGAGTTCGCTCCCCTTTTTACACGGGTGTAGCTCAGCTGGTAGAGTAGTGGTCTCCAAAACCATTGGTCGTGGGTTCGAATCCTACCGCCCGTGCAAATAAAACAAAGAAAGTGGCTAAGATTAGAGAATATTTTAATGAGACCGTGAACGAAATGATTCACAATGTTTCATGGCCTACCTGGAAAGAATTGCAAGGGAATACAATCATTGTTGTAATCGCCTCAATCATCATTGCCTTATTTATTTTTGTAATGGATTTCGGTTTTGGTATTACAGCCGGTGATAAGGATACCTTTTGGAAAGGTGCAATGGGCTTTATTTACGATATGTTTTAATTAGAAAATTTGGGACATGGGTGAGATAAAGAAACGATGGTATGTGGTTCGTGCTGTAAGTGGCAAGGAAAAGAAGGTGAAAGAGTATCTTGATCTCGAAATCGCTCGTTTGAAACTTAGTGATTTTGTGGACCAAGTTTTGATTCCTACAGAAAAAGTATTTCAGATTCGTAACGGTAAAAAAGTTAGTAAAGAGCGAGCTTATTTACCTGGTTATGTATTGATTGAAGCAGCACTAGTAGGAGAGGTTCCTCACGTCATTAAAAGTATCCCAAATGTTATTGGTTTTTTGGGTACCGAAAAAGGTGGTGAACCTGTTCCAATGCGTCTTTCTGAAGTAAATAGAATCCTTGGTAAAGTAGATGAATTAGCGGAAACAGAAGAGGAAATGAAAATACCTTTTGTTGTTGGTGAATCCGTTAAGGTGATAGATGGACCATTCAACAATTTCAGTGGTGTTATTGATGAAATCAATGAAGACAAAAAGAAACTGAAAGTGATGGTGAAAATTTTCGGAAGAAAAAATCTACTCGAGTTGAGTTACATGCAAGTCGAAAAGGAAATTTAAAAAGTATATTAACCGTAGGAGTGGGTAACGATTAAAGCTTCCCGTTATAACGCCCATGTTTGACTACATAATTTAAATACAAATGGCTAAAGAAGTAGCAGCGTTGATCAAATTACAGATCAAAGGTGGTGCAGCCAATCCAGCTCCTCCAGTTGGTCCCGCGCTAGGTGCGAAAGGGGTTAACATCATGGAGTTTTGCAAGCAATTTAATGCACGTACGCAAGATCGTCCTGGAAAGGTGACACCTGTTGTTATCACCGTTTATGGTGATAAGTCCTTTGATTTTGTATTAAAAACACCTCCGGCAGCTGTTCAGATTGTTGAACACACCAAAATCAAAAAAGGTTCTTCAGAACCGAACAAATCTAAAGTAGGTAACATTACTTGGGATCAAATTCGGACAATCGCTGAGGATAAATTACCAGATCTTAACTGTTTTACAGTAGATGCTGCAATGACTATGATTGCGGGAACAGCGCGTAGTATGGGGGTTACTGTTAAAGGTGGTGATGCACCAAAATCAAATTAATCATGTTATGAAAAGAGTATCCAAAAAACGAAAAGAGGTTTTGGCTAAATTCGATTTGTCGAAACCCTACTCATTGACAGAAGCATGTGATTTGGTTAAAGGTATTTCTACTTCCAAATTCGATGCCTCTGTAGACATCTGTGTACGCCTAGGTGTAGATCCACGGAAAGCGAATCAAATGGTTCGTGGTACTGTTGCTCTACCACATGGTACTGGTAAAGACGTTCGTGTACTTGTTTTATGTACGCCGGACAAAGAAGCTGAAGCGAAAGCTTCAGGTGCTGACCATGTTGGACTTGACGATTACATTGATAAAATCAAAGGCGGATGGACGGACATTGATGTTATTATCACAATGCCTGCAGTAATGGGTAAGGTTGGAGCATTGGGTCGTATTTTAGGACCTCGTGGTTTGATGCCAAATCCAAAAACAGGTACTGTAACAATGGATGTTGGTAAAGCTGTTGAAGAAGTGAAAGCAGGTAAAATTGATTTCAAAGTCGACAAATACGGTATCATTCATTCTGCCGTAGGTAAAGTTAGTTTTGACGGGGTTAAATTGCGTGAAAATGCAAATGAATTGATCCAACAATTAATCAAACTGAAGCCTTCAGCGGCAAAAGGTACGTACATCAAAAGTATTTACTTAAGTTCTACTATGAGTCCTGGTATCCAAGTGGATGCGAAGTCTGTAGTTGCTTAAAACGTTAGCATATGACTAGAGAAGAAAAAGCAAAGTACATTGAAGATCTTGCACAGGAATTAAACAGTGCGAGTTTCTTCTACCTAGCAGACACAGCGGAACTAACAGTTGATGTAGTAAATAATCTACGTAGAAGATGTTTCCAATCCAATATTAAAATGCGTGTTGTGAAAAATACGTTGTTGGAAAAAGCAATGGATCGGGTTGAAGGAAAAGATTTTGACGGCCTTAAAGGTACATTGAGTGGAGCAACTTCTATCATGTTCTCTGAAGTAGGAAATGCCCCTGCTCGATTGATTCAGGAATTCCGTAAAAAGAATGACAAACCAATCTTGAAAGGTGCTTACATTGATGAAGCAATTTTTGTTGGAGACAATCAGTTAGATACTTTGGTATCACTGAAGAGTCGAGAAGAATTAATTGGCGAAATCATTGGTCTACTTCAAAGTCCTGCGAAAAACGTTGTGTCTGGACTTACAGGTGCGGGCAGCAAAATTGCTGGCATCTTAAAAACGCTCGAAGAACGAGCATAATTTTAAATTATTGTTGAACCTTTTTTTAAATTAAATAAAAATGGCTGATTTAAAGCAAATTGCGGAAACGCTAGTAAACTTAACTGTTAAAGAAGTAAATGAATTAGCAACTATCCTTAAGGATGAGTATGGTATCGAGCCTGCTGCTGCTGCTGCACCAATTATGGTTGCTGCTGCTGGTGCTGGTGCTGAAGCTGCTGAAGAGAAAACAGAATTTGATGTTATTCTTAAGTCTGGTGGAGCTAACAAACTTCAAGTTGTTAAACTTGTTAAGGAATTGACCGGTAACGGTTTGAAAGAGTCTAAAGATTTAGTTGATGGTGCACCTGCTACATTGAAAGAAGGTGTTTCTAAAGACGAAGCTGAAGGCCTTAAAAAGTCTCTTGAAGAGGCTGGTGCAGAAGTTGAAATTAAGTAATTATCACCTTCATAATCAGGAAAGGCGTCCCGAAATTTCGGGATGCCTTATCCTGTTTTTAGCGTTTAACGCTCGTTTAGAAGTCCATTTTAAACTTAAAAATTGATTGGCCTTGGCAACATCAAGCAATATATCGACCCGAATTAATTTTGCATCAAGCAAATCGCAATTCGATTATCCAGATTTTTTGGATATCCAGTTAAAATCTTTTCAAGAGTTTTTTCAATTAGAAACAACTCCTGAAAATCGTGAAAGTGAAGGCTTATATAAAGTTTTCGCTGAGAACTTTCCAATTACCGATACACGAAACCAGTTCGTTCTCGAGTTTTTGGATTATTTTATTGATCCTCCTAGATATACGATAGAAGAGTGTATTGAGAGAGGATTGACATACAGTGTGCCTCTAAAGGCAAAACTGAAATTGTACTGTACTGACCCTGAGCATGAAGATTTTGAAACAATCGTTCAGGATGTTTATTTAGGTACAATTCCTTATATGACACCAAAAGGATCGTTTGTCGTGAATGGTGCAGAACGTGTAATCGTATCTCAGTTGCACCGTTCTCCAGGAGTGTTCTTCGGACAAAGTAGACACGCAAACGGAACTAAATTATATTCGGCTCGGGTGATTCCTTTTAAAGGTTCATGGATCGAATTTGCAACGGATATCAATAGCGTCATGTACGCTTACATTGACCGAAAGAAAAAACTTCCGGTTACGACGTTATTCAGAGCAATAGGTTATGAAAGTGATAAAGATATCCTTGAGATCTTTGGACTTGCAGACGAGGTTAAAGCAAATAAAGCAAGTCTTAAAAAAGCAGTAGGCAGAAAATTAGCTGCACGTGTATTGAAATCATGGATTGAAGATTTCGTTGATGAAGATACTGGTGAAGTTGTTTCAATTGAGCGTAACGAGGTTCTTTTGGATCGCGAAACTGTTCTTGAAGATGCGCATATCGATTTGATCGTTGATTCTGGTGTGAAGAATATTATACTTCACAAAGAGGACGTGAATAGTGCTGATTTCACCATTATTTACAATACACTTCAAAAAGATACATCAAACTCTGAAAAAGAAGCAGTAGAGCACATCTATCGTCAATTACGTAATGCTGAACCACCAGATTATGAAACGGCTAAAGGTGTATTTGAAAAATTATTCTTTTCTGACACACGCTACGATTTAGGCGAAGTTGGTCGTTTCCGACTAAATAAAAAATTGAAAGTTGAGACGGGTGAAGAATCACGCGTGCTTACAAAACAGGATATTATTTCCATCATTAAATATTTGATCGAATTGATCAATTCAAAGCTGATGTAGATGATATCGATCACTTATCGAACCGCCGTGTTCGAACAGTTGGTGAACAATTGTATTCTCAGTTCGGTGTTGGTTTAGCGCGAATGGCTCGTACGATTCGTGAGCGTATGAATGTGCGGGATAATGAGGTGTTTACCCCAATCGATTTGATCAACGCGAAGACACTATCTTCAGTGATCAATTCATTCTTTGGGACGAACCAATTGTCTCAGTTTATGGATCAAACGAATCCATTGTCAGAGGTTACGCACAAGCGTCGTTTATCGGCACTCGGACCAGGCGGTTTATCGCGTGAACGTGCAGGATTTGAGGTTCGTGACGTTCACTACACGCACTACGGTCGACTATGTACAATCGAAACTCCGGAAGGTCCAAATATTGGTTTGATTTCCTCACTTTGCGTTTTTGCGAAAGTGAATAAACTTGGTTTTATTGAAACGCCATACCGCGAAGTAAATACTGGAAAAGTATCTTTGGACAAAGAACCGATCTATTTAACCGCTGAAGAAGAAGACGCAAAAATGATTGCGCAAGCAAACGCTATTGTTGATGAAAAAGGTAAGTTCCTTACTGAATTCGTTAAGGCGCGATTTGAAGGTGACTTCCCAGTTGTAGATCCGAACAGCCTCCATTTAATGGATGTTGGAGCAAACCAAATTGCATCAATTGCAGCTTCTTCAATTCCTTTCTTGGAACACGATGATGCGAACCGTGCTTTGATGGGATCGAACATGCAACGTCAGGCCGTTCCTTTATTACGTCCTGCAGCTCCGATTGTAGGTACAGGAATTGAACGACTAGTAGCCCGCGATTCACGCGTTCTTATTAACGCTGAAGGTGCAGGTGTTGTTGAATATGTTGATGCAAATGAAATTGTAATTCGTTACGATTGGACTTCTGAGGATAAATTGGTAAGCTTCGAGAATGAAGTTACGCGATATCCATTGACGAAATTCATGAAAACCAATCAAAGTACGTGTATTAACCTTAAACCAATTGTTAAGAAAGGTGATAGGGTTGAAAAAGGTCAGGTGCTTTGTGAAGGATATGCAACTCAGCAAGGTGAATTAGCATTAGGTCAAAACTTGAAAGTGGCGTTCATGCCATGGAAAGGTTACAACTTTGAGGATGCAATTGTGATTTCTGAAAAGGTTGTTCGCGATGATATCTTCACGTCTATTCACATTGATGAATATACCCTAGAGGTACGTGACACAAAACGAGGAATGGAAGAATTAACTTCCGATATTCCGAACGTTTCTGAAGAAGCAACGAAAGATTTGGATGAGAATGGTCTAATTCGTATCGGAGCTGAAATCAAAGAAGGTGATATTTTGATCGGTAAAATCACACCGAAAGGAGAAACAGACCCTTCTCCAGAAGAGAAGTTATTGCGTGCAATATTTGGTGATAAAGCTGGTGATGTGAAAGATGCTTCATTGAAAGCTGGTCCTTCACTTCGTGGTGTAGTTATTGAAAAGAAATTGTTCTCTCGTGCAATTAAAGATCGCAAATCTAAAGCTCAGGATAAACCAATCTTAGAAAGCTTGGATACGGATTTTGATAAGGACTTCGCAGCATTGAAAGAAAAGTTAGCGGAAAAATTATTGACCATTTTAGGTGATCATAAATCAACAGGTGTTTTTAATAATTTCAAAGAAGAAATAATTAAAAAAGGAACAAAATTCAATCAAAAGAATCTTGTTGCCATAGATTATTCTATCGTAAATCCAACGAATTGGACCGCAGATGCGCACATCAATGGATTGGTAGGTCGTGTGATTCACAACTTCAATATCAAGTCAAATGACTTGTTAGGAACATACAAGCGCAAGAAATTCCATATTTCTGTGGGTGATGAACTACCTGCTGGTATCGTGAAAATGGCGAAGGTTTATGTTGCCAAGAAACGAAAATTGAAGGTTGGTGATAAAATGGCTGGACGTCATGGTAACAAAGGAATTGTTGCGAATATCGTTCGTCAAGAAGATATGCCGTTCCTAGAAGATGGAACACCTGTAGATATCGTGTTGAACCCACTTGGGGTACCATCACGGATGAACCTTGGACAGATTTATGAAACTGTTCTTGGATGGGCAGGTGAGAAATTAGGCGTTAAATTCGCTACTCCAATCTTTGACGGTGCTCACCCTTCGCAAATTGATGAATGGACTGAAAAAGCGGGCGTTCCTAAATCAGGTAAGACATACTTGTATGATGGAGGAACAGGAGAACGTTTCCATCAACCAGCAACAGTCGGTGTAATTTACATGTTGAAATTATCCCACATGGCTGATGACAAAATGCATGCTCGTTCAATCGGACCATACTCATTGATTACGCAACAGCCATTAGGAGGTAAAGCACAATTTGGTGGACAGCGTTTCGGTGAAATGGAGGTATGGGCACTAGAGGCATTCGGTGCTGCTAACATTCTTCAAGAAATCCTAACTGTCAAATCTGATGATGTTATGGGTAGAGCAAAAGCATATGAATCAATCGTCAAAGGAGATAACATTCCTGAACCTGGTATTCCAGAATCATTCAATGTATTACTGCATGAATTGAGAGGGTTATGTTTAAATATCTCATTGGATTAATTGTCGAGTTGTTGAATTAAGAAAACAAGCATAAAATGGCTTACAGAAAAGAAACACCAAAAAAACAAAGTAGCTTCAACAAGATTACGATCTCATTGGCTTCACCTGAAGTCATCCTCGAGCAATCAAGTGGGGAAGTACTTAAGCCAGAAACAATTAACTACCGTACATATAAACCAGAGCGAGATGGCTTGTTCTGTGAGCGCATTTTTGGTCCAGTTAAGGACTATGAATGTCATTGCGGTAAATACAAACGCATCCGTTACAAAGGAATCGTTTGTGATCGTTGTGGTGTAGAAGTAACTGAAAAGAAAGTTCGACGTGAACGAATGGGACTCATTTTATTAGTTGTTCCAGTCGCTCATATCTGGTATTTCCGTTCGCTTCCTAACAAGATTGGTTAGCTTCTTGGTTTGCCAACAAAGAAATTGGATCAAATTATCTACTACGAACGTTATGTAGTGATTCAGTCTGGTGTGGCGACGAATCTAGATGGATCTGCATTGAATCGTCTAGACTTCTTAACTGAAGAAGAGTACTTGGATATTTTAGATAATTTACCAAAGGAAAATCAATATTTAGAAGATTCTGATCCAAATAAATTTGTAGCGAAAATGGGTGCTGAGGCATTGCACGACTTGCTACGTACAATGGATTTAGAGGCGACTTCTTATAAATTGCGTCACCAAGCAAATACGGAGACTTCGGTTCAGCGTAAAAATGAAGCGCTAAAACGCCTACAGGTTGTTGAAGCAATGCGTGAGTCACAAGAGCGAATTGAAAATCGTCCGGAGTGGATGATTGTAAAAGTTGTTCCTGTTATTCCACCTGAACTTCGTCCATTGGTTCCATTAGATGGTGGTCGATTTGCAACATCTGATTTGAATGACTTGTACCGTCGAGTGATTATTCGAAACAATCGATTGAAGCGTTTGATTGAGATTAAAGCACCTGAAGTGATCTTGCGAAATGAAAAACGAATGCTTCAGGAAGCAGTCGATTCATTATTCGACAATTCAAGAAAGTCTAGTGCGGTTAAAACAGAATCCAACCGTCCATTAAAGTCGCTTTCTGATTCACTAAAAGGTAAGCAAGGTCGATTCCGTCAAAACTTACTTGGTAAACGGGTTGATTACTCTGCACGTTCTGTTATTGTCGTTGGTCCAGATTTGAAGTTGCATGAATGTGGACTTCCGAAAGATATGGCGGCAGAGCTTTACAAACCGTTTATCATCCGTAAAATGATTGAACGCGGCATTGTAAAAACAGTGAAATCAGCAAAGAAAATTGTTGATAGAAAAGAACCTGTTGTTTGGGATATTCTAGAAAACGTATTGAAAGGTCATCCGGTATTATTGAACCGGGCTCCTACGCTTCACCGTTTGGGTATTCAAGCTTTCCAACCAAAATTGATTGAAGGTAAAGCTATTCGTTTGCACCCATTGGTAACGACAGCATTCAATGCCGATTTCGATGGTGACCAAATGGCCGTGCATTTACCTTTAGGGAATGCTGCGATTTTGGAAGCTCAATTGTTGATGTTGGCATCACACAATATCTTGAACCCTGCGAATGGGGCACCGATTGCGGTACCTTCACAAGACATGGTTCTTGGTTTGTATTACATTACCAAAGGAAAACGATCATCTAAAAACGAGATAGTTAAAGGTGAAGACGGAGTTTTCTACTCTCCAGAGGAGGTAATTATTGCATACAATGAGAAGAAATTGGATTTGCATGCACACATTAAAGTAAAAACATACGATTTAAATAAAAACGGAGAACCTGAAATTCAATTGATCGAAACAACATGTGGTCGAGTTCTATTCAATGAACGTGTGCCTCGTGAGGTTGGTTTTATCAATGATGTAATGACGAAAAAAGCATTACGTGATATCATTGGTGAAGTATTGAAGGTATCAGGGACTTCTCGTTCTGCTCAGTTCCTTGATGATATCAAAGAATTGGGATATGAAATGGCATTCAAAGGCGGATTATCGTTCAACTTGGATGACATCATTATCCCGAAAGAAAAAGTTGAATTAGTTATTAAGGCTGAGAATGAAGTGAAAGAGGTTATGAGTAATTATAACCTTGGATTGATCACCAACAACGAACGTTACAACCAGATCATTGATATTTGGACGCATACCAATTCACGTTTGACGCATACATTGATGGAGCAATTGAAGACGGATCGACAAGGATTCAATTCAATCTACATGATGTTTGACTCTGGTGCTCGTGGTTCGAAAGAACAGATTAGACAGTTATCAGGAATGCGGGGATTGATGGCGAAACCACAAAAATCCGGTGCTTCTTCTCAAGAGATTATTGAAAACCCAATCCTCTCTAACTTTAAAGAAGGATTATCCATTCTTGAGTATTTCATCTCTACTCACGGTGCGCGTAAAGGACTAGCGGATACAGCCTTGAAGACTGCAGATGCTGGATATTTAACACGTCGTTTGGTTGATGTTGCACAAGATGTGGTAATCAATGCAGATGATTGTGGAACGCTACGTGGAATTGTTGCTACCTCTCTGAAGAAAAATGATGAGATTGTTGAGCCATTATACGACCGTATTCTAGGAAGAACATCAGTACATGATGTATACTTACCTGACTCAGATCAGTTGATTGTTTCGGCTGGTGAATTGATTTCAGAGGAAGTTGCTACAACCATTGAAAAAGCGGGTATAGAAGAAGTTGAAATTCGATCTGTATTGACATGTGAAATGCGCCGTGGAGTGTGTTCAAAATGTTACGGACGAAACTTGGCTACGCATCGTCTTGCTCAGCAGGGTGATTCAGTTGGAGTTATCGCAGCTCAATCAATTGGTGAACCAGGAACACAGTTGACCCTTCGTACATTCCACGTCGGTGGTACGGCGTCAAATATTGCAGACGTGTCTGATTTGAAAGCTAAAGCGAATGGTCGATTGGAAATAGACGAGTTACGTACCATTGAGAAAACACTTGCCGATGGATCGAAACGTGTAGTGGTTGTTGGACGTTCTGCTGAATTGAAAATCACTGACGATAAGACAGGAATCTTGGTTATGACAGCCAACATACCTTATGGTTCTGAGATGATGATCGAGAACAATACGAAGGTGAAAAAAGGCGATGTGATCTGTAAATGGGATCCATACAATGCTGTTATCGTTTCTGAAGTAACCGGTAAAGTTGTATTTGACAGCATCATTGAAGGAATTACCTTCCGTGAAGAAGTCGATGAGCAAACTGGATTACGTGAGAAAATCATTACAGAATCAAGAGATAAGAAAAAGAATCCTGCGATTCATGTTATTGATCCAAAAACGAAAGCTGTTCTTCGTGAATATTCACTTCCAGTTGACGCGCATATCGCAGTCGAAGAAGGTGCAAAGATCGAAGCAGGTGATATATTGGTAAAAATACCTCGTATTGCTGGTAAAACAGGTGATATTACAGGAGGTCTTCCTCGTGTGACGGAGCTATTTGAAGCACGTAACCCTTCGAATCCGGCAGTTGTATCAGAAATTGATGGTATTGCAGAATACGGAAAAATCAAACGAGGAAATCGTGAAATTTCAATTACATCAAAAGGTGGAGATGTGCGCAAATACCTTGTGCCATTATCGAAACACTTACTTGTACAAGAAAACGACTTTGTTCGCGCAGGTCAACCGCTTTCTGACGGTGCGATTACGCCGAACGATATATTAAATATCGAAGGTCCAACGAAAGTACAAGAGTACATTGTTAATGAAATTCAAGAAGTTTACCGATTACAAGGGGTGAAAATCAATGATAAACACTTCGAAGTAATTGTGCGACAAATGATGTTGAAAGCTGAAATTATTGATGCTGGAGATACACGTTTTCTTGAAGGACAGTCTGTGCACAAAGCAGATATCATGGAAGAAAATGATTCTATTTTCGGAATGAAAGTGGTTATTGAAGCAGGTGAGTCATCATCATTGAAACCAGGGCAAATTGTTTCAGCACGTCGATTGAGAGATGAAAATTCTCAATTGAAGCGTTCTGACAAACAATTAGTAATCGCAAGAGATGCAGTTCCTGCGACATCAACGCCGTTGCTTCAAGGAATCACAAGAGCTTCATTGCAAACACAGTCATTTATTTCAGCTGCTTCCTTCCAGGAGACAACGAAAGTATTGAATGAGGCTGCTATCTCTGGTAAGGAGGACCATCTGTTAGGTTTGAAAGAAAACGTAATTGTTGGTCACTTAATCCCTGCTGGTACAGGAGTTCGAGATTTCCAAAAAATGATCGTAGCATCGAAAGATGCGTACCAAGAAATGATCGAACAATAAGA
>Ga0256302_1000051_pt1 | contig 11964 bp, 21 predicted proteins | sample ColtaT_13_FD_183684 | JGI IMG/M metagenome (GOLD analysis project Ga0256302, IMG submission 183684) | Metatranscriptome of freshwater microbial communities from Columbia River, Oregon, United States - Colum_Colum_RepA_8h (Metagenome... | ecosystem: Environmental > Aquatic > Freshwater > River...
CAGCTGTCGACCCAATCCATGTCCGACCAATTCCCTCACCACACCAAACTTGTGTTTTCTTTCAGTAAAATCTTGGATGGCAAATGATATATCTCCCACCCTGCTTCCGGCTGTGGCTTTTTCAATGCCCATCAACAATGAATCGCGGGTCACCTTCATCAGCAGTTGATGGGGTTCAGCTACAGGGGCAATTCCAAATGTATAAGCGCTGTCTCCATGAAAACCATTCTTGTAAACACCAACATCGATCGATACGAGATCGCCCTCTTTGAGTTCTTTGTTGTTGGGGAATCCATGCACTACTGCATCGTTTACAGAAATGCAGGTAGCATAAGGATAGCCTCTGTAATTTTTGAAGGATGGGACAGCCTGATGATCGAGAATGAATTCTTCTGCTCTTTTATCAAGCTGAGCAGTAGTAACGCCCGGCTTGAGAAGAGATGCCAAAGAGGCCAGCGTGCTGCTGACCAATAGAGCACTCTCACGCATCAATTCAACTTCCGCGTTGGTTTTGATGCGGATCATCTTAAATGGTGCTGGTAGAAGTGGTTTGTCTTCCCTGGATTCTTCCGCCGCTCATCAATCCATCATACTGACGCATCAGCAAGTGGGTTTCAATTTGCTGGAGGGTATCCAAAATTACCCCTACCATGATGAGAAGGGATGTTCCACCAAAGAAGGAAGCAAAAGACTGTGTTACCCCCAACTGCTGTGCAATACCGGGAAGAATACCGATGACGGCAAGAAAAATAGCCCCTGGCAAAGTGATCCTGTCCATTACCTGACCGATATAATCAGCAGTGGGTTGTCCGGGTTTTACCCCTGGGATAAATCCATTGTTCTGCTTCAGGCTATCTGCCATTTGCTTGGGATTGAAGATCAGTGCTGTATAGAGGAAGGTGAAGGCAATCACCATGATAACATAGATCAGCATGTACCAGAAGTTGCTGGGATCGCTGAAGATCCTGGCAACACCTTTTCCAGACTCCAGGTTGGTGAAGGAGAAAAGGGTAGGAAGGAACATGATGGCTTGCGCGAAGATGATCGGCATAACACCGGATGCATTCACTTTAAGCGGCAGGAACTGCCTGGCACCCGTCATGGCACGATTGCCAACAAGTTGCTTGGCATAGCTTACCGGAACCTGTCTTACACCTTGTACCAAGAGGATGAGTCCTAAAATGATGGCGATCAGGAAGGCAATTTCCACCAGGAATACGAGCAATCCGCCACCGCCGCCAACTTGCTTCGCAGCAAATTCACCGACAAATGACTGCGGAAGACGGGCGAGGATTCCCACCATGATGATGATGGAGGTACCATTGCCCAAGCCCTTGTCCTGGATCTTTTCACCCAACCACATTACAAACAGAGTGCCTGCAGTAAGTACGATGATGGTGGAAAGCCAGAAATATGGTTGGTATGCTTCGATCAATGCATCGCGACTAACATTCTTCAGGTAAGCAACATAAGCGGCTGCCTGAAAAAGGGTCACAATTGCAGTGAGGTAGCGTGTCCATTGGTTGATTTTTTTCCTGCCACTGTCCCCTTCCTTTTGCACTTTCTGCATTTGAGGAACCAGGATGGTCATCAACTGCATGAAGATAGAGGCAGAGATATAAGGCATGATACCCAATGCAAAGATGGATGCATTCGAGAATGAACCACCGGCGAAGGTATCAAATAGGCCAAGCAGACCCGACTTCGCAGACTGAAGATCGAGTTTGTTGGGATCGATACCGGGGAGCGCAACATGTGCTCCAAAACGGTAAACGAGCACGAGCAGCATCGTCACTACGATCTTGCTTCTCAGCTCATCGATGCTCCAGATATTTCTTACGGTTTGGATGAATTTCTTCACTTGAAATTATTTTAGTCCGTTTAAGGGTTAACAGCCTTGGCTGCTAAATATCGGAAATTATTTGATGATTTCAACAGAGCCGCCGGCTGCTTCAATAACAGACTTGGCTTTTTCGCTCACGGCATTCACTTTGAATTCCAGTTTGCTGGAAATGGCACCATTGCCGAGGATCTTAACTTTATCAGTACGGCTGATGAGTCCGTTGATGTAGAGGTTTTCCATGGTGAAAGCGGTAAGTCCGTATTTTTCAACCAGGGATTCCACCTGACCGAGATTGAAGACTTTGTATTCAACCCTGCTGATATTCTTGAAACCAACTTTGGGTATACGACGCTGGATCGGCATCTGTCCACCTTCGTGAGCTTTTTTGCTCTTGTAACCGGCACGGCTTTGACCACCTTTGTTACCTTTTGTGGAAGTACCACCATGTCCGGAGGCTTCACCACGACCGATTCTTTTTTCTTTCTTAGTTGCTCCTTTTGCGGGCCTTAAATTGTGGAGTTTCATTGCTATTTTTTTTACTCAACGCAGTCCCCTGAGACCACTCGTATGAATTGAAATGTTAGATCAGACAAACAGGGATTGTCTTAGATTTCTTCTACTTTAACAAGATGGTTCACCTTCCTTACCATACCCAGGATCTGGGGAGTGGCTTCCACTTCTACCGTTGCATTCAGCTTGTTGAGGCCAAGTGCCTGCATGGTGCGCTTCTGGCGCTCTGGACGGTCGATGACACTTTTTACTTTGGTTATTTTCAGCTTTTTCATATTGAAACCCCTGCGGGATTTATTGTGTTATCAAATGTTGGCTTCCCAATGATTAACCGTTGAAAACCTTTTTCAGTCCGATGGTTCTTGTTTTGGAAACGCTGATGGGCTCACGGAGCATGGCCAATGCCTTGAAGGTTGCCTTTACCACGTTGTGGGGGTTGGCAGAACCCAGAGACTTAGCCAATACGTCGGTTACACCAACACTTTCCAATACAGCACGCATGCTACCTCCGGCGATCACACCGGTACCATGTGCAGCTGGCTTGATCAAAACTTTTGCAGCACCTTCTTTGGCGAACTGATCATGGGGAATGGTTCCTTTCATGACCGGTACTTTGATCAGGTTCTTTTTTGCATCCTCAATGCCTTTGGTGATGGCTTCCTGAACTTCTTTGGCTTTACCCAATCCGTGTCCAACAACGCCCTGCTCATTTCCTACCACCACGAGTGCGGAGAAACTAAAGGCCCTTCCGCCCTTGGTTGTCTTCACTACACGATTGATAGCTACAACCTTTTCTTTCAGTTCAAGGTCTCCGGCTTTGACTCTGCTGTAATTTACTTTTGACATCTATTGAAAATTGATATTTTGAATGATTGGTGGATTAGAACTTGAGACCGCCTTCGCGCGCACCTTCCGCTACTGCTTTAACCCTTCCGTGATAAAGGAATCCGCCGCGATCGAACACACAAGTACTGAGACCGAGTGCGATGGCTTTCTTGGCAATAGACTCACCTACCATTTTGCTTTTTTCGGACTTGGTTCCTTTTTGTGCTGCGATATCTTTGTCGCGTGAGGAAGCAGAAGCCAAGGTAGCACCGTTCACATCGTCGATGAGCTGTACGTAAATGTCTGTATTGCTTCTGAAGACACTCAGCCTGGGCAATTGCGCAGAACCGGATATCTTTTTGCGGATCGTATATTTAATCCTTTGTCTTCTGAGTGATTTAACGTTCATTGTTTCTATTTTTTCCTGATGCTGCCAGGATGGTTATTGATGATTATTTACCCGCTGCTTTACCTGCTTTGCGACGGATGTATTCTCCTTTATATTTCACACCTTTTCCTTTGTAAGGCTCAGGCTTCCTGAGGCTGCGGATCTTTGCGGCCACCTGACCCAACAATTGCTTGTCGGAACCTTCCAGGAAAATACGGGGGTTGTCACCTTTCTCCTGAGTGGTAGAAACCTTCAGTTCTTTGGGAACTTCAAAAATGATATTGTGTGAATAACCGAGGGAGAGATCGAGTACATTGCCCTGGTTGGCGGCCTTGTAACCTACGCCCACCAGTTCCAGTTCTTTCTTGAAACCGGTAGTAACACCCACTACCAGGTTGTTGACCAATGCCCTGTACAAACCATGAAGGGCTCTGTGCCTGATCTGGTCAGTGGGACGCTTGAATTCAACGATGTTTTGGTTCACTTCGATCGTGATGTCACGATCCACTTCCTGAGACAGTTCACCCTTTGGACCTTTTACCGTTACAACATTTCCGGATCCTACAGTTAGGGTTACACCCTGGGGAAGTTCGATGATTTTTTTACCTATACGAGACATATGCTTTGTTTTTAGATCTCTTTTGGTCTCTGCTGGATGGTTTCAGTTCCGTATAGAAAACTTAGTGCTCGATCCAGCTCTCCGCAAGAGAGAATTTGATTAATAAACGTGACAGAGTACCTCACCACCAACATTCTGCATCTTGGCTTCCTTGTCGGTCATCACTCCTTTTGAAGTGGAAAGGATAGCGATACCCAATCCGTTTTTCACTCTTCCGAAGTCAGCTGGCTTGGCATACTGCCTAAGTCCTGGGCGAGATACACGCTCCATGGTCTTGATCGCCGGCTCCTTGCTGGTAGGATCGTACTTCAAGGCGATCTTGATTACGCCTTGCTTGCTGTCGTCCTCAAACTTGTACTTCAGGATATAACCTTGGTTGTACAAGATTTCGGTGATACGCTTTTTCAGGTTAGAAGCGGGGATCTCCACGATTCTGTGTCCTGCCATCTGTGCATTCCTGATCCTGGTCAGGAAGTCTGCAATTGGATCTGTTGTCATATTTTTTTCCTCCTTAATTCCGGTTTTACGGAAATATTTAGGTTTGGTTTGATGTGTTGTTAGTTATATCGGCCTTTACCAGCTGGCTTTTTTCACTCCTGGGATCTTGCCCGCCAATGCCATGTCGCGGAAGGTTACCCTGGAGAGTCCGAAGAATCTCATGTACCCTTTGGGACGACCGGTCAGCTGGCACCTGTTTTTCAGGCGAACCTTGGATGAGTTTTTAGGAAGAGCGTCCAATGCCTGCCATTCACCTGCTGCTTTTAGCGCTGCGCGCTTGTCGGCAAACTGGGCTACCATTTTTTCTCTTTTCCTTTGCCTGGCTTTAACTGATTCTTTTGCCATAGTTTCTTTGTTATGATGTCAATTAGTCCTTTTTCATGTTTTTGAAAGGCATGCCCATTTCCTTCAGCAGTTCATAGGCTTCTTCATTGTTCTGGGCTGTGGTCACGAAAGTGATGTCCATACCAGTGATCTTGGTGATCTTGTCGATGTCGATCTCAGGGAAAATGATCTGCTCGGTAACACCAAGGGTATAGTTACCCCTTCCGTCAAATGCTTTTTCGCTGATGCCTTTGAAGTCACGCACACGGGGAAGTGATGCTGCAATCAACCTGTCGAGGAATTCAAACATTTTCACACCACGGAGCGTAACACGAGCACCGATGGGCATGTTTTTTCTCAACTTGAAGTTGGAGATATCTTTCTTGGAGCGAGTGGCAACTGCCTTCTGACCGGTGATCATGGTCAGCTCGTCTACTGCGATGTCGATCAATTTTTTGTCGGCAACCGCACCGTTAACCCCTCTGTTGAGACAGATCTTGGTGATCTTGGGAACCTGCATTACGGTTGAGTATCCGAACTTTTTCATCAAAGCGGGTACCACTTCTTTCTGGTACTTCGTTTGTAACCTGGGTGTATATGTTGCTGTGCTCATTATTTGATTACCTCCCCTGATTTTTTGGAAATTCTAACTAGTTTACCATTCTCCCTTGTCCTTTTTACCTTGGTAGCCTCTTCCTTTTTAGCATCCCACAACATGACGTTGCTGATGTGCATGGAAGCTTCTTTCTTCACCAGACCACCTTGGGTGTTCTGAGCAGAAGGCTTGGTGTGGCGGGTAACAATGTTAACGCCTTCTACCAATACACGGGCTTTGTCAGGAAAAACGTCCAATACCTTGCGGGGTTTTTTGGGGTCCTTGTCGTCACCCGCGATCACCACAACGGTATCGCCTTTTTTGATATTGAACTTGGGTTTGAATCTGTTGCTCATCTTTTTTATTTTAAGCGTATGACGCAGTTTATACTGGATTAAAGTACTTCAGGGGCAAGTGAAATGATCTTCATGTATCCCTTGTCTCTCAGCTCACGGGCAACAGGGCCGAAGATACGGGTACCCCTTGGCTCGTCTGAAGCATTCAGCAGTACAACCGCATTGTCGTCAAAACGGATATAGGAGCCATCCTTTCTGCGAAGTTTGTTCTTGGTGCGAACGATAACGGCTTTGGCAACTGTACCTTTCTTGATACCGCCTGCAGGAATGGCATCCTTTACGGTCACAACAATCTTGTCACCGATCTTGGCATAATCCTGTCCGCTGTTACCCAAAACACGGATACAAAGGACTTCCTTGGCACCGCTGTTGTCTGCTACATTCAATCTGGATTCTTGCTGAATCATTTTATTATTTTTTATCCGGCTTTCGCCCTTGGGTTAAACGATGTGTCTGTTGACTTTCGTGAATACCTTATTTCGCTTTTTCGATGATTTCCACCAGTCTCCAGCGTTTTGTCTTGCTGAGAGGACGGGTTTCCATGATCCTTACAAAGTCACCTGGCTTTGCCTCATTCTTTTCATCATGAGCATGGAACTTGGTGGTTTTCTTTACGAACTTTCCATAGATAGGGTGTTTCACCTTTCTCTCAACGGCAACGGTGTTGGTTTTTTTCCATCTTGTCACTGCTGACTATCCCTGTCTTGGTCTTGCGAAGTTTTCTTTCAACCATTTCTTTTTATTTTAGGTCCGGGGCTTCCGGCGTTTTTAATGTGGATCAGGCCAGTGCCCTCTTTTTCAGTTCGGTTTTAAGTCTGGCGATATCCTTTCTCAGCGTTCTGATGGTCATGGGATTCTCCAGGGGAGTGATCGCATGTGCAAACTGCATTTTCTTCAGACGCTGTTCGTCTTCACTGATCTTGGCCCTAATGTCTGATTCATTCAGACCAGCAAGGCTTTTCAAAAAGTCGATCTTCTTTGACATGATTCGTTGGTTTAACTTTCTTATGCGTTACGCTGCGTAATCCCTGCGAACGATGAATTTTGTTTTGATGGGAAGTTTTGCGGAGGCAAGCAACATGGCTTCTTCAGCTACCTGCTGTGATACACCTTCTACTTCGAAGAGGATCCTTCCTGGCTCCACTACGGCTGCCCAGAATTCAGGGTTACCTTTACCTTTACCCATCCTTACCTCCAATGGCTTGCGGGTGATTGGCTTGTCAGGGAAAATCCTGATCCAAACATTTCCTTCCCTCTTCATGGCACGGGTCATGGCCTGACGGGCTGCTTCGATCTGCCTGTTGGTCATCCATACAGGTTCCAATGCCTTGAGTCCGAATGAACCGAAAGCCAGGGTGGTACCTCTTTTGGCCACTTCTCTGATCCTTCCTTTCTGCGCCTTCCTGTGTTTTGTTCTTTTTGGTTGTAACATGTTACAGTATTTTTAACGATACTCTTTTGAAAATTGATTAACCCCTGCGGTCTCTTGGTCCGCCGCCACCTCTTCTTTCACCACCACCGCGTCTGTCGTCACGGCCACCACCACGGGTTTCTCTTCTTTCAGCCGCTTCAGACTTTCCGCCTACAAAGTTTGGATTCAGGTCACGCTTGGCCAAAACCTCTCCTTTACAGATCCATACCTTGATTCCGATCTTACCGTAAACGGTTTGAGCGAAAACAGAAGCATAGTCAATGTCCATCCTGAAAGTGTGCAAAGGAACCCTGCCCTGCTTGATCTCTTCGGAACGTGCGATCTCAGCACCACCGATACGACCGCTCACTTTGATCTTGATACCTTCGGCACCAAGGCGGAGGGTTGATGCAATGGCCATCTTGATGGCACGCTTGTAGCTGATCCTGTTTTCGATCTGCTTGGCAATGGTTTCACCAACTATGTTGGCATCGAGTTCAGGCCTGCGGATTTCAAGGATGTTGATTTGTACATCTTCCTTGCCGGTGAGCTTCTTCAACTCTTCCTTGATCCTGTCTACCTCACCACCCCCTTTACCGATGATGATACCGGGCTTGGATGTATGGATGGTAACGATGAGTTTGTTCAGTGTACGCTCGATGACGATCTTGGCAATACCGCCCTTGTTGATACGGGCATTGAGGTAACTGCGGATCTTGTTGTCTTCGATGAGTTTGCCGGCATAGTCTTTTTTGCTACCATACCAATTGCTCTCCCATCCGCGGATGATACCTAACCTGTTGCCAATTGGATTCGTTTTTTGACCCATTATGATTCAGTTTGAATGTTCTTAATTGATTACATCAACGATAACGGTTACATGATTGCTGCGCTTGCGCATGCGGTAAGCGCGGCCTTGTGGAGCAGGAAGCATCCTCTTGATAGAACGCGCACCATCCACGAAAATGGTTTTCACCACCAACGCTTCAACGTTTCCACCTTCATTTTTCTGCTTCCAGTTGCTTACGGCAGACATGACCAGCTTGCGCAAAGGAGTTGCGCTGTGCTGAGGGTGATGCTCCAGTATCGCTACTGCCTTCTCCACCTTCATGCCACGGATGTGGTCAGCCAGAAGACGCATCTTCCTGGGGGAGGTTGGATAATTTCTCAATTTTGCTACTGCTTCCATATTGTTATTTTTTGGATCCGGGATACCGGAACCGTTTTATCCTTTCTTGCTTGAGTGTCCTTTGAAATTCCTGGTTGGAGAGAATTCGCCGAGCTTGTGGCCCACCATGAATTCTGTTACATACACAGGGATAAACTTGTTTCCGTTGTGCACAGCAAAAGTGTGACCAACAAAATCAGGCGTGATGGTGCTTCTGCGGCTCCATGTTTTCACAACAGCCTTTTTGGCTTTGCCGTCATTCATCGCTTCAACCTTTTTCTCGAGCTTGGCCGCTACATACGGACCTTTTCTAATTGAACGAGCCATAATATTGTTTTCTGGTTATTGTTCTTTTCGTTTCTTATTTGGCGATCTTGCTACCGTTCTTGCGTTGGATGATCAGCTTATCACTTCCCTTGCCCACTGTCCTGGTCTTTTCACCTTTTGCATATTTACCGGTACGGCTGCGAGGATGTCCACCGGATGACCTACCCTCACCACCACCCATTGGGTGATCAACAGGGTTCATGGCAACACCACGGTTTCTTGGGCGAATGCCTTTCCAACGGTTGCGTCCGGCTTTACCCATGCTTTCAAGGCTATGGTCTGAATTGGATATCACACCCACTGTTGCAAAACAGTTGATCAATACCTTTCTCAATTCACCTGAAGGCATTTTCAATACGGCGTATTTCTCTTCCTTGTTGGTCAACTGAGCGGATGCACCGGCACTGCGGGCGATCTTGCCACCCTGACCAGGCTGCATTTCGATGTTGTGAAGGTTGGTACCCAAGGGCATGTTCTTCATCATCAAAGTGTTTCCAACTTCAGGAGCAACGGCTTCACCGCTGATAACGGTCATGCCCACTTCAAGTCCCTGCGGAGCAAGGATATAACGCTTCTCTCCATCAGCATAGTTCAACAATGCGATGAAGGCGGTCCTGTTGGGATCGTATTCAATGGTAGCCACCTTTGCAGGCACACCATGTTTGTTGCGTTTGAAATCGATCACACGGTACATTTTCTTGCTACCGCCACCGATATAACGCATGGCACGGCGTCCCTGTGCGTTACGGCCACCGGTCTTCTTTACTGTCTCCAGCAATGATTTTTCAGGAGTATCTGTGGTAACCTCTGCATACGCATTACCGATCCTCCACCTGGTTCCCGCTGTAATGGGTTTGTACTTCTTTAATGCCATTGTATTGTTTTTTTACCCTTCGGCTTTTTTCAATTAGATGTTTGCATACAGATCGATGGTCTCGCCTTCACCAACGGTAACAAAAGCTTTCTTGTAGGAAGGCTTTCTTCCGCTGATCACACCGGCCTTGGTGAAACGGCTCTTGCTCTTTGCAGGGGCAACAGCAGTTCTCACGTCTTCAACGGTCACACCATAAAATTCTTCCACCGCTTTTTTGATCTCCAATTTGTTGGCCAGACGGGCAACCTTGAAAGAATATACACGGCTTTTTTCTGAAAGCTGGTTTGCCTTTTCAGACAGAATGGGCTTTACCAGAACATCAGCAAGTTTCATATCTCTTGTTTATAAGTTTATTGATTCAATTAAGCTTCTGCTCCTTCTTCCATTTCTGAGAACAACTTGGCAGCTGATTCAGTGAGTACCAGTACATCGGCGTTCATCACATCGTACGTATTGATGTCAGAAAGAATCGAAGCCAGAACAGATGGGATGTTCCTCGCACTAACGAAAACATTCTCGTTCAGCTCAGGCATCACATACAATGCTTTCTTGTCGCTCACACTCAGGCTTTTCAGCATGCCGGCAAAGGTGCTGGTCTTGGGAGCCTCAAGATGGAGGTCTTCCACTACTACCACTGCGTTGGCCTTGCTTTTGTGGCTGAGGGCGCTGATCTTGGCCAAATCCTTCACCCTGCGATTCAATTTGAAATCATAGGCATGAGGCTTGGGACCGAAAATGGTACCACCACCCTTGTACAATGGGTTGCGGATATTGCCCTTACGGGAACCACCGGTACCTTTTTGGCGGTGCAACTTTCTGCTGGCACCTTTCACTTCTGCACGGGTCTTCACCTTGTGCGTTCCCTGACGCTGGGCAGCCAAATACTGCTTCACAGCCAGGTAGATCACGTGGTTGTTGGGTTCCGCACCAAAAATATCTTCAGGCAGATCCACTGTCCTGCCCGTCTTGCTTCCTGTTATTGATAATACGTCTACTTGCATGATCGATGCGTTGAATTAGTTCTGAATGTATACAATGGAACCATTGTGGCCCGGAACGGAACCACTTACCAGGATGTAGTTCTTCTCAGAGAAGATCTTCACCACCTTAAGGCCTTTCACCTTCACACGATCACCGCCCATACGGCCGGCCATGCGCATTCCCTTGAAAACCCTGGAGGCATCGGAAGAGTTACCGATAGAACCTGGAGCACGCTGACGGTCATGCTGACCATGCGATTGCTCACCTACACCCGAGAAACCATGGCGCTTTACGACACCCTGGAAACCTTTACCCTTGGAAGTTCCCACCACATCAACTTTTTCGCCTTCTGCGAAAATGTCAACGCCGATGATCTCACCAACGGCTTTCTCAAGGCTATAATCCCTGAATTCCTTTACAAAACTTTTTGGAGTGGCTGAGGCCTTGGCAAAATGGCCTTTTTCTGATGCAATGGCTCTTTTCTCGGATTTTTCTCCGAAGGCGAGCTGAAGGGCAGTATACCCATCGTTGTCCTTGGTCTTGACTTGTGTTACCACACATGGACCTGCTTCGATGACGGTGCAGGAGAGCTGCTTCCCGTCGGGACCGAAGATGCTGGTCATCCCGATTTTTTTACCGATAATTCCTTTCATGTTTTCTTGTTTTATCCCTACTCGGTTAAATGGACAGTCGGGCATGACCCCGCTTCAATCCCAGTTTGCTATCGACCTTTTCCTCTTGCCCAAACCAATGGACCGGAAGTACCGACAGTAAACAAACCTCGAAGGGCTTGTTTATATTTCCACTCCCCTTAGGGAGAAAAAATTGTTTTCAGCGCTCCTTTTTCTCATGCCAACGGCAATCAATTGGGAGATGAAATGAAAAAGAACTCTTGCTTCCCGGAGGAAGCAACTGTTCAAGACCGTCAGGCCTTGATCTCAACATCAACACCGCTGGGAAGGTCGAGCTTGCTCAACGCATCTACTGTGCGGGAAGATGAAGTATAAATGTCAAGCAAACGCTTGTGTGTACACAATTGGAACTGCTCACGGGCCTTTTTGTTCACGTGTGGGGACTTCAACACAGTGAAGATCCTTTTCTGTGTAGGCAAGGGAATGGGACCAGTGATAACGGCACCTGTACTGCGCACGGTTTTCACGATCTTCTCAGCCGATTTGTCTACGAGGTTGTGGTCGTATGACTGCAATTTTATCCTGATTCGCTGTGACATAGTTTATGTTCCCA
>Ga0256302_1000054_pt1 | contig 11848 bp, 10 predicted proteins | sample ColtaT_13_FD_183684 | JGI IMG/M metagenome (GOLD analysis project Ga0256302, IMG submission 183684) | Metatranscriptome of freshwater microbial communities from Columbia River, Oregon, United States - Colum_Colum_RepA_8h (Metagenome... | ecosystem: Environmental > Aquatic > Freshwater > River...
CGGCAAGGGCGGGCCCATGTCTTTCGGCAAGAGCAAGGCCAAGCTGCTGGGTGAAGATCAGATCAAAGTGACGTTTGCCGATGTGGCGGGCGTTGACGAGGCCAAGGAAGACGTAAAGGAGCTCGTGGATTTCCTGCGCGAGCCGGACAAGTTTCAGCGACTGGGCGGGCGGATTCCGCGGGGCATCCTGATGGTGGGCCAGCCCGGTACGGGCAAGACGTTGCTTGCCAAGGCCATCGCCGGTGAAGCGAAAGTGCCTTTCTTCTCCATATCCGGTTCTGATTTCGTGGAAATGTTTGTTGGTGTCGGTGCGTCCCGCGTGCGTGACATGTTCGACCAGGCCAAGAAGCAGGCTCCCTGCATCATCTTCATCGACGAAATCGATGCCGTGGGTCGCCACCGTGGTGCCGGCCTTGGCGGCGGACATGACGAGCGTGAGCAGACACTCAACCAGTTGCTGGTGGAAATGGACGGTTTCGAGGCCAATGACGGCATCATCGTGATTGCTGCCACCAACCGTCCTGATGTTCTGGACCCTGCGCTGCTGCGTCCCGGTCGCTTCGATCGTCAGGTTGTGGTGGGTCTGCCGGACATTCGCGGACGCGAGCAGATTCTCAAGGTCCATATGCGCAAGGTACCGATCGACGACCGCGTCAATGCCAGCGTGATAGCCCGTGGTACACCTGGTTTTTCAGGTGCCGATCTGGCCAATCTCGTCAATGAGGCGGCACTCTTCGCAGCGCGTGGCAATCGCAAGCTGGTTGGTATGGAAGAGTTCGAGAAAGCCAAGGACAAGATCATGATGGGCGCCGAGCGCAAATCCATGGTCATGTCGGACAAGGAAAAGCTCAATACTGCGTATCACGAGTCGGGTCACGCCATCGTTGGCCGGGTCGTGCCGGAGCATGACCCGGTTTACAAGGTCAGCATCATTCCGCGTGGCCGGGCCTTGGGCGTCACAATGTTCCTGCCCGAAGAAGACCGTTACAGTCTGAGCAAGCAAGGCATTCTGAGCATGATCTGCAGCCTTTACGGCGGCCGCATTGCAGAAGAAATGACGCTCGGTACCGAAGGCGTCACGACTGGTGCATCCAATGATATTCAACGCGCCACGGACATGGCCCGCAACATGGTTACCAAGTGGGGGCTTTCGGAGAAGCTTGGGCCTTTGATGTATGCCGAAGACGAAGGCGAAGTCTTCCTGGGGCGATCGTCAGCCTCTCATTCAAAGGCGCATTCCGGCGAGACTGCCAAGATCATCGACGAAGAGATCAAGCGCATTATCGATGACTGTTACGGCAGAGCGAAGCGCATCCTTGAGGAGAACCGCGACAAGCTGGAGCTCATGAAGGACGCATTGCTGGAATACGAGACTATTGATGCAGACCAGATCGGAGACATCATGGCTGGCAAGAAACCACGTCCACCGGCTGACTGGTCTCACAATGACAACGGATCGGGCTCTGCCCGCACCAGTGGCCGTGCGTCCGGCGCGGCTCCGGACAGTCCTATCGGTGGCCCGGCCAGCGAAGTGTGACTGGCGTTTTTCAGGAAATCCGAGTGAACGGCAACTCCCTCAAGGTCGGTGACAGAGTCATCGACCTTTCTGTTCCTGTGGTCATGGGTATCGTGAATGTCACCCCCGACTCGTTTTCTGATGGCGGCAAGCTCCGTACTGACACCCCATCCTCCCGCTTTACGGTCTCTATCGACAAGGCGCTGGCGCAGGCTGAATCCATGCTGGCTGAGGGGGCAACGATTCTGGATATTGGCGGAGAGTCCACGCGACCGGGCGCCCGGCCATTGTCTGAGCAGGAAGAACTGGACCGCGTAATTCCAGTGCTCGAAGCGATTCAGGATCGTCTGGATGTCGCTGTTTCTGTTGATACCAGCACGCCCGGTGTGATGCTGGCAGCAGTTGCGGCGGGTGCAGGGTTCGTGAACGATGTTCGGGCGTTGCAGCGCCCCGGCGCCGTGGCTGCTGTTTCGTCCGGCAAATCAGCTGTCTGCCTGATGCATATGCGGGGTGAGCCCGGCACGATGCAGCAGGAAATCCATTATGATGATGTGGTCGAAGAAGTTCTTGCATTCCTGCGGCAGCGGATTGCAGTCTGCGAAGCAGCTGGGATACTCCGTTCCAGGCTGATCCTCGACCCAGGTTTCGGCTTTGGCAAGACGGTGAGGCACAATTGGTTGCTGCTGCAGAGCCTGCACTGTTTTAAGAGTCTCGGCCTGCCGATTCTGGCCGGCATTTCACGCAAATCGATGCTGGGGGCGGTTACTGGTCGTCCCGTCGATGAGCGAGTTCATGCTGGTGTTGCCGCGGCAATGCTGGCTCTGCGTGGTGGTGCAGCCATCATTCGCACACACGATGTGGCACCGACGGTCGATGCCATCAAGATTCACTGCGCCGTCGAGGGCGCCCGCTGAATAAGTTGCAGGACCAGGAATGAAAAACAAGAAAATGGAAAAGAAGTATTTCGGCACTGATGGAATTCGGGGTCGCGTCGGCGAGCATCCCATAACGCCAGATTTCATGCTCAAGCTGGGCTGGGCAGCTGGCAAAGTGTTCGCAAACTCGGATAGAGCGCGCAGCAAGATTCTGATCGGCAAGGACACTCGTGTTTCTGTTTACATGTTTGAAGCGGCTCTCGAGGCAGGCCTTACCGCGGCTGGCGTCGACATCAATCTTCTCGGGCCTATGCCTACCCCTGCAGTGGCCTATCTCACGCGCACGTTTCATGCGCAGGCGGGCATTGTCATCAGCGCGTCCCACAATCCCTTCGAAGACAATGGCATCAAGTTTTTCTCAGGTGACGGGTCCAAGTTGCCGGACGAAATGGAGTTCGCCATAGAGGCATACCTCGAGCGTGCCATTACTACTGTGGATTCGCAGCTGATCGGCAAGGCATCGCGGATCAACGATGCCAGCCCGCTACATAGAGTATTGCAAGGGAACCGTCCCATCGGAGATCAAGCTGACCGGCATGAAGCTGGTGGTGGACTGCGCCAATGGCTCCACTTACAACATTGCAAGTAACGTGTTCAAGGAGTTGGGCGCAACCGTCAAGACTATCGGTGCTTCGCCCAATGGCCTCAACATCAATGATCAGTGCGGGTCCACCTGCACCGATGCTCTGGTTCGCGAAGTGCTTGCTGAAAAGGCGGATCTGGGTGTGGCATTTGATGGCGATGGTGATCGCCTCATCATGGTTGATCACCTTGGCAATGTTGTAGACGGCGACGAAATTCTTTATGTAATCGCCCGGGACAAGCGCCGTCGCAACGTGGATTTTGGTGGCGTGGTGGGGACATTGATGAGCAATCTGGGTCTCCAGTTGGGCCTTGAAGCGTTGGATATTCCTTTTGTGCGGGTTGCCGTTGGTGACCGTTACGTCATGGCGGAGCTCAAGCAGCGTCAGTGGCAGCTTGGCGGCGAGTCTTCAGGGCACATCATCTGTCTGGATGTCTCGACGACGGGAGATGGCATCGTGTCAGCCTTGCAGACGTTGTATGCGATGATAAGTTGTGGTGCAAGTCTGTACGAGTTGCGTAACAAGATGGTCAAGTTTCCGCAAACCATGATCAATGTGAGAGTGAAGGACAAGAAGGATCTCCAGTCGGTTCCTGCGATTCGTGACGCCGTCGCGTCAGTCGAGGCGACTCTCGGGCGCAAAGGCCGTGTGCTGTTGCGTCCGTCAGGGACAGAACCGGTAGTGCGTGTCATGGTGGAAGGTGAAGATGCCGGCCTTGTCCAGCGCCTGGCAGAGGAGTTGGCTCAGCAGGTCAAGATGCACGCATGAGTCAGAGGCAAGGCTCTGGCTGGTTGCAAGCACCAGGCATCTTGGTTATATTGGCGCCCCGTTTTCCCTACGTCAGGCACTATCCTCTGTACAAGGTGATGTGAATGCGCCGAAGTCTTGTGGCCGGTAACTGGAAAATGCACGGCTCCGGCGTCATGATAACCGGGCTGTTGCAGAGACTGGTTCAGGAGCTTGGTGCGGTCGAGGATGGTGTGGAAGTGGTGGTCTGCCCGCCCGCTCCCTATCTTTCCTTGAGCCAGGACTTGTTGCGGCACACTGGCTTGCAATTGGGTGCGCAGAATGTCCATGCGGAAGCCGCAGGTGCCTTTACAGGAGAAGTAGCGGCCGCGATGCTGGTCGAATTCGGAGTCCGGTTTGTGATAGTGGGGCATTCCGAGCGTCGTCGCGATGCAGGTGAAACGGATGAGCAAGTGGCGCGCAAATGCGCAGCTGCGCTGGACAGCGGAATTTCCCCAATAATCTGTGTGGGAGAATCGCTGGAAGAACGCGAAGCTGGAAATGCAGATTCCGTAGTGGCAAGGCAGGTCAACGCCATTTTGCAGCATTGTGATGCGTCAGCCTTGCTGAACTCAGTATTTGCGTACGAACCCGTATGGGCAATTGGCACGGGCCTGACGGCGAGTCCTGGCCAGGCGCAAACGATGCACGGGTTTATCCGGGGGCTGTTGCGCGAAAGCAGTGTAGACCTGGCTGCCAGAACCAGGATTCTTTACGGTGGCAGTGTAAATGCGGAGAATGCGCGTGGGTTGTTTGCGCAGAGCGATATCGACGGTGGCTTGGTGGGCGGCACGTCTCTCAAGCCTGAAGAATTCATAACAATTTGCAAGAGTGTGAGCGAGCAATGGAAACCTTAGTGGTCGTAGTGCATGTGATCGTTGCTATAGCGATTGTTGGGCTGGTGCTTCTGCAGCAGGGCAAGGGCGCTGATGCAGGCGCTGCGTTCGGCAGCGGAGCATCGCAGACAGTTTTTGGCAGTGCAGGAACAGGCAATTTTCTGACAAGATCAACCTCCGTCGCCGCGACCATATTCTTCATCACCAGTCTGACACTGGCGATTTTTGCAAAGCAGAACACCAGTGCGGGTGTGGTTGATGGTTTGCCAATCCTCAATCCAGATCTTCTGACGCAGCCTGTTGCACCGCTGAGTGACGTACCGCAGGTAGATTCCTCAAATGATGCTGCGGCAGGCGATGTTCCCGTCATCCCTGAGCAGGCGCCCGTGCCTGCACCAGGAAATTGATCCTGCGAGCGTTCTCATCGCACTGAAGATTCGAAGATTCAAAGAGTTAAAGCCGAAGTGGTGAAATTGGTAGACACGCTATCTTGAGGGGGTAGTGACCTATGGTCGTGCGAGTTCAAGTCTCGCCTTCGGCACCAAATGCAGCAAACACAAGAAGTATTGCTTGGAGCGCGCGATTTTAAAGGTTTTCAGCGCTTTTGCTTGACCGTTTCGAAGGTGCCTCAGTATAATTCCGGCCCCTGAGAACGAAGCAGGGAGCCGATGCACTCGCCAGAGGTGTCGGTCAAAAAAGCAAGTGACACTTCAGAATTCACGATTTGTTGCGGGGTGGAGCAGTCTGGCAGCTCGTCGGGCTCATAACCCGAAGGTCGTAGGTTCAAATCCTGCCCCCGCTACCAACTTCGGGAATGGATCGCAGATCTTCCCGATTCAATGCAGCATGGTTCTCTGGCAGTTCATGCAGGCAGCAGGAGACGCTATGCGTTGCAGTATCGAAGCCCCATCAGGGGCTTTTTGTTAGGCGCGATTTTGGTGCCGGAATGCCGGGCTGTTTTGCTCCACATCGTCAAGTTCGAAAGAGCTTGTCGATGCATAAATCAGGATTTCAGGAGTGGGCCGCTGGCCCATTTTTTATTTGTGGAAAGTGATTTTGCGGATCGACAGCAAACACAAGAGTGGAGCAGGTATTGAGCAATAATATTGCCGCGATAGCAGATCTTTTGCGCCCGACAGTGGAGGCGCTTGGCGTCGAGCTGTGGGGTGTCGACCAGATCGGGCAGGGACGCAGCAGCATCCTGCGCGTTTACATCGACAAAGGCGACGAGGGCATTTCAATTGATGATTGCGAGCGCGTCAGTCGTCAGATCAGCGGAATTCTGGATGTGGAAGAGCCGGTTGCGGGGGAGTACACACTGGAAGTCTCCTCGCCAGGCATGGATCGGCCATTGTTCGCTCTGGCCCATTTTGCCCGCTTCATTGGCAGTGTGGCCAATGTGCGATTGCGTGCCCCTCTGGATGGACGCAGAAAGTTCAAAGGTGTAATTCAGAAAGCAGAGGCTGACAGTGTCTGCCTCTTGGTCGATGAGAAAGAAGTAAGCTTTCCCTTCTCGTCAATTGACAAGGCTAATCTGGTTTTTTGAGTGGTCGGGATTCCGACGGTGACAGCGCCCGCTTTGAGACGGGTATTGGCAGAATACAAGAAGACCTCTGGAGTAAGGTGACACGATTATGATGAGTAAAGAAATTCTGTTGGTCGCGGATGCAGTTTCCAATGAGAAGGGCGTTTCGCGCGAGGTAATTTTCGAAGCTATCGAGTCCGCGCTGGCCACTGCTACCAAGAAATTCTATGAAGATGACGAAATGACTTGTCGCGTGCGTGTTGACCGCAAGACTGGCGAGTACGAGACATTTCGTGTGTGGAACATCGTGAGCGATGAAGAATACACAGGGAAAGGCTCGCAGATGATTTTCGAAGATGCCCAGCTGATCAATCCTGATGTGGTGCTCGGAGGCATCTGGGACGAGAAAGTCGCAAACATCGAATTCGGTCGTATTGCGGCACAGACCGCGAAGCAGGTCATCGTCCAGAAAGTGCGCGAAGCTGAGCGCGACATCATTATCGCCGAGTATCGCCACAAGATCGGCGGCCTGATCTCCGGCACAGTCAAGAAAGTGACCCGAGAGAGCGTTCTGGTGGACCTGGGAGGCAATGCAGAAGGCTTGCTGGCGCGTGAACACATGATCCCGCGTGAGAATTTCCGCGTAGGAGATCGTATCCGTGCCTTGTTGCTGGATGTCCGATCAGAGCCACGTGGCCCCCAACTGTTTCTGAGCAGAACCGACCCGGGCATGCTGATCGAGCTGTTCAAGATTGAAGTGCCCGAGATCGCGGAAGAAGTCATCGAGATCAAGGCTGCGGCACGTGATCCAGGCTCACGCGCGAAGATCGTCGTACGGACCAATGATGGTCGTATCGACCCGGTAGGCGCGTGTGTTGGCATGCGCGGTTCGCGTGTGCAGGTAGTGTCCAACGAACTGGCCAATGAGCGTATCGACATCATTCTCTGGGACGACAACCCCGCGCAGCTGGTGATCAATTCCATGGCGCCGGCCGAAGTGGCGTCCATCATTGTGGACGAAGACAGCCACACGATGGATGTGGCCGTGGAAGAAGAAAATCTGGCCCAGGCCATTGGTCGCAGCGGTCAGAACGTGCGCTTGTCCAGCGAGCTGACTGGCTGGACCATCAACGTGATGAGCGTTGCCGAGGCCGCCGAGAAGCAGCAGCAGGAAACCAGCGGATTCGTCGAAATGTTTGTTGCCAAACTGGATGTGGATGAAGATATCGCGGAGATTCTGGTGAGCGAAGGTTTCACCTCTCTGGAAGAGATCGCTTACGTTCCGCTGGAAGAAATTCTCAGTATTGACGGCTTCGACGAAGACATCGCGAATGAATTGCGCAATCGCGCCAAAGACGCGTTGCTCACACAGGCCATCGCATCGGAAGAAGGGCTGTCCAGTGCGAAAGTCGCCGATGATCTGATCAATATGGATGGCATGGATGACACGCTGGCGCTGGCGCTTGCCAGAAAGGGCGTGCTCTGCATGGAAGATCTGGCAGAGCAGTCCATCGACGAACTGATGGACATAGACGGAATGGATGAAGAGCGTGCAGGCAAGCTGATCATGACGGCGCGAGCGCCCTGGTTCGCGTAAGCGCAAGCGAGCGCAGAATGGATCAGGCAGGAAAAGAATCTGGGTCAGGCGGCAAGGGTAATCAGGAGTAGGTAAATGGCAGATGTAACAGTCAGTGAACTCGCCAAGGTTGTTGGAGTTTCAGTCGAGAGACTTCTTTCCCAGGTGAAGGAAGCGGGTCTGCCCCATACAAAGGCAGACGATTCCATTTCCAACGACGACAAGAACACGTTGTTGCTGTTCTTGCGGCGCAGCCATGGGGACAAGGAAGCGACTGACAACGCGCCCAAGAAAATCACGCTCCAGCGCAAGACGGTGGAGACGCTCAAATCGGCCAGCAATCATGGCCGTGGCAAGACCATTGCTGTGGAAGTCCGCAAGAAGCGCACTTATGTAAAGCGCAGCGAACTCCCGGGTGAAGCAGAGGGCGCAGAAGCGCTCGATCAGGCGGAAGAACTGTCGGCACAGGGGCAGGAATTCGAACAGCAACCGGACGCCCCTGGTGTGCAGGTCGAGAGCAATATCAAGGCTGAAGCGTCCGTTGAGTCTGTTGCGCCGGCCCATGAAAAGGCCGCTGCCGAGAAAGTCGTGGAGCGGGCTCCGGAAGTGGTTGAAGCGCGCCGCCCGGCAACAGCGGCTCCCGCCGCACGTCCAGATTTGAACAAGGGACTGAAGAAGGATCAGCCTGATGTGAAGGACGATGACAAAGGCGCCTTCCGCAAGAAAGACAAGGCGCCTGCCAGAAAGCAGGTCAAAGGGCGCGTCGATGACTTCGTGCTTGAAGACAGTGAGTATGGTGACAGTCGTGGTCGTCGTGGCGGTCGCAAGAGCAAGTCTCGCGCTGCCAAGCAGCATGGCTTCGAGAAGCCGACGGAATTCATCTCCCGTGAGATCGCCATCGGAGAAGCCAATTCCGTCACAGACCTCGCACAGAAGATGTCGGTCAAGTCTGCCGAAGTGGTCAAGATGCTCTTCAAGATGGGCGTCATGGCGACCATCAACCAGGTGCTCGATCAGGACATCGCCACCCTGCTGGTGGAAGAGATGGGCCATACGGCCAAGTTTGTCTCTGCGGACGCGCTGGAAGAAAGCCTTTACGAATCAATTGCCTATGACGGTGGTGCCGAATCTGCGCCGCGCGCACCGGTAGTGACGGTCATGGGTCACGTCGACCATGGCAAGACCTCGCTGCTGGACTACATCCGCAAGGCGTCCGTGGTCTCCCACGAGGCGGGTGGCATTACGCAGCACATCGGCGCCTATCACGTGGAAACCCCCGGCGGCATGATCTGTTTCCTTGACACCCCCGGCCATGCTGCGTTCAGCGCCATGCGCTCACGCGGTGCCAAGGCAACGGATGTGGTGGTTCTCGTGGTTGCAGCAGATGACGGCGTGAAGCCGCAGACAGAAGAAGCCGTGCAGCACGCACGCTCTGCAGGCGTCCCTCTGGTGGTGGCAATCAACAAGGTCGACAAGCCCGACATCGATCTGGATCGCGTGCGCAGCGAGCTGGCCAATTTGAACGTGATCTCTGACGCATGGGGAGGTGACACGCAGTTCGTGGAAGTGTCAGCCCATACAGGGCAGGGTATCGAAGAGTTGCTGGAATCCATCCTGCTGCAGGCCGAGTTGCTGGAACTGAAAGCCCATGTCGACGCTCCGGGCAAGGGTGTGGTCATCGAATCCCGTCTCGACAAGGGCCGTGGCCCTGTGGCGTCCGTGCTGGTCCAGAACGGCACGCTGAAAGTAGGCGACGTAGTGCTGGTAGGGCAAGAGTATGGTCGTGTTCGCGCCCTGATCGACGAGATGAGCCAGTCCGTGAAGGCTGCCGGTCCGTCCATCCCCGTGGAAATTCTGGGATTGAATGGTGTGCCCGAAGCCGGTGACGAGTTCGTCGTCGTGGCCGACGAGAAGATGGCCAAGGAAGTGGCAGCACAGCGCCGCGAACGTCACAAGGACAGCAAGGTGGCCATGCAGCAGACCAACAAGGTCGAAACCATGTTCGCCGGTATTGGTCGCGCCAATGTGGGCATCATGAACGTCGTTCTGAAGACGGACGTGCGTGGCTCTCTTGAGGCGATCGTGTCGTCGCTGCACAAGCTGGGCACTGACGAAGTGCAGGTGAACATCGTCTCTGCGGGTGTTGGTGGCATTTCCGAAACGGATGCGCAACTGGCGGCGACTTCCAAGGCCACGATCATCGGGTTCAATGTGCGCGCCGACAAGAGTGCGCGCGAGATCATTGAGAACGAAGGTCTGCAGCTTCGTTACTACAACATCATTTACAACGTGATCGACGATGCCAAGGCAGTCCTGAGCGGCATGCTGACCCCGGAATTGCGCGAGGAAATCCTCGGCGTGGCCGAAGTGCGCGATGTCTTCAATTCGCCGAAGTTCGGCCAGATCGCCGGCAGCATGGTCATCGAGGGAACCGTCTATCGTTCCAAGCCGATCCGTGTGTTGCGCAACGATGTGGTGATCTACGAAGGCGAGCTGGAATCCCTGCGTCGTTTCAAGGACGAGGCCAGTTCGGTGCGCATGGGGATCGAGTGCGGTATCGGCGTGAAGAACTACAACGACGTGCAGATTGGCGACAAGATCGAGGTGTATCAGACCACTGCGGTGGCCAGAACGCTGTAAAGCGCCGGGAACCGCTATGGCAAATGTATCACCCAGATTGCAGCGCGTGGCCGACCAGATTCAGCGGGAGCTTGCCCTGCTGATTCAGCTCGAAGTCAACGATCCGCGTGTCGGTATGGTGTCGGTGACTGGCGTGAAAGTCAGCCGCGATCTTGCCCATGCCGATGTGTATGTGACCGTGATGGGCTCGGTCGATGGCGTGTCCGGGCTGGCACCGGGCGTGACGCTGGACAAGGCTGGTGCGCTGGACAAACTGGAAGTGGAAGAGAGTCTCAAGGCGCTCAATGTCGCTTCCGGCTATCTGCGCTCACTGCTTGCCAAACGCACCAGCCTGCGCACCACGCCCAAACTGATATTTCACTATGATCAGAGCGTGGCACGCGGACAATACCTGTCGTCGCTGATCGACAAGGCACTGGCCGCTGACAGCGAACACCAGTCCTGACGGCAGCAGGCTGAGAGGCAGTACGTGGCGCAATATCGCAAGGCCAAGGGCCGGGACATCGACGGCATACTGGTGCTGGACAAGCCGATCGGCATGAGTTCGAACGCCTGTCTGCAACAGGTCAAACGCCTGTTCGAGGCCGAGAAAGCCGGGCATACCGGGAGTCTTGACCCGCTGGCAACTGGCGTGCTGCCGATCTGTTTCGGCGAGGCCACCAAGATTTCGCAGTTTCTGCTGGATTCCGACAAACGCTATCGCACCACGATCAAGCTGGGCGTGCGGACGGATACGGCTGATGCTGAAGGGCGTGTGATCGACGAGCGTTCCGCAGCGCATGTCACTGCGGTGGCTGTGCAGGAGGCGATTCTGGCGTTCACAGGGGATATCGAGCAGACCCCGCCCATGTATTCGGCCTTGAAGCACCAGGGTCAGCCGCTATACAAGCTGGCCCGCGCCGGCAAGGAAGTGGCGCGAGACGCGCGCCCCGTGACGATCCATGCGCTGACGCTGCTGGGCTTCGATGCTGCGGCCGCAACGGCCGACCTGGAGATCTTCTGCAGCAAAGGCACCTATGTGCGGACGTTGGCAGAAGATATCGGCGAAGTGCTGGGCTGTGGCGCCCATGTGCAGACGCTGCGGCGCCTGCAGGCAGGTGCCTTCGGGGAGGCGCAGTGTGTTACGATGGCCACCCTCGCGCAACTGAAGGAAGCGGGCGGACTTGCAGCACTGGACCCGTGGCTGCAGGCCACGGATTGCGCCGTGCAGGACTTGCCCGAGGTCAGGCTGCCGGAAGAGACGGCTGCGTATCTCAAGCAGGGGCAGGCAGTGCTGGTGCGGCATCTGCCCACCTCCGGGCTGGTCCGCCTTTACGACCGCGAAGAATTCATCGGCATCGGCACGATCCTGGAAGACGGGCGTGTCGCCCCGAAACGCCTGTTCGCCACCTGATGCGAACCCAGGCATGACAGACAGAACTGTCACGAATGTGCAGTACCGTAATTGAAG
>Ga0256302_1000055_pt1 | contig 11835 bp, 10 predicted proteins | sample ColtaT_13_FD_183684 | JGI IMG/M metagenome (GOLD analysis project Ga0256302, IMG submission 183684) | Metatranscriptome of freshwater microbial communities from Columbia River, Oregon, United States - Colum_Colum_RepA_8h (Metagenome... | ecosystem: Environmental > Aquatic > Freshwater > River...
GTACTTTATGCAGACGAAGAAGGTCCTGTAAGTTGGGAACACGTAGTAAGAGAAGTAAGTAAAGTATTAGCTAGCCATGAAGGATAGTTGTATTATAAATTGGGAATTATACCAAAAAGTTATGGCAAAGAAAAAAACAATTAAAGTATGTACCGGAATTGGATTGAATATGTTCTTCCCCGAGTACATTACTATCGAATTAACAGATATAGACACTGAAATTAAAACATTTAAAAAAACAAAGAAAAATGGGTAGATATAGAAAAAAACCAGTTGAAATTGAAGCAATTCAATTTATAGCTCAAAACATTCAAGAGGTGTATGAGATGTTAGGTAATAATCTAAAAGTAACCCCTTCCGCTGATGGTGAAGCATTATACCACTATATAAGAACTTTAGAAGGAGATATGGAACTTTCTTGGAACGATTATGTTATTAAAGGTGTTAAAGGAGAATTTTATCCGTGTAAACCTGATATCTTTGAATTAACTTACGATAAAATAGATTAAAATGGCAAAATTTAAATCAACAAAAATATTTGATGGATTCAGTACAGTATTTCGTCAATGGAAAGCAGATGAAACTCATTGTTCATTTCTACATGGTTATGGTGTTTCATTCAAAATCACATTTGAAGGTGAATTGGATGAAAGAAATTGGGTTTGGGACTTTGGTGGTATGAAACGTGCTAAATGTACTATTGATGGAATGAATCCTAAAGCATGGATGGATCATATGTTTGATCACACTACAATTATAGCTGAAGATGACCCACATCTTGGATTTTTTGAAGGTATGCATGTAAAAGGAATAATCCAATTAAGAGTAATCCCCGCTACCGGAGCAGAACAATTTGCAAAGTACATCTACGATAAAGTAAATGCATTTGTATTAGAAGAAACAAACAATAGAGTATCTGTTACCCAAGTAGAATTTAGTGAACACAATAAAAACTCAGCAAGTTATGGACAATAAAAGCAATAAAGACCAAATGAAAATAGAAGTTAATGAGATGGCAATAACTCAACAAATTAAAATTGCTCTAGAAAACTCTAACCTAAGTGTTGTTGTTACACCAATTATGTTTGATCCCAAAGAATTTATGCCCGTACTGGGTGTGTTAATAAAAAACGAAGATTCGAGTTATACTAGAAAGTATACAATAACGGTTAAATCAAATAACTAAAACAATTAAACTATGAACAATAGTTATTATACGACAACCACCACTTTTGGTGATATTAAATTCACATATATAATAATAAAATGAAACAAATACTTTATTTCTCTGCACCGTGGTGTATGCCATGTAGAAACTTCAAACCAATTATGGAGCGAGTAGGACATGATATTCCTGTACAATTTGTAAATGTAGACGAAAGTCCTCAACTAGCAGCTCAATATAATATTCGAAGCGTACCTACATTGGTATTCTTGAAAGATGGACAAGAAGCAGACAAGTCAATCGGAGTTTTAACTGAATCACAAGTAAAAGATAAATGGAATCTACTTTAGGAAGAATAGAAGATTATAACAAAGTTTTACCAATTATAGAATTATATCGCTGCGTTCAAAGCGAGGGATCTCGTTTTGGACGCCCTACAATCGCAGTTAGAACAACAGGTTGTACTCACAGATGTTTCTTTGGTGAAGGTGGTTGGTGTGACTCATGGTACACAAGTATCCACCCAGAGAAAGGAACATTTACATTTAACGACATCATTAAAATATATGACGAAAACCCTCATATTAAAGAAATGATGTTAACAGGTGGTTCACCTACAATGCACCCTAAATTAGTAAATGAATTAACACATTTTGCATATGAAAGAGGTATTATTATTACTATTGAAACCGAAGGTTCTCATTTCCTTCCTACTGACTATCCTATATCTCTTATATCGCTTAGTCCTAAATTTGGTAATTCTGTACCCGTACTTGGTGCTGTTACGCCTCAAGGAGCGATTGTGGACCAAAAAATGATTGACCAACACAATAAATTTCGCTTAAAATTAGATATAATCAAACAAATGATTACTCATCATTCCGATTACCACTACAAACCAGTTTGGGATGGTACTGAAGAAAATTTAGCTGAAATTGAAGCGTTTAGAGTTGCATTAGATATCCCAAAATCTAAAACCTTTATCATGCCAGCTGGTGATACAAGAGAAGAGTTAATTAAAATGTATCCACTAGTTTTTGACATGTGTGCTGAAAAAGGATACAATATGACAGGACGAGATCACATTATTGCATTTGACACAAAAAGGGGTGTTTAAGTAGATTATCTTATAGTATTATTTGATATGTATAATAAAAAAACATGTCGCAATATACTTTTTCAACTAGAGAGTACGGACCTAACGCAAAAAATGAAACTCTAACATGGCAAGATTTAGATTATAGTTTATTATTTTTATCTGAATCAATCAATGAAGTTGAATTTTATCCACTATCTGGTTCAAATTACGTTTTTGTAGAAGCAAATGGAACACCTACCCAAAATGGTTTATCTTTATCTGCTTCTTATGAATTAGCTAAAACCACCACACCAACAGGATCTAATAGATTTTCAGTTTTATTAGGACCTGGAAAATATGAGTTTGCTAATAATTTTAATATTAATACTCCATATATAGATGTTGTTTCTCTTACTGGTGATAGAGATGTGTATGTTACGGGAAGTAGTACTATTGTAGTAGGTGCTGATAACGTATATGTGCGAGGAATTGATGTAGGAAGTAATAATTTTACAATAACAGGTAGTTTTCCTAATACAGTAATTAAAAATTGTAAAGGAGGAAACGAAAGTTTTGGAGGAAACCCAAATCCCCAGAACGGAGGCACCCCTAATCCCGGATACATTATTGCTAGTACATTTATAGATTGTGAAGGTGGTGACCGTAGTTTTGCAGGATTTGGTTCAGCTTATGGTACTTTTATAAACTGTATAGGAGGAAATTTATCTTTTGGAAATTATTGTGATGGAACCTTTAAAAATTGTTCTGCGGGTTCTCAAAGTTTTGCTTCTTTAGGACAAATTGAAGGGGGAACTTTTGAAAACTGTACAGCATTAAACAATAGTTTTAGCTTATTTTTTGGAATTAGTTCAGGATCTATATTAGAAAATTGTGTAGGTGGAGTTGGTAGTTTTGGAGCATTCCCACCTATGGATGGATATTTAATAAATTGTCGATTAACTGCAGGATTTTGGAATACTGGTTTAGTTGGAATCCCAAATGGTAAAATGGTTAATTGTATTAGTCCATCACAAGCTCCACAAAACGTAATTTAAATTTTTAGAAAAAAGATATGACAACTTACTCATTTATACAATACGATGTTTTAAACGATTTAATCTATTTTAAAGGAACCCCAACCCCCGGATTATCAGATCTTGTTTCAGAAAACTCTACTGATCTTTCTTCAATTAAAGCTATTATCCAAAATGATACAACAGGACAGTTAAATTTACTCCCTTCAGACGCGTCTCAAGAAATTAAAGATTTTTTAACAACTGTTCCTGAAATCAGTTTAGCTGATTCAAAATTCATTATATTAACTATAGCAATTATAGATGATGTTGAAATGGGCAATGTAGATGTAGTTTCTAAAAATTTAGATGGTACTAAAACATATGCTACTAAAGGAGGAGCAGCATTAGAAATTATAATAGACATTCTTAAACCTGGAAAAAAATGGAAAACAATGGGCAAATGTAGAAATTGCCTTAAGTTTACATATGACGAAGATAACGATTTTAACTTTACAGGAAATATAGGAGGAAGTTGGGATGGTACCTGGAAAAATGGACAAAAAGTTTATGATGTAAACATTCCAACATTTGCTACCCCTCAAAGTTTTGGGGTTTATACAAATTATAAAATATTTTGGAAACCTAATGTTACTTATTCGGGATTAGATTATAACGGAAACCCAATTAACATTGTAAACACACATAAATGGATTTGTGTTCCCTCATCTTCTATTGGTACACCTTCCGAATTAAGTAATACAACGTTTTTTCATGTATTAAACAATTTTTCGGCATCTTGCCCTTATGCTCCACCAACAAATACATGGTACAACTTTTTTGGAAAAAATGGATATTTCCTTTTAGAAAATACTGCATTACCAACAATACAAACAAACACTCAACAAAACGCTAAATGTCCTTCATTTTCTCCAACACCTGGAGATGTAGATTGGGGATATAATTGTGGGCCAAATGGATGTGTTGCTACTCCATCTGGATCAATAGGTACATATGCTACATTAGCTGAATGTACAGCAAGTTGTATTATTAATTATGGATGGAATTGTACCACAGGTGGATGTGTTACTGGTAGTGCTGCTAACCCTGGAGTATACGATACATTAGAAGAATGTCAATCATCTTGTATTCCTGATTATGGGTGGAATTGTACCGTTCCTGGAGGATGTATTCCCGGTACTGAAACTAACCCAGGTGTATACGATACACTAGCACAATGTGAACTTGCTTGCCCTGCAAGTTATGGATATAACTGTGTTAACGGTAATTGTGTTCCTGGAACTCAAGCAAATCCTGGTACATATGATACAATAGTAGAATGTACTGCTACTTGTTCAGCTGTTTACGGGTGGAATTGTTCTCCGAATGGTTGTGTTTATGGAGATGCAACAAACACAGGTTCATATGCTACTCTAGAAGAATGTGAAAATTCATGTTTTTACCCTACTCCTACACCTACTAGTTGTTCTTGTGATGGACCTAATTTAGTTACTAATGAAGACTTTACTACTACCAATAACTGGATTGCAACCCCATCTTCATTCACCCCAGGAACTGGTATAATGTTAATAGACCCAGTAGCTGGATATGCAACTGCTGGAATACAACAACAAACCCAATTTAATAACGATAATACCTCTAGTATATCTTTAACCCAAGCAAATGTTTTTAACATTTCTTGTTCATATTCAGTATGTTTTCAAGCATGGACTAATATTTTCCCAGCAAATTCCCCAGATGCTTCTATTTCAGTAGGAAATGGAAATTATCCTGTTACAAACGTATTAAGTGGTCTTACTCAAACTCCAACAGCTTATACTGTTATTTTAAATAATGTTGCTACTAACAACTTAACTTTTTATTTTGGATTAGCTTCAGGAAGTTCAGCAACTAATGCTGAAATTAACATAGATAATATTTGTGTTACATTGCTAAGTTGCCCTCCTGAAGAAGTTGGAGACTGTCTTATAACAGGTTCGGTTTATACTTATGAAGAAGTTGAATATGATTGTTTATGCCCTGAAGGGTACACTTCAAATGGTAGTGGAAGTTGTTTTTATTCTTCATCTGCTATTCAAGTTATACTTCCAATTGCTTTACCAACAGCATCATATAACACATACGGGTCTAATATTTGGATTGCGTATAATGGTCAAGGATTTTCTCTTTTACAACCCCCATCACCAACTAATGCCTTATATTATCCAACCCCAGGTCCATTATGGGCTTATTATAATTTATCTTCTTTAATAGGTACAGGAAACCCGTCTTTATACTATCAATATAATTTAGATGGAACTGGTAATTCTTCCTCAATGAATCCATCTCCAATTGCTGGAAATCCTAACATTTATAAAACACAATATACTTTTGATATATTAAAAGCTCCATTTTGGACTTCTCCATCATCAACAGGAAATCCTCCTTTTGGAGCTCAATTTGGAATTCAAAATATAACTTGGCTCGGTACTACTTTTAATGGTAATACTACCTCAGGAGTTTCTCCTATATGGCCAGTTCCAGATAATCCATATGTTAATAATTGGATATTAAAAAGAGCACGTTACCTTAGAGAAAATAACTCTTCAGGCCAAAAAATGTGGTTTGGGTGTGGAACTGCAATTTCCCCATCCCCAACAACTAAAACATATCACCTTTTAATTACTGCAGCTCGTCAATTTAAAATTAAATTAAATGGTGTAACTATTATTACAACTGGAGGAGGACAAACAGTACAAAATACCTATTCTCCTCTTAATTACCCATCATCAGAACAACAGTATCTTTCTCGAACTCCAGCAACTGCTCTTACAGGTTTAGGTTCCCTTCCATCTCCTTTTTACGGAAATAATCCTTATATTAGTCTCCTTGATAAACCTAGTGGATCAATAGCATATCTTTCTGGAAACAATGTTTTATCTTCTGATGCTATAAATTACTACAGTTTATTTGGATATTTCTTTACACAAAGATCAGTTCCATCTATTTACCCTATTACAATCCCTTCAGGATCTTGTGGTATAATTAATGTTGAATGTAGGCCTGGAAATAGCTGTGATGAAGATGAATGGATAGCAGCTGTTCTTTTTGATAATACAGCAACACAAATTGCAAACGCAAATGATTTAAACGATTTAAATATTGTATGGGATACTTCTTATCTTACTGATTTAAGAACAATCCCTAATAATATTACTAATTTCCCTACTGGAGGTTTTTGGACAAACCCTCCACATGAAATATATTTTTATGGGTACCTCCCAGGACAAGAACCATCACCAGAATCATATATCCCTGTATGCCCTCCAGGTAGTACCCCTATAAGTGGATCTGCATGTAATGGATGTGAATCTACAGCGTCTATAGCTACAGTAACTTCAATCCCATGTGGTCAATGTATAGAATGTACTCATGGTAGACTATATAATGGATATGTAGTAGATAAAGGTGGATATCAATTCCAAGGCCGTGGATTAGGTGGTATTGTTAACACTAACTTAACAGCAAATAACACTTGGGTTATACCAGCTGAATCTGATTGGGATACTTTAATAACTTATTTAAATAATGGAACAACTCCTCCTACAGTAACAGGTAGTTTAGGAACAACTGTTGGTGGTGAGTTAAAAGATTACACTAGAGATTTAAATGCTACTTGTTGGGAAAATCCAAATATAGGTGCTCAAACAGCTACTGGAAGTAGTGGATGGGCTGGAACTGCTGGTGGAAAACGAGATGCTACTGGAACATTTAGTGGGTTAGGATTTGAAGGAATATGGTGGAGTGCAAATTCATCCTCAGCATTCCCAAATCCATTCCAATTGTACACTAGAGAATTAAAACATTTTTCAGACGATGTTTATAGAAATATTTACACTAAAGATTATGGATTCTCTCTTCGTTTAGTTAGACCAGCAGCTGCTGGAGAAACTAATGGAGCTACTATCGCAGGAGCATATACTGGAAATGACGGAACACTTTATGATGGTATAGTAATAGGAACTCAAGTTTGGATTGATAAAAATCTATCAGAAACTTTATACAATAATAGTTCTACCATATCTATTACAACCAATTCAACAGCTTGGTCTAACACTATAAACTCTCCAGTTACTGCTTCATCTTGTTTTTACAATAATGATTCAAACAATAATGTAATTTCTGCAGGAAATATCAATCCATCAACTGGTGAATGTTATACATTCCCAACATATTATACTTATCAAAAATGTGGAACTAGCCAATATTTAGTTCAAACAGTAAGTGGAAGCACAATAACCCCAGGAGAAGTACAAAGAGATTCAAATAATGATTGTTGGGAATTTGTAAATACTTCAACAGGACTTCCTAATTACCCAAATCAAACTAATTATACAGGAAATTATTTTTCAGGAAGTAATTATGTATATGATGACTGTAATGATTGTAATGCTATCCATACTATTTATATGAAATTTGGAACTAAAAATTGTTAATATTAAAAAAATAAAATAAAATGGCTTTTGAATATAAAGACGAAATAAAAAATATTCTACTATCAATGTCTTTTGATGAAAGACTCCCAATAGGAGCATGGGTAGGATATGGATTTGAAATGGAATATAGTGGTTCTACTACTGGTTCTGTTGAAGGAGCTGTAACTATGTGGGATGAAAATATACTATCTACAGGAACAGCTTCTTTACAAATTTATATTCCATCTTCTTCATATTTAGATTCACCTTCAAGAACTTCAGGTTCATTATCTTCATTAGTAGATGAATATACTAACTATGTTTGGTCAGGAAGTGATAATTTAATTTCAACCCAAATAATTTTAGCTACTGGGGAAATTAGTCCATATGTTTGTAGTGCTACTTGTTATCAAGGAGAAGTTCCATGGGTATTTGGAGTAGGTGCTATAAATCCTGCTACAATTCAAAACCCAGCAAACCGCCAAACAACTAGAGCTATTAAAGGAGGAGTTTCAATTGCTTCAACTTCACAAACTCCACCTTACGGTCCTGGAGGGAAAGGAACAATGGGATTAGTTTGCCAAGACTCAGCTTCAGGTGCTTTAGTTGGATTAACAAACAACCACGTAGTAGTTAAAAATCCATTTTATACGAATCAACAAAGTTTTACTTCAATAATCCAAAACGAATATGATTTAGTAGACTCTTCTAATACTATTCAAGGTGATTTCATTTACCAAACAGGAGAATCCCAACCAGTAAACCCTGGAGGACCTCTTGAAATTGGTAGAGTATTAAGATATGTACCTTTATATACTTCGGCCTCTACTGCTGCTAATAATGCTTTAGTTAACAATTCAGATGCAGCTATATTTTCACTTTACTGTACTGCAAGTGGTGGAGCTACGATTATAGATTTTACATCATCGTTTCAACAAGTAGGATTAAGTTACACTTCTTCAATGCCTTTTGCTTCAACAGCAGAAATAAATAACCTACTCAACTCAAACCCAGAACTTTATAGTTCAGGAAGGACAACAGGGGCTAAAGGTTCCCCAGGAACATTATGCCCTTTAAGAATATTTTCTGTAGGTTTAAATACTTATGTAGGATATAATCTTCAAGGAACCCAAACTCTTGCGTTCATGCAAGATTTAATTGCTTTTGTCAAACCAGATAATAGTGCATCGTATTCCCCTCCAACAGCAGGAGCTTCTGTTCAAGTTTGCCCCTACCCAGGTTGGCCAGGGGACTCAGGTTCTACTTTAATTGCAAATATTGGTGGGGTAAAAAATAGTTGGCTTAGTATTTGCAGGAGATGGAGCACAATACAATCCATTTGTAGGATATGAAGTTGCTTCTAGTATAGCATTAGCATGTCGTATAGACCATATTGCTTCTCAATTAGGAATTAAAGCTTGGACCGGAAGTGCAGCACCTGTAGTAGATCCTAATAGTATTACTTATGTTACAGTTTCTGGAAGTAATGATACTAAAATATATAATTGTAGTGGTTCAAGTTATTGGCAAGTTGGACTTACTGAAAAACATAATTTCTGTTAAATAAAAATAAAAAAATAAAAATATGAGCTTCGCTATTTGTTTAGATCAAAATACTCCAAATTTTAACCTTAGTAATTTATCTCCTAATGGTTTTAGCATTTATACTAATTTAGATTTACAAAACCCAATTTACCAAGGTATACCTTATACCCAATTGTTTCAACCACCAATAGGAAACTGTCCCTTTTTAGTTACAGTTCCTCAAGGAGCAACTCAACTAATAGTAATAGATCAATGTGATCCCAATTTAGATGTAGCTGCTGCAATATTTAGTCCTACTAATTTATCTGCCGGACAACTTACAGTTGAATGTTGCTATGCTGTAATTAATATACCACAAGAACCACCACCAACATTTTGTGAAACTTGTACCTTAACATTTGATACATTTTCAACAGCAACTACAGGGTCTATTATAGCAGGAAATTTATCTAGTACTTGTGGCCCTGTAACAGGTTATACTATAGGATGGTACTTAAACGGAAATTATTCTTCACCTGGTCTTGTTTCTGGATATGGTGTTCAAGCCAATGGAACCCCTTTTCCTACCCCACACCAACATCCCCTTACAGGAAGTTCAGCTGTACCTGTTTTAGCAGGTAACTGGGAAGGAATTATTCATGATATAATAATAAATGGTGTTGTTTATAGTAGTGTAAGTGGATCCGCAGGAGGACAACCAATTCCATTTGAAAGTTGTTTTGATACTGTAGTAGCACAACCTCTTAAATGTGATAATGGTGCATATCAAGGAATTGCAAAGTATTCTCACCAAATTAACTTTAACAGTCAAGCAGTAGGTGCTACACCTGCTCCGGTATCATTAACTTATGCTTTAGATCCTACAACAAAGTATTTTGCTTATTTTTTTTTATCCTCAACTTGTTTGGGATGAAATAGAAATTAAATGGAAATCCGGAGACCCAAATTCAACTCCAAATCCTTCTTTTTATAGTCAACCTATTTATTTAGAAAAAATACGAATAGGAGGTGGTCTTCCTCAATCTTCAACTGCTAGTTTAGCTAGTTTTTTACCTAACGGTGCTCCTGAATTTACTCAAAGTGCAGTTTGGCCTAAAGAATCATCTCAATCTTGGATGAATTTTAGACGAGTATTAACTTTAACTACCCTCCCAACAAGTAGCAACCCTTCATTCCCTGATTTACTCGAAATCACTATTACCCCTAACCCAGCGAATAATAATACTCAATGGCAAGCTGCATTTCAATGTTTAGAAGAGTTTGATTGTACTGATTGTACTTTTGATAATTGGTCTAGCAATTTACCCAAAATTTCCCAAATTCATTTACAAAAAGATTACACATGTTCAGGACAAAGGATTGAATTCACTATTTCAGGATGTTATGATAATTCAGACTTTTTAGAAAATTTAGGTTTTAATCCTCTTACTTCATTAAATGGAGATTTAATTTCCTCAAATTCTGACGTTACTAATGGAACGCTTTATGCTCCTCTTCAACCAAATTCTTTTATTAACTTACTGGGCAATGAAATCTGTTACTCCCAAGGCAATAATGTTAGTACATCTTGTGGCCCATCTTCAACAGGAACAATTACTTTAAACAACACCCCAGGACAAATTCGATTAACTTTTGACTCATATAATGACTTTTTATATTATTATAATGATTTAAATTATATAGTTGGCCAATATCCTGGTCTTGTGACGTGTCCTGGAACTACAGATGTTACTTATTATAAGGTTTATACACTTAATATTCCTATTCAACAATCTCCTACAGCTAACTGTGGAGATAATTCAACATTTCCAATAATAGGATTTTCTTATTTAGATTATATTAATACAACATATATTAATTTAGGTAACCCTAATGCATCTACTTGGGAAATTCTTATTCCCCGAACTCCAATAGTTAATTGTTATCCACCTAATCCTTGTTTTCAATGCCCTGCTTCCGTTAATCAATTTATAAACAATGTAGCTAATTATCGTATTACTGCTAATCCTGTTTTATCATTTACTACTACTGTAGGAGCTAAATGTCAAAATCCGTTTGGGGTTTGGTATATGACTCCTATGGTTGTAGTTCCTGGTGCAAGTGGTTCTGTATGTAAAGATACCTGGTTAAGGCAAAATAGAATAAAATGGTATAATGTTAGTACTATACCTTTTGTTCCGTCTCCTTCATCTCCAACGGGATGGGTTAATTTAACTAATTTAATGACTACTATACCTTGTAACTTTGACCCATATGGAAATTATACATCTCTTCCTTGGGATGGATTACTATTAGTGGCAAACAAAATGTATTATAAAGTTCGTTTCCCTAGTTTAACAGGTAGTTTTAACTATTCATTATCAACAAACGATTTTGAAGTATACACCCAAACCAACATTTCAAACACTGGATCTTATGATGTAACTAATGCATATCCTATTCCTTGCCCTGATCCTTCAAGTTCATTAATATACTCGTATATTGGAGGAGTACCTACGGTTTACAGTGCATCATATTTTGTAGGAGGTTCTCCAACATTGATAATAGATCCTTGATAAA
>Ga0256302_1000064_pt1 | contig 11013 bp, 11 predicted proteins | sample ColtaT_13_FD_183684 | JGI IMG/M metagenome (GOLD analysis project Ga0256302, IMG submission 183684) | Metatranscriptome of freshwater microbial communities from Columbia River, Oregon, United States - Colum_Colum_RepA_8h (Metagenome... | ecosystem: Environmental > Aquatic > Freshwater > River...
ATGCTAATTTGTGATGACATTCGAGTACACTCCGGTGTAGCAACAGTGGCACGTGAATTAGTTTTAAACACAGCCCAACATTTTAATTGGGTTAACATTGCGGGAGCAATAAACCACCCCGAAAAAGGAAAACGATTTGACATTTCCAAAGACACTAATACAAACACAGGTTTAACAGATGCTTCTGTTTTCTTGTATCCTGTTGACGGTTATGGAAACCCAGATTTAATCCGCCAGTTAATTCAAATTGAAAAACCAGATGCAATCATGTTAATCACCGACCCAAGGTATTTTGAATGGTTGTTTATGATTGAAAATGAGATTAGACAAGAAATGCCAATCATTTATTTAAACATCTGGGATGATTATCCGGCACCGTTGTATAACAAAGCATTTTACGAGTCGTGTGATGCGTTGTTAGCAATTTCAAAACAAACAAAATTGATTAATGAGCTTGTTTTAGGTGAAAAAGCTAAAAACAAAGTGATTCACTATGTTCCTCATGGATTAAACCATGAAATTTATTATCCGATTGAAAAAGAAGATGAATTGAAGGAACTTGAAACGTTTAAAAAGCAAATTTTTGGAAACGACGAAAAGGACTTTGTAGTGTTTTTTAATTCAAGAAACATTAGACGTAAACAAATTCCGGATACAATGTTAGCTTTTAGATTGTTTTTAGATACATTACCAAAAGCAAAAGCAGAAAAATGTGCTATGATAATGCACACCGAAATTGTAAGCGAACATGGAACAGATTTAGAAGCAGTTAGAAAAGTATTGTTTCCAAAGTATCCTAAAGCAATTTATTTTTCAACAAACAAGTTAGACAATAAACAGTTAAACCAACTTTATAACATTGCAGATGCTCAAATTTTATTGACATCAAATGAAGGTTGGGGATTGTCGTTAACAGAAGCAATTTTAGCAGGAACTGTAATCATAGCAAACGTAACAGGTGGAATGCAAGATCAAATGCGTTTTGAAAATGAACATGGAAATTGGTTTACACCATCACCTAAAATTCCTTCAAACCACACAGGCCGTTACAAAAACCATGGTTCATGGGCGTTTCCGGTTTATCCAACAAACCGATCAATTCAAGGTTCACCTAAAACACCTTATATTTGGGATGATAGATGTACAGCTGAAGATGCAGCCGCTCGAATTTCTGAAGTATATGCAATGGACAGAACATTAAGAAAAGACCTTGGTAAAATAGGAAGACATTGGGCTATAAACGAAGCTGGTTTTACAGCAGAGCATATGGGAGTTAGAGCAATTTACGCGATAGATAAATTATTTAACACGTGGACTCCGCGAGAAAAATATGAGCTAATCAACGTTAATGAAATTAAAGAAGACACAATTGATCACGAATTTGTATATTAAAAGTTATGAGTAAACCAACATTTGTAATAAGCTGCCCTATCGACACATATTCAGGATATGGAGCACGTTCTCGCGATATCGTCAAAGCGATTATTGAACTAGATAAGTATGATGTAAAAGTCTTACCTCAACGATGGGGAAGCACTCCATTTGGATTTATTAAAAACAACCCAGAGTGGGAATTTTTAGCAAAACATATACTTCAAACACCCCAATTACCATCACAACCAGAAATTTGGATGCAAATTACAGTTCCAAACGAATTTCAACCAGTAGGAAAATACAATATTGGGTGCACAGCAGGAATTGAAACAACAGTAGCACCTGCAGAATGGGTTGAAGGTTGCGGTCGTATGAATTTAATTTTAGGTTCTTCTGAGCACACTATTAAAGTACTTAAAGAAAGTAAATTTGAAAAACGCGATCAACAAACAAACCAAACAGTAGGAGTTATTGAATGGAAAGGTGATAGTGAAGTAATTTTTGAAGGTGCTAATGTCGAAACATATAAACAAACAAAATCAACTTTTAATTTATCTAATGTAAAAGAAGAATTTGCTTATTTGTTTGTAGGACATTGGATGCAAGGACATTTAGGTGAAGATAGAAAAAATGTAGGATTGTTAGTGAAAGCGTTTTTCGAAACGTTTAAAAACAAAGCTAAAAAACCTGCTTTGATTTTAAAAACATCTACTGTAGGGTCTTCTTATATGGATAGAGATGAATTGATCAAACGTATTCAAGCAATTAAAGCAACAGTAAAATCAAATAACCTACCAAATGTTTATTTGTTGCATGGTGAATTTACTGATGTTGAAATGAATGAAATCTATAACCATCCTAAAGTTAAAGCAATGGTTAACTTAACTAAAGGAGAAGGATTTGGTCGTCCGTTACTTGAATTTTCACTTGTAAACAAACCAATCATTACAACAAATTGGAGTGGACATATCGATTATTTAAACCCTGAATTTGTTACTTTATTACCTGGGCAAATGACTAAAGTGCACCCATCAGCTGCAAATAATATGTTATTAGCAGAAGCAGAATGGTTTAGTGTAGATACAGGTCACGTAGGAAGTTATTTAAGAGATGTATTTGAAAACTATAAAACATATTCTGAAAAAGCTAAACGACAAGGTTTTCAATCACGTACCAAGTTTTCATTTGAAGCAATGAAAGAAAAACTAGGTAATTTATTTGAAAGTAAGATACCTGAGTTTCCAAAACAGGTACAGTTACAGCTTCCTAAACTGAATAAAATTGAATTACCAAAACTTAAAAAAGTAGAAGCCTAATGCAACACGAAGAAATAATTGACTGCCCTAAATCAGGAGGTAACTTGTGCTATAAAGTACAGGTTGCCCCTGAAATATATAACTACATGAGTTTATCTTGTGGATTTTGGACAAACTCGTTTATGACCGAAGACCATGAGTTTTACAAACAACAAATGGAAACATTACCTGAATTGTACAAAGATTTAGCTTGGACTGATCCTGAAACAGGTTTAATTTGGTTGCCAAACACTATCAACAACCAAGAACAAGGTATGATATTTGCAAACGGTGCAAACGCTTCAAGTTGGGGATGGGCTGCTGTTAAAGCAATTGAAATCCCTGAAGAAGACAAAGAAAAACATCCAATCCCAGGTAAACCAGGAGAATTTATGAAATTTAAAATGGATATGAAAAACATGAGAATGTTTGAAGAGCGTGATTATATTGAAGCCCTTTCTTATATTGGAATATTACCTGAATAAGATATATGAAAATTAGTTATGCAATCACAGTCTGTAATGAATTTATAGAAATTCAACGTTTAGTGAACTTTTTGCTTCAACACAAACGCGTACAAGACAACATAGTGATTTTATTTGATGAAGCAAATGGTGACCCCGAAGTGGAGAATTTTCTCCGCACCCACTCCATAAATGGAGAGTTTTCATGGCACAAAGGAAAATTTGATCGCCATTTTGCAGACTGGAAAAACAAATTAACCAGTTTTTGTAATGGCGATTACATTTTCCAAATTGATGCAGATGAAATTCCAAACGAAAATCTGATTGCTGTGTTACCTGAGGTGCTAGAAGAAAACAACGAAGTTGAGGTTTTTCTAGTTCCTCGAGTAAACACAGTAGAAGGTTTAACTCCCGAACACATTTCAAAATGGGGCTGGAGAGTAAATGATGCTGGTTGGGTTAACTGGCCTGATTATCAATGGCGTATTTGGCGAAATAAACCAGAAATTCAATGGGTAAACAAAGTACACGAGCGTTTAGATGGCTTTAAACAATATACAGCAATGCCAGATGTAGAGTACTTTGCTTTATATCATCCAAAAACAATTGAACGACAAGAAAAACAAAACAATTATTACGATACGTTATGATTAAATTAGTTATATTCGATTTGGATGGAGTTTTGGTTGAAGCTAAAAATATACATTTTGACGCATTAAACGAAGCTTTAGGTTTAAAATATGCTATAGAATGGAATGAACATTTAAGTAAATATGATGGCTTAAAAACCAACCAGAAATTAGAAATGTTAACTAAAGAAAAAGGATTACCTGTAGAGTTATATAAACAAGTTTGGGATGAAAAACAACGTTTAACTTTACAAAAACTATCTAGTTTACAACCATCTAATCAATTACAAGTATGTATGTCATCTTTGGCAAATGAAGGTTATAAAATTGTTTGTTGTAGTAATAGCATTCGCAAAACAGTTTTAACTGTATTGTCTAAACTTGGGATTATAGAATATTTTGATTTGATATTATCAAATGAAGATGTTAAAAATTCAAAACCACATCCTGAAATTTACTGGAAAGCTATTTCAATGATAGGTTGTTTACCTGAAGAGACATTAATTATAGAAGATTCTCCTTTTGGGTTATTAGCAGCAAATAGATCAAAGTCTCATGTAATGAGGGTTGAATCTCCAAAAGATGTTACGTATAATAACATTTATAAACACTTAAATAATCAAGTAAATATGACTCCTAAATGGAAAAATGAAAAACTAAACGTTCTTATACCTATGGCAGGTGCAGGAAGTCGTTTTGAACAAGCAGGTTACACATTTCCTAAACCATTAATTGAGGTAAATGGTAAACCAATGATTCAAGTAGTAGTAGAAAATCTTAATTTGGATGCTAACTATATCTACGTTGTACAAAAATCCCATCGTGAAAAATATAATTTAGATACTCTACTTAACCTACTTACCCCAGGATGCAAAATTGTAGAAACAGATGGATTAACTGAAGGAGCTGCTTGCACAGCACTACTAGCCAAAGATTATATTAATAATGATAACCCATTGTTCTTTGCTAATTCAGATCAATTTGTAGAATGGGATTCAAATGAATTTATGTATAAGATGCAAGAAACAGATGCTGATGGAGGTATTGTAACATTTACAGCTACTCACCCTAAATGGTCATTTGCTAAAATAGATGAAAACGGTTTAGTAACAGAAGTAGCAGAAAAGAACCCAATTTCAGATATTGCAACAGTAGGTTATTACTATTGGAAAGATGGTTCTAATTTTGTTAAATATGCAGAACAAATGATTGAAAAAAACATTCGTGTAAACAATGAATTTTATGTTTGTCCTGTATTTAATCAAGCAATTGAAGATTGTAAACATATTAGAACATTTAATACTGCAGGAATGTGGGGATTAGGTACACCTGAAGATTTAAAATATTACTTAGAAAATCATAAACAATAATGGCACATAAAGAACAAGTTAACTATGTTAACAAAATAAAAAATAAATTTCCGTATTACTTTATTAATCAAAAAGTATTAGGTATAGGTACATTTAATGTATGTGGGACAGAAGATGAATATTTTTCATCCTGTGATTACTCTGGTCTACATCTAGGACCTGGTCCTGGAGTAGATATTGTATGTCCTGCTCAAGATTATGATGCTCCTGATGCAACATACGATGTAATTATATCTTGTGAATGTTTTGAACATAACCCATTCTATAAAGAAACCATTCAAAACGCTATTCGATTACTAAAACCTAATGGATTATTTCTATTTACTTGTGCTACTACAGGCAGACCAGTCCATGGGGTTAAATCATTAGAAGAAGAAAGTAAGTTAAAATTTCCTAATTGGAAAACTATGCCCAACGTTTCAAGAGAAAATTGGGATAATGAGTATTATAAAAATCTTACTGAAGAAGATATTAGAGAATGTGCTAATATAGATGAAACTTTTTCTTCATATGAATTTGAAGTTGAATTAAACCATTGTGATCTTTATTTTTGGGGTATTAAAAAATAAATCATGATATCAGTAATTATACCTACTTTATGGAGACCTGATGGTTTTTTAGAACGACTCGAAGAAATTTCTAAAAATTCTTATGTTGGAGAAATTATATTAATTGATAATTCTACATTAGATATAGATACTTCCCATATCCCTAAAATAAACCATATCAAAGAAAACCAAAATACCTACGTTATCCCAGCATGGAATAAAGGAGTAAAATTAGCAAAATATGATAAATTATTAATAGCTAATGATGACGTTGAAACAGATTGGAAGGTTATAGATGTTGTATATCCTCATATTACTGAAGATAAAGGTCTTATAGGAGCTGGGGTTAGTTGTTGGAAGCAAAACAATAAGATAGGAGATGTATTTCCTATAGATCACATGCCTAATTGTTATGCTTGTTTTTTCTTTATTCATAAAAACTCATACATTGAAATCCCTGAAATGAGAATTCATTTTGGGGATAATTGGATATTTGATATGATTAAATCTCAAGGAAAATCTAATTATGAAATTGTAGATTGGGATATGGGAGGAGATTCAGAACAAACTAGTGGTTTAGCCGAATTTAATCCTATTAAACAACAAGATTACATAATTTATAATAATTTAATTAACAAAAATAAAAATGTAAATACTTGTATATTTACTACTCATACTACTTTAGACCTAATTCATGCAGAGTATAGTTTAAAGGCTTTACTTCAACTCCAAGATACTAATATTGTTTGGGATCATTTTGTTCTATACAATACTCATGAACATGAGGTATCTAATGAAGACATAATTAAATTAATCAAAAAATATGACATTAACCATTATGTAAAAGATATTCTTCTATTCCCTTATAACCCAGAAGAAAATAAGAAAAATCTACTGCAGGATATTCGCAATTGGTATAATATAGGTTTATCCCTTGAATTACAAAACACCCCAGGTAAAATACTTTGGTTAAAATCAGATTATTGTGTTTCAAATAACTTTAATAAAGTATTTTTAGAACATAAAAATGATAATTTTATGTGGTCACTCCCAACCTTAGGAGCTAAACAAAAAATTAGTTATGATACTATTTTAACTAAATTAAACCTCCCAGAATTTACACCTGTTGATTTTGAGACATATTATAGAGGAGGAGATAACCCAAATAATTCAATTCCAAATGAAGAAATATCACCTAATGGTGAAATGGATTATCACTCATCAATAAACTATGTATCTCATAATTATGTTCATGATTTTAATCTTCATGTTATATCAAATGATACTTTAGAAATAGGTAGAGAAATATCACATCATCCACAAGTATTTGACATGAATTCAACATGGGGAGGCCCTCATAATTTATTTTATGGTTTAAAACAAAATGGAGTTCATTTTAGTGGTGAATCTAGAGCTTATGGTATCCATATGTTTCATGAAATTATCTCAGAAAATAGGTTGGAAGATCGAGGAGATGATCGTAAATTACATATAGGAGAAAAATATTAATATATGATTTTAATTTCACACAGAGGTAATATCAATGGTCGTATAGAAGAAGTTGAAAATAAACCAAGTTATATAGACGATGCTATTAAATTAGGATATGATGTTGAAATTGATATTTGGTTGAATGATGGAGTATTTTATTTAGGCCATGACTGTATTCAATATGAGATAAGCTTATTATGGTTAATAGATAGAATAGATAAATTATGGATTCATTGTAAAAACACAGATGCTATTGAAGTTTTTAATAAAATAGAAGATAAGTTTAATTATTTTTGGCACCAAGAAGATACTCTTGCTTTAACTTCAAAAGGATATATTTGGGCATACCCTGGAAAGCAACCTATAAAATATAGTATAGCTGTTATGCCTGAATTATTTAATGATAAATTAACTTCTTGTATTGGAATTTGCTCAGACTATATTCAAAATTATAAAGAATGAAAATAGCAATTTGTATAAGTGGTCAACCACGAAATTTTAAACAAAGTTATATTAGTTTAAAAAAGTATATTTTAGATAAATATAATTGTGATATTTATTTTCATTCTTGGAAAACCCCTAATTTTGAATCAACTAATTTTGGAGGTGGAAATCATCAATACCATCTAAATGAAAATGATTATAATGAATTGATTGAATTATATCAACCTAAAAAATATATTTTAGAACAGCCTATTACATTTGATGCTAGTGATTATAGATGTCCTATTTGGAGACAACCCTTAAATAATACTTTAAGTATGTTTTATTCTCTTTATAAAGCATTTCAATTAATAGAAGGAGAATATGATTATGTAATTAGAACTAGATTTGATATTGATTATTCTAAATTTAACTTGGAATTTCCAAAAGAAGGTCTTATATTACCTTCATGGAATACAGATTTTAGAGTTAAACATAGAGGATATTATGATGTGTTTGCTATTGGAACCCAACCATCAATAAAAATATACTCAGAAGTTTTTCCTAATATAATTTCATATGTAACCAATGACCTACAAATACTAGAATTTCTTCAAGGTGGATGGCCAGGACAAGATTCACCATTAAGAAATGAATACTTATTAAAATGGCATTTAGTTAAAAATAATGTTAAAGTAAACGAATTACCTACTGATGAAGATAAAGCAGATGTAGGTTTAATAAGATAATATGAAAGGAGTTATAACCATATTTGCCCTTCCCCAAGAATTAGAAGATCTAGCATTAACATTAAATATGCTTAAACGAAATTCTATTTACCTAGACTCTTCAGTTTCATACCAGATTGATATTACAATGTGTCTTTCAGATGAATTAACTGATTGGGATAAATCAAAACTTCCAAAAGAATACATTCAACAAAGAACTGAAGAATTAGTTACTAAATTTTTAGATTGGTGTGAGTGGACGTTGTTATGGGGGGATGAAAACATTTTAGGGTGTGTTTCTCAAAGAAGATATAGCCTTCAAACCCATTTAGATGCTGATTTCTTTATTTGGTTAGATTGTGATTTTATATTCAAAGACACCACTTTAGGTTATATAACTCAAACATACCAGAATATTAAAGGATCAAATATTAATTCATTTATCCTTACTCCACAATTTGTTAAACAGTGGGACAATACATGGGATATACTTGTAAATGAAAACTTTTTATCTCATCCACTTGATTATGAACTAGTAGCTGATGTATACAAGGATACTCTTCCTGATATTGGTGATATAGAAGTTCAACATGTTCCAACATTTAAATTTGCTGGGGGTTGGTTTACTTTAATATCAAAGGAATTACTTTCTAAAATAGGAGTTCCTGAATCTTTAGGACATTATGGACTAGAAGATACCTTTGTTACTGAATGTTGTAAAATATTAAAAAACCAAGGTAAAGATATCTATCAATTTATATTAAAAAATCATATAATAGGTGAGAGTTATACTCATAGACCCAATGAAACAGTAAAAAAATTCATCTCAAGTATAAGTAAAAAAGATGAATTTACTAAAATAGCACATACAAATTTTCCAATTGAATTAAATAAGTTTTATGAAAACACTAAGACAATTAATTGATCACTACGGAAGTGATAAAAATTTAAATGAATATACTCCTATATATCATTCTATATTTAATAGTATAAAAGACAATGATATTAATCTTTTAGAAATAGGTATAGGAACTATGATTCCATCCGTCCCATCTAGCATGGTTGGATATGGATCATCACACTATAAACCAGGAGCTTCTTTAAGAGCATTCAGAGATTTTTTTCCTAAAGGAAAAATATACGGGGGAGACATTCAAGAAGATTGTATGTTTGAAGAAGACAGAATTAAAACTTTTTTATTTGATTCAACAGATACTGATAAATGTAATAATGCATTAGGTGATTTAATGTTTGATATTATTATAGATGATGGGCTTCATGAAGCTGAAGCTCAGTTAAATACTTTTTCTAATTTATTTCCTAGATTAAAAAGTGGGGGATATTATTTTATAGAAGATATAGCACCTCACAACCCTTTATACAACCAATGGGAAGAAACATTTAGTGAAATAGAAGCAGAAAAATGGACTAATAAATATAGAAACGTAATTGTATTTTTTAAATATTAAATTTAATGAAAGAAGTAACAGTAGTACTAACAGCTTGTAATAGAGCTGATTTATTAGAAAAAACTTTAGATAGTTTTTTTGAGATGAATACATATCCTTTAAAACGTTTTATTATTATAGATGATGGAATGAATTTTGAGTGCAATGATTTTGTTAAGGAAAAATATGATTTTCCTATTGAATTAATCTATAATGATCCTAAGTTATTTCAAATTAAATCAATTGATTATGCCTATTCATTAGTAGACACAGAATATATTTTCCATATGGAAGAAGATTGGGTGTTCCTTAAAAAAGGATTTATTGAAGATTCAATGGCTGTACTAGAAGCAGATGATAATATTCTTCAAGTTTGGCTTAGAGGAATTGATGACACAACAGCACCCCATCCCTGGGAACCAGATATTTATGAAGTTAATGGATTAAAGTGTGTTCTCCTCAAATACACAGGAGTTTGGAATGGATTTAGCCTTAACCCAGGTTTAAAACGATTAAGAGATTGGAAAAAACTCCCAAATGGATATGATGGTTGTGACAGAATCACCCCATCAGAACAAAGTGGTGGAGTTACCCTTGAATGTGATATTTCAGTTGAATATGCTAAACAAGGAATCATTGCAATGAGATTTTTAGAAACCTATGTTACTCATATTGGATGGGATAGACATATAATTGATGGAGTAAATGGAAAATAATATCCCAAATTTTACGTTTTGTATTACCTCAAAAAATAACTTGAGGTACTTAAAACATGCTGTTAAACATATTAAACAAAACTGTTTTAATACTAATCATGAAATATTAATTTTTATTGACTCAGACAATGATGGTACTGAAGAATGGTGTAAAGAAAATAATTTACCCTACATTAAAAACCCATCATCAGAATTGTATGGGATTGGTAAAGCATATAATCTACTAGTCCAAGAATCAACAACTGATTTTGTAGTAATATATCATGCTGATATGATAGCAGGAAAAAACTTTGATTTAAATTTATATAAACATTGGTCCCCTAAATCAGTTATTTCAGCTACAAGAATTGAACCTCCCCTTCATCCATCCGACCCTGCTAAAATAGTAGAGAATTTTGGTTTATGGCCTGAAATAGATGTACAAGACGGTTTTAAAGAAGATGAATTTAACTCATTTGTAGAAGAAAAATTAAGACAATATAAAGATGAGACTACTAAAGGAATATTTGCTCCTTGGTTAATTCATA
>Ga0256302_1000087_pt1 | contig 10041 bp, 1 predicted proteins | sample ColtaT_13_FD_183684 | JGI IMG/M metagenome (GOLD analysis project Ga0256302, IMG submission 183684) | Metatranscriptome of freshwater microbial communities from Columbia River, Oregon, United States - Colum_Colum_RepA_8h (Metagenome... | ecosystem: Environmental > Aquatic > Freshwater > River...
GGCGTCTCTATAGGCATCACCGAAATAACCTAATTACCTAGTACGATTATTTAGCAATACCGAATAGCTGAACATCTTCAAAAAATAACTCTTAAAGCGAGAAATATATGGCTACCACATCGACGTCGATTTCAAACCTGACGCAAACGCTGATTACCGCACTGACAACGGCTGATATAGTTGATTTAACAGCGGTTCAAGCTGGGACATTCTCGGCCACTCAGGCGAGTTATCTTTCGGCTACTCAGATTGCTGCATTTGAAAATGACGACATAGCAAAACTTACGTTGACAAACCTGGCAGCTTCGCAGGTAGCTGGTATTTCTAAAGATCAGGCGCCAGTGCTCTCCGCGACACAAGTATCGGCGATTGGTGCAAGCGCAATTAGTGGTTTGGTGACTGCATCGTTCTCATCGCTCACAACAACGCAAACCGTTGCGCTAACCACAGCGCAGGTTAAGGGGTTGTCTGCTACGCAAATGGGTGTGATGACTGCCGATCAGTTAGGCAAAATTACCGCGGCTCAAGTCGGGGTTATTCCAGTGGCTTCGTTACAAGCCATGGGTACCGCGCAAATCAGCGCATTGAATACAGCATCAGTGTCTGGCTTGTCTACGGCACAAATGAAAGGTATCTACACCAACCAGATCTCAGTTATTGACGCGCGGATGATAGCTGCGTTGACAACAGCACAGCTAGGCGGCCTGTCAAATGACAATATCGCTAACGGCTTAGCTACAGCGCAAATCGTAGCTTTGGCTGCTACACAAATCGCCAGTTTGGCGACCGCTCAGTTGTCCAAGTTCACTACGCTGCAAATGCAGGCGCTGGAAACTGTCGATCTGAACGCCCTGACAACAACGCAAGTTACTGCGCTAGGTACCGATCAAACACGTGGGTTGGCAACGAACCAAGTCGCTGCGCTTAACACGAAACAAATAAACACACTTGCAACAAAAAATCTGTACGCACTGACCACAGACCAAATCGCTGTTATTTCTACGACGCAGGTATTGGGTCTAAGTACAGCCCAGGTGGTTGCACTTGAGACGCACCAAGTTGCTGTATTGGGCGATGCTGTTATTGCAAAACTAACTACCGCACAAGTTTCAGCTATTGAAACCAAAGACATCGCTGGCGGACTGCAAACTAGCCAAATCGCTGCATTGTTAACAACGCAAGTTGCTGCTCTAGGTACTGCGCAAGTAACAAAGCTCACTACGTTGCAGCTACAGACTCTGAGCGCAGCAAGCATTACTGCCATGAACACGGCCCAAATTGCGTCGTTGGGAACTGATCACTACGTTGCAATGACCACGAATCAAGTGGCTGCAATCACTACGGCTGGAATTCGAAATCTCCAAACAGCAGATTTAGCGTCACTGACTACCGATTCCATCGTTGTACTCAGTACTGCGCAAGTTGCGGCTTTAACCACGACCGAAATTGCTGTTTTGAGCACACTTCAAACGGCGGCATTAGAAACTCGCGATATTGCTACTTTAAACACAGCACAAATCGCTGCTCTCAGAACCTTCAATGTATCAACGCTGACTACTGACCAAGTTGTTGCGATAACCACCTCTCAAATTACATCACTAGCTACTAATTCTATTGTTGCAATTACTACGGCTCAGATCACGGCTGTTGACGCGGTCGACGTTGCCAGAATGACTACTGCGCAAGTAGCTGCCCTCACAACAGCACATGCTGCTGTTATGACAACTAATCAATTCGCCGTACTAACTACCCTTCAGGTCAGTAAATTAACAACTGCCAACCTTGCTCAACTTGGTACCGACGATATTGCTTCGCTTTCTTCATTGCAGATTGCTTACCTTACGACCACTCAAATCATTTCTTTGTCATCAACTCAGGTCAGCAATTTCGTTGACTCAGGTATTTCCTCATTAAATACACAGCAGGTTTTGCAGTTGTCCACATCGCAGATTTCTGGTCTGACAACATCCCAAATTGTTGCATTATCAACTGCTCAGGTTGCATCGATTAGCACACTTAATCTTTCGCTGCTACTTACTGGCCAAATAGGCGTAATCGAAACTCGCGACCTTGTACAATTGACGACAAGACAAATCCAAGGCTTAGGCAGTGTACAAATCAGCGCAATGTCGACTGCTCAGATTGGTGCGTTGAATACTTCGCAGATTAGGGCAATTGAAACAGTTGATTTAAATGGATTTACAACTGACCAGATGGTTGCATTATCTGTGGGTCAGGTGGCGAGCTTGGCAACTTCACAAATCTTAAGGCTTACATCACTGCAATTTTCCTCAATGGAAACGCGTGATGTAGCAATACTTGGTACGGCGCAAGTAGCAGTTATCAGTTCTTATCAGTTGGCCTCTCTAAACACTGATCAAGTTAACGCCTTGACTACAAATAGCTTGTCTGTGCTTGGTACTGCTGCAACATTTGGTTTGACAACAGCACAAATTACTGGATTGTCTACCCTGCAAGTCAAAGCATTAACAACGGCTCAGATCGCTGCCATGCGAACAGATCAGTATGCTGCCCTGCCAACAGCTTCATTAATATTGTTTTCATCGGATCAGCTATCAAAATTAGGAACGGCTAGTATCAGCGGAATGACTACAGAGCAAATAGCTGCTCTATCTTCAGCGCAAATTAGAAGCTTAACAACTACTCAGCTACAAACATTAAGCTCAGCTCAAATACGCGCAATTGAAACTAATGACATTGCTTCATTGACAACTTCCCAGGTAGTTGCTTTAACTAGTGGTCAAATTGTGTCGCTTTACACCAACCAGATAAACTTATTAAATACCGCTCAAATAAGTCTGCTTTCAATCTACGGCATAGCAAATTTAACGACTGATCAATTGATTTCGTTGACTGCAAGTCAGGTAGCAAATTTAACAACTAGACAGATTGCACTTTTAGCATCTGCTCAAATAGGTGCAATAGACACAACGGACGTTGGTTCACTAAGTACGCTTAGTATTAATGCTATTACGACATCTGCAATTGCGGGCTTGACCACTGACCAAATGGTTGCATTAACTGCAACGCAACTGAGTTCACTCAAAACAGCACAATTTTCATTGCTAGCAACTAATCAACTAGTAGCAATACAAACAGCTGATATATCTGGATTGACTACTTCGCAATTGCGCACATTAAGTTCGACGTCGATTAGTGTGATGGCTGTTGAGCAAATCGCTCAAGTAACTACTTCTCAAATTACAGCGCTTTCAACAAGTGCGCTGCAGGGCTTGACCACCGCTGGTACTTCAACCATGACAGCCGCTCAAGTTGCTGCTATGACAACAGCCCAGTTTATGAACTTGACCTCTGTTCAAGGCAACGTCTTGAAAACAGAAGCGATAGTTGCGCTATCAACTTCGCAGTTCTCTGCATTCTTGAGTACTGCAGCTACAATAGGGTTTACGACCACTCAACTGGGTTCGTTAACTACAACGAATATGTCGTTGTATGGTACTTACAACTTATCAGTTATGACATCTGCCACTGCGGCGGCCTTCACTGCGGCGGGTGTTGCGGCATTTAACACTGCAGCTGTAGCAGCAATGTCCAGCGAAGTTATGCGTGGCTTAACAACAAACCAAGTAAGCGCTCTTGGAACTTCTCAAATTGGTGCGTTGAATACACTAGCGATAAATTTGGCAATGGGAACTGCTCAAATTGCTGCATTGTCGGCTGCGCAGGTAAGTAAGTTATCAAAAGCTTCTATAGCAGCCCTTACGTCGGTTCAGGCTGTAGGCATTGAAACTGCCGATATAGGTAGTCTAACAACTGCACAGATCTCGTCACTATCTTCTGATGGAATAAGAGGTTTATCAACTGATCAAATTGTGAATCTTGGGACGGATCAATTTGCAGTAATTTCAACTTATCAATTGGGCCATATAACTTCTGCACAAATCGCCGCCATGGAAACGCGTGATTTGTCTATAGGTTTAAATACTTCTCAGATAACGGCATTGAGCTCAAATCAGATGTCGTTTATCGCGACTGCTCAAATAAGTGCGTTTTTTGCTAATCAAATTTCGGCAATTGCAACTGACGACATAAGTTTTGGTATGTCAACTGCTCAATTTGCTGCATTATCCGCAACACAAGTTTCTGGTTTAACCACTGCTGGAATGTCAGTCATGGCATCACAGCAAGTTGGAGCTATATCAACAGCGGCAATAACTGGGATTACTACACTTCAATTCTCAAACATTGCAAGTGCTGGATTAGTAGGCTTAACTACAGCTCAAGTTATTGCTTTAAATACTAATCAAATATCTAGTATTACAACTTCACAAATTTCATCACTTTTATCAAGTCAAATCAATGCAATTGAAGCTGCAGACATGATTGGTTTGCAAACTAACGATGTAGCTTTAATGACTTCGATTCAAGTTAGTGCCATCAGTACACTTCAAATTACTGGTTTAATTTCTGGACAGATTTCTGCGATCACAACCGATGACATAAGTTTTGGATTTGGTACGGCTCAAGTAGCGGGACTTTCTGCGGCACAAGTTGGTAGCCTAGGCACTTCACAATTAGCCGTTTTTTCTGCATCTCAAATCAAAGCAATAGAGACTAATGATATTTCTGGACTAATGACTTCTCAGATTAGTTCATTAGCCTCGGCTTCGCTAGCTAATATAAATACCAATCAAGTAACACAACTTGCTACCTCACAATTAGCTGCGTTCGCCACGGCAGCTCTAGCAGGCATGTCTTCGGATAATTTCGCCGTTCTGAGTACAGCGCAAGTAAGTTCTTTTGCTACAGCGCAAATCGCAGCACTTGGCTCATATCCATTCGCTTATCTCACGACTCTTGGAGCTACAGCCCTTACAACGGCACAAATTTCAGTTTTAACGACACAACAATTCAATAATTTATCAACTTCTGCGCAGCGTGTGCTTGGTGCAAGTCAAATAGGCGCCATATCTACACGACAGGCTTCTGGGTTGGCTAGTGAGGATATTTCTAGTATAAGTACTGCTTCTGTAACGGCTCTGGGAACTCTGGCAATTTCTTCATTGCCAAGTGCAGGTGTACAGGGTCTGTCGACTAATCAAGTATCTTTATTGTTGACTTCTCAGATTGCAGCGTTGACAACTTACCAGTATCAGTTCTTGCAAACTAACCAAGTGGCTGTACTTACAACGGATCAAGTTGGTGTAATACCAACAATATCGATCTCTGTGCTAGGTACCTTTATCGATTCCCAAGCATTTTCGGTGTTGACATCTACGCAAATTGGTGCACTTAGTACTGGTGCAATTGCGGCATTGACAACAAATCAAATACTTGCTGTCAGCAATGATGTTCTTGGCCTAACAACCAATCAAATTGCTGCGTTGACCACATTCCAAGCTTCTGTTCTATCTAGCGATCAGTTTAATACTTTGCTAACAAATCAACTTGTGGCATTTGAAACAAATGATCTTGCTCTGATTACATCTGCCGGAATTGCAGCTCTGACAAGTGCTCGGCTTGGTGTGTTATCAACTCAGCAGGCTGTTGCTTTGACTACACAACAAGTATTTGCAATTTCAAGTCAAGAATCCATTGGTTTATCAACTGATGTCATAGTTGCTCTAAGTGCAACACAGTTTGCAGCGTTTACTTCTCAACACTTTGTTAGCTTTAGCACAAATCAGCTATCTGTTATTGAAACACGTGATTTGGCAACTGTTGCTTCAATGGGAATAGCAAATTTGAGTAGTACGCAGATTCAGGCATTTACAACCAATCAAGTATTTGCGTTCACTTCACAGCAAATTGCAGGAATTCAACTGGCTGATGTGAGTGGATTAACTACTCTTCAATTGAGTGCTCTTACAACCGTAAACGTAACCGGACTATTAAATTCAAATATAACCGGGCTGAGGAGTGACCAAATATCTGGTTTCAATACTCAAGCTATTAGTGGCATGTATTCAGCACAGATTGCTGCAATTACATCCGACGTTGTAAGAGGTATGACAACAGATCAGATAGTTGCAATCACTACGGAGCAGTTTAGCGCCCAGGTGTCGCAACAGTTGCTTGGCATGACGACGGCTCAGATTGCTGCTATTGAAACTCGCGATATTGCAGTTTTCTTCTCTCATAGTTACTTTGCTTTATCTAGCAGTCAAGTTCAAGCTTTGACAACTGCTCAAATTATCGCTTCTTCCAGCGAGATTTTTAGAGCATTGAATAGTGATGACGTTAGAGGATTGACAACTTCTCAACTTGGAGTTTTACAAACAACACAAGTAAATGGTATTTCAACTGAGCAAATTCGTAACCTAAATTCGACTCAAGTCTATGGAATCGCCACTTCTGCTATTTCTGCTTTTGCTTCGCAGCAGGTTTCAGCTATTGCATCTAATGCTGTACAGTACCTTACGACCGATCAAATAGTGTCGTTATCAACCGTTCAGCTCGCAGGACTCGGCAATGCTTCACAAACTGTTGTGTCTCTCACAACCGCACAAATAGCTGCGCTTGAAACTGCTGATCTATATTCACTTGCTACATACAACACGGAAGGTTTCTACGCATTGTTAAGCGCTCAGTTAGGGGCTATAACAACTTTCCAGATTAGTAATTTAGATTCCCAGCATTTTGCATCCCTCGCATCACTGCAGGTTCTTGGACTAAATACGGCTCAAATTTCCGCCATACAAACAAATGATCTTTCATTTGGTTTTACGTCGCAAAACTTCGTAGCTCTGACAAGTGTCCAAATTGCTGGAATAAATACTTGGCAAGCTGCAGCCTTGACATCTGCTCAACTTATGGCAATTGGGGCTGATATTGCTGGTATGAGTACTGATTCAGTGGCGGCGCTAACGACAGCTCAAGCTCTGTACGGCCTAGTTTCGGCTGATATGGCGGCAATGAAGACTAATCAAATAAGCGCGATCACGACTCAAAACATAGCGTTGTTAGCTTCGCAATCGATACAAGCTATGGGTAGTGCTCAGTTTGCTACTTTATCTACAGCGCAAGTAGCTGCCCTAAACTCAAGTCAGGTCTACGGCCTTGACACTGCCGATATTTCGCTCGGATTTACTACGGCGCAGATTGCAGCTTTGAGCACTGCAGCTATTACCAGCATGGCTTCAGTCAATGTAACTGCATTGACAAGTTCGCAGGTCGCAGCCTTGACAACGAGCGTGCTGTCTGGATTTACAAGTACTTCATTTGTAGCAATAAACAGCGATGACTACAGGGCATTTAGTTCAGCTCAAATTGGTGCCATGACGTCGCTGCAGATGGTTTACGGTGTGGGTAGTCAGGCTTATGCGGCCCTAAATACCGACGCGATTCAAGCACTTTCAACTAGTTTGGTAACTGCAGGGCAGTCGCTGACTGGTCTATTCGGTAACGCGATAGATTCAGCAACTATCACCAGGTTGTCTAGCGTGCAAATTGGAGCGCTCACTACAGCTCAAATTAATGCGATGTCGTCTACGCAAATTGGTGCAATTGACAGCGATGATTACCGTGCACTTACATCGGCGCAAATTGCGAATATTAGTTCGGGTTCGATTTACGGTTTGACAAGTTTCGGTCTGATAACTCTTGGAACGGCACAGACGACAGCGTTAACTACCAAAGCAATGTCTTTATTGCTGTCGGTGCAGATCTCAGCTTTACAGAGCGAAGACTTCACTGCCTTCAGTACTGCACAGATATCAGCATTGGATAGTGCTCAGCTAACTTTTGGTTTGTCAACGGAAGATATTTTCGCAATGACTACTGATCGAATTGCCGCACTTACTTCGCGCCAGTTATCTGCAGTGTATTCAGTTAATATAACTGCGATGACGAGTTCACAAATTGCTGCTATCACGACCGCCCAAATTTACGGTATCGGTTCTAACCAGATAGCTGCTATTAATAGTGATGACTTTAGAGCGTTGACTTCAGCACAAATTGGTTTATTGACTGCTGCTCAAATTGCTGGTGCCGATGCATCAGGACTTTCTACACAAGCAATAACAGTTTTGGGATCGCAACAGCTCGCTGCAATTACAACCGATGTGTTTAGACAGCTTACGTCTACTAACATTACCGCTTTGAGCAGTATTCAGGTTGCTGGTATAACAACTGCTCAAATTAATGCTATGACTTCGTATAATTTCATAGCGATTAATTCTGACGACTTTAGAGCGTTTTCGAGTCAGCAACTCGCCGCAGTAAGTGCAAGTGTTGTAACTTGGGGTCTGGCATCTGACGGTCTGTCTTTATTGAACTCTACGCAAGTTATAGGATTTACTACTGCAGCCATAAATCAGTTGTCTTCTACTCAAATCAATGCATTACAAACCGGGATATACGGTCTGCAAACAGCACAGATTGCAGCTATAGCGCCAAGTAGCATCAATGCGGTTGTTTATGGTTCAACCGGAAGTTCTTCTCTTTCTCCGGCATTCATAACAGCTTTAACCAGTACTCAAATTAGTGCATTCTCATCATCTCAAATGGCTCAGTTCAGTTCTACTCAACTGAATGCCATCAGTAGTGATGACTTTAGAGCACTTCAGACGAGTACGATGAGCGCCATAACGAGCATTAATATTTTGGGATTGAATTCTCAGCAAATCGGGGTTTTCAGTACTTCTCAATTATCTGCTATCACTTCAAACAGCTTCAGAACTCTTACATCTGACCAGCTTATTGGAATGAGTTCTACTCAAATTGGTGCTTTAGGTGATGCCTACGGTGATCTTGACTCAGTTGCATTAACAACCCTATTCAGCGTTCAGTTAACAGCGCTGAACTCGAATCTTTCCCTAACAACGACCGCGCAAAAGAACGCTAAGTGGGGATTCTTGACTCCAATAGTTTTGGATCTGAACGGTGACGGCATACAAACATCGAACGCGCAAGACGGTGTTACTTTCGACATCAACAACGATGGCAAGGCCGATCAGACAGCATGGGTTGCACGTGGCGATGGCTTGCTGGTACGTGATATCAACAAGGATGGTCAGATCAACAACGGCAGTGAATTGTTTGGTTCGGCTACAGCTCTGTCAGGCGGTAAGACAGCAGCGGATGGTTACGCAGCGATGAAGGCTCTCGATACCAACAACGATGGTGTCTTGGATGCAAAAGATGCGGCCTTCGGTGAGTTAATGGTCTGGGCTGATACTGATGGTAACGGTGTAACGGGTGCGAACGAGCTGACGAAACTGTCTGATTTGAGCATCAAGTCTCTGTCGCTGGATTCTCAGAAGTCATCAGTTAACAACAACGGCAACTTGATTGGATTGATGGGTAGCTACACAACAACCGATGGCAAGACACATACCATGGGCGACGTGTGGTTCCAGACCGATGCAGCAGGTGACCGCGTGTTTGATCTGGCAGCAATAGCGAAAGCAGCGGGAACATCCAAAGTGGATATGACCAGTGCTCAAGCTAATACGCTGAACGTGACACTGGCTGATGTTTTAGCGGTCGGCACACCTGATATCCTTAGTGGCACCTCTACGGTGACTATCACAGGTGATTCGGGAGGTGTTGTCCACTTAACCGGAACTGCAGGTTCGGGATGGAGTTTGGCTGGAACGCAGACCGATGGTGCAGATACTTATATGGTCTACGTTAACCAGAATGCTCACCTGATGGTTAACGACAAGATTCATCTGATCATTAGCTAAAGGAAGCATCATGAACCACCCTGGCGGCTCTCAGTTTGAAGCGAGGCCGGCAGAAACGGATAGCCTGTTGCAAACCCTGCTTGGGGTTTGCAACAGGTACGGAATCCAAAAGTCAGCTGCCTCATTTCTGGCAGGTTTACCGAGTACAGAACGGCTGTCTGTAGAGCACGGTTCACGTGCGATGCAGGCGGCCGGTTTTGCTGTAAAGCTGGTAAAACGAGATCCATCCACTCTGCCTAAAGAGTTGTTGCCTGCAGTCTTACTAAATAAAGACGGCACGGCATACACTCTTATAAATGTTCATCAAAGCAGGTCAGGTCCAAGCTTTGAAGTTCATGAAGCTGGTCCTATTGAAAAAAATACCGTTTTA
>Ga0256302_1000095_pt1 | contig 9751 bp, 7 predicted proteins | sample ColtaT_13_FD_183684 | JGI IMG/M metagenome (GOLD analysis project Ga0256302, IMG submission 183684) | Metatranscriptome of freshwater microbial communities from Columbia River, Oregon, United States - Colum_Colum_RepA_8h (Metagenome... | ecosystem: Environmental > Aquatic > Freshwater > River...
ACATCGCTGACATTGGCTGCGGTGCCTACAGCGGTGTGGGTGAGGCCTGAGATGACGTCTACGCCGATATGCATTTTCATCCCGAAGTGCCACTCGTTGCCCTTCTTGGCTTGGTGCATCTCTGGGTCGCGGGTTTTGTCCTTGTTCTTGGTCGAGGGGGGAGCCGCTATGAGCGTTGCATCCACGATGGTCCCCTCTCTGAGCATCAACCCTTTGTCAGCCAGGAGGGCATTGATTTGATCAAGAATCTTGGGAGCCAGTTCGTTCTCTTCCAGCAGATGGCGGAAGTTCTTGAGCGTTGTGGAGTCCGGCACGCGCTCGGCGGTCAGGTCGATGCCGACAAACCGCGCCAGCACAGGCATGTCATAGAGGGCATCTTCAGTGCCTTCGTCGGAAAAGTTGTACCAGAGTTGCACGAAATAGAGACGCAGCATCCGTTCAATGCCGATCGGCGGACGGCCACGTTTACCCGTCGGGTAGAACGGTTCGATCAACGCCACCAAGAGTGCCCAAGGAATCGACTTTTCCATTTGAGAGAGAAAGACCTCGCGGCGCGTCTTACGAGCCTTGTTTTGAAGAAGCACGTCCAGAAAGCTGGTTTGTTGCTGCATCGCTTTACGTTGATTGGCGGTCGGAAGAACTGCCATCTATTTTACTGGCCGGGTGCCCTGAATTTACCGGGCTCACCGATTTATTCCGCGGCTCCTTAGGGGAATATAACTATGAATATGACTCAATTAAAGGTTTATTTTTTAAGAATTAATTCTTGGCAGAAAGTGCTATTCGGGTTACCGATATTAGTAATGGTTGTCATGCTTTTGATGGATCATAGTGGCGACTCGGTACAATTGGGGCAAGCCGTGTATCGGCCTGAGATGCTGCAACGTCTTTGCAAAGCTGATCAACTCAGTGGAGACGCTGGAGAGACTTATGGCGAAGAAACCGAAAACGGCATCAAATACAATGTCCGCACACCAGCCAATTATGATGCATCCGTTGCCCACCCACTATTACTGGTATTTTCTCCGGCCGGATCGAATCGGGCTAAAACCGAAAAAACAACTGGGTTCACTTTTCCTGCTACCCAAGCCGGTTTCATCGTGGCCTATGCGGATCACCCGGAATTATCGCCCAGCACTACCGTAGAATTAGGCACCATTCCCAGTTTAATGGCCAAAAAGTGGTGTATTGATGAAAAACAGGTCTATGTTACCGGGCATTCCGATGGAGGGACTTCGGCAATGGCATTAGCATTTATGACTGGCACACGACACATCCCACGTGCCATTGCGCCGAGCGCAGCAGGGGTTGCATATGATGATTTGCGCGACCGCAGATGCCCCGAGCCCTTGCCGGTTATGATCATGCACAGCAGCAAGGATCGCCTGTTTCCTGGTTATGGTCAGCAAGCGGTGGGTTGGTGGGCAGCTTGTAATAAATGTGATCCTATTCCGGATAAAATCGCAAATGGTTGCTCCTCTTATTCAGGGTGTGCCGGGGGCGTAAAAACGTTGTACTGTGAAGGTGATCAAATCCATTCACATTGGCCCGAGCGAAGTCAGGATATTGTCGAGTTTTTTGTGTCAGCGACTCAAGTTAGCCCACAGGCAAATTGAAATTGAGACCCGTCATGCATCATTAGTGAGCTGTCAGGACATATGGTGAAAGCGTCAGATTATTAAATTTATTTATATCATATTGGTAAAGTTAAACTTAGATAATGAAGGAGAATTTCTATGAATTGCTTTTATAAAATAACTATTACTTGAATAAAGATAACGAGAACAATCAATCCAATGTTTTCTATTTTTTGATACCCTGAAAAGCATAGAATTACTTAAAAAGAGAGGAATATTATGTCTTATTTAGCGTTATTCAGAGACCAGGCCCATGTCATCATGACGGAAAGAATATATGATTGCTTAATTAAATTCTGTTTATGGCAGCAAGACCCCAAAATAGCCGAATACTATGAAGGTGGACTAGGTCAGGTCAACGAAGGATTCCGTTGTGCCATAATCAACGGACAAAAGGCAGGCGATATTTCTGCAGACAAAGATCCGAAATTGCTTGCCGATTTTCTGACAGGTTTTTTTTACGGTTTGCAAGTTATGGGCAACGGCAATATTTCCAAACACCACCATAACCTGAAGTGTGTCATATCGAATGCCTTAATCGATATGAAATAATCTCACAAACCTATGTAGATGCATTCAATTATACAAATGGTATTAGCAGGTAAAGCCAAATAAGCATGGAATGTAAACATTGCCAACTATTTAACTTTTGGGTGGCTTTGAAATATAAGATAATATATAAAACTAATATAGCAAAGTTTTAGCTGATTTTTGGCTAACTTTGTTTTGACCGCATAAAAAGGTAAAAAGCTATCTTTAAGAGCTGCCTAATTATAGGTTTTTTTAATACTGTCAAATAAAAAACTTGAGCTAAGGTAAAAAATCATCTTCATTTAAGAAGCAGTCGCATTTCAAAAGATTGACTCTAAAGTTGGTTTAAATAACTTTAAAATACTTAATAATGAGGTCTTTTTACAGCCTGTCTTGCCCTTCAGCGGTCATTCTGGATGAGCAGAAAGCTTATTCCTTTATTTTATTCTCTTAAATGTTTGGTTTAGAGCTTTTTCTTTAACAGACATCTAGACATTTAATTGACGGCGTATTTAATCCTATTGCCTACTATTTTAACGCGCTAAAAGCAATGCTTCAAAAGCCAAAGCAACAGATTCGGCGCGTATTTTTATAAAAATAGGAACGGCCTATGTGTCTATAGATAATTAGTATTAAACAAGATAGTATAATATATAGTAATATTTAATAGTCCTATGCGAAAACAAATTAATAATAATTAGTGGGTGCATTTTTTATCTGTGTATTTACTGATACGGCAAAGCGTTGTACTCAGGCGGCTGCCTATATAATATAGGACGGTTATATTTATTAGTACAGTATGCCATGAGTATTATTGACATAGTCGTTGCATAGCTGCTGTTAATTAGAAGTGGTAGCCGATAAGTCTGATTAGCTATGGCTTCTAATCAAGTAATAATAATTTTGAGAGGCTTAAGATGAGCAAAGAAACGAAATGGGCCATCTGCAGTACCTGCGATATCAATTGCGGAGTTCTTGTCACCGTTGAAGATGGTAAGGTGAAATCAATCAAAAAAAATCCGGATCATCCCCTCACGCCGAATTCTATTTGCGTTAAGGGGGCCAACGCAAATAAGTACATTACCCACCCCGACCGATTAACGCATGCGCTGAAAAGAGTCGGTGAGCGTGGCTCGGGTCAATGGAAAAAAATTAGTACGAAGCAAGCTCTAGATGAGATTGCCGATAAGATGAAGCAGTTGATAGCCGAAGACGGGCCGGAAACAATCGGCAGCACCTATGGCTGGAGCTCTAACGCCGGTGCGGCATCACGAAGATTTATGAATCTATTGGGGAGCCCGAACTGGACCTGGACAGGATATGTGTGTTTAGCCAATTCCACCGTGCCAAGTAAAGCGACTTACGGCTTTTGGCAGTTCCCGGACTTTGAGAATACCAAATGTATCGTGCTTTTAGGTCATGCTCCGGGACCGCAGAGATGGACGGCTGAGTACCTGTGGATTAAAGGTGCTCTGGAGAGAGGCGCAAAACTGATCGTTACAGACCCACGCCGGAATAGTTACAGTGATCAAGCGGACATATTTCTACAGGTTAAGCCCGCTACGGATAGCGCCTATCTACTGGCCTGGATTAATGTGATCATCGAAGAAAAACTCTATGACAAAGAATTTGTAGAAAAATGGACCGTAGGTTTTGAGCAACTCGCTGAGAGAGTGAAGGAATACACTCCGGAGTGGGCATCAGAAATAACCAGGGCACCAGCGGATAAGATTCGCGAGGCTGCCCGAATGTATGCCACTAACGGCCCAGCGGTGATCCCCTGGGGTGCCGTACCGGATCACCATGCCAATAGCACCCAGACTTTACGCACCTTAACCATATTGAGATCCATCACCGGCAATCTGGATGTGCCCGGAGGAGAACTGCTGATGGGTTATCATCCGGGAATATTATCGGATGATGAATTCGAGCTCAATGATAGATTACCGGTGGAGCAGAGAAGGAAAATGCTCGGTATAGATCGTTTTAAGCTCTTGAGCTGGGAAACGTTGGAAAAGACCGGTCCGCATATGGAACGAGTTTGGGGCAAGAAATACTCAAACCAAATATCAGGCGGCGCGATGGCGCACCCTGCGAGCATGTGGGAGGCAATGAAAACAGGAAAACCCTACCGCATGAGGGCGCTTATCTCGCAATGCAACAACACCTTGAATAGCTACCCAAACACCACTCACGTTTACGAAGGCTTGATGAACCTGGACCTGTTAGTGGTCATGGATCTTATTAAGTCGCCCACGGCTCAGCTAGCCGATTATATTTTGCCGGCCACCCATTGGCTGGAAAGACCGAACCTGTTTAATTACTGGGATTGGATTCCAGTCTATCAGGGGGGAGAGCAAGCGGTGGAGGCGCCTGGAGAATGTCTGCATGATTGGATGTTATGGCGTGAGCTTGGCGTTCGTCTGGGACAAGAGAAGGATTGGCCACGGGAAAGTATGGAAGAGGCCTACGATGAACGGTTAAAGCCTGCGGGTTTAACATGGGAAAAATTATCAACCCAGGTTCGGGCTTCCGCACCTGAAATAACTTTCAAGAAATACGAACAAACCGGCTTTGGCACACCTAGCGGGAAAGTTGAGCTCTATTCAAGCATTTTCGAAGAACTAGGCTATGATCCGATGCCTAGCTGGGTTGAACCACCGGAGAGCCATGCGAGGAAACCAGAGTTAGCTAAGACGCATCCATTGACCTTTTTCACCGGCATGCGCGAAAACTATTGGTTTCACAGTTTTGGCCTTGGCCGGTCTACGAAAGAACTGCGTAGCCGTGAGCCAGATCCTCGCATGCAAATCCATCCGGATACGGCTTACGAACTGGATCTGTCGGATGGGGATTGGGCATGGGTGGAATCAACTAGTGGAAAGAGAATTAAACTCAGGTCGTGGCTCAGTAACGACACCGCTCCTGACGTGGTTAGGGTGCCGCATGGTTGGTGGTACCCGGAAACAACAGGAAGCGAAGAACCTGGAGCGGCCTTATCGAGTCTCTGGAAATCGGCGGATGCGGTCATTCTCCATGATTCTGACGAATACTGTGACAAGGAACAAGGCAACTTCCAACTCAGAGGGCTGGCTTGCAAAGTCTATAAAGTGGAGGATGGAACAGAAGGGACAAGCTATATAGCTTAAACATTTTAATTTAATGCCACTACATGGCTTCGTAGGCATCATTATTATAACAGGAGAAAATCATGTCTTTTTTACTTTCCAGCCCAGGTATTACAAATCTTCCCGACGTGATGAACTTATACCCTGGAAGAGGTAGTTTAATTCTCCGCTTGATCGACGACATCATGCGGAAAGAATCGCAGTTGTCTGACGGCGAACGCGAACTTATCTTTACCTATATTTCCGGATTGAATGCCTGTCAGTTTTGTTTTCACTCACATGCCCCTGCGGCTGAGGCGCTCGGAATTGATGCATCCGCAATCGGTAATATGGAGATCGATCTTGATACGCAAAATGAAAAGCTCAAGCCGATATTTAGCTATGTCAAAAAACTCACCCAAACGCCAACACATGTGACTCAGGACGATGTTAATGCAATCTATGCGGCAGGCTGGAATGAGCAAGCCTTTATGGATGTGGTTGGTATCTGTTGCGTGGTTAATTTTATGAACCGGTTTGTCAATGGGGTCGGTATAGATGTTGATGCGAACACCGCGCGTGAAACAGGGGCGTCGGTCTTGCCTACCATCGGTTATTCCGGATGGGCTGAAAACGTAGAAAAGTTACTTGCTTAACTAATTGAAATGCAGGTTATTTTTTCCTGTCAATTTGATAATTAAGCAGAGCTTTATACATTTGTAACACACAGGTTAATCAGGCTTAGTAGAAAGCTTCGTTAAGAGCAAGGATGCTCTTTTATTATTTTCAATATTGAGACTACCAACTTAAGACGGGACAAAAGTGTTAGAGCTAGATCTACGAGGTTTTGAAATCTTCGGAGGTCTAAATACGACTGCTCTATCTTAAAACGGTAGCCAATAATTGAGGACAGACTAAATCATTATCTACGTTACAGCTAAGGTTTCGTCGGACATATTGAGGTCGCCCGTACTTTGAAAGGAGTGTCACGAGCATGAATTATTTACATACAACACATCCAAACAATTCACCAGCTTCCCATCTGATTGATCTCCAGGGGCGTCATTTAAATTACTTGCGGCTCGCCGTAACCGACCGCTGCAATTTCCGTTGTACCTATTGCATGCCCAAGGAAGGGATCGATCTTAAAGCTCGGGATAATATTATGCGTTTTCAGGAAATGGAGCACCTGCTTGGACTATTTCTGGATTTAGGTGTAACCAAAGTGCGCATTACCGGTGGCGAGCCTTTTGTTCGTAAAGGTCTTCCTGGTTTTTTAACCAGAATAAACCAATATAAAAAACTGGAAACAATCAATTTAACAACGAATGCCTATTTTTTAGAAGATACCATCCCATTGTTTCAAATGATAAAATCAGGCAGTATTAACATCAGTCTTGATTCGTTAAAGCGAGACGTTTTTTTTAAAATTACCCGACGTGATGATTTTGAACGGGTATGGAATAACATTGAAAAAATTCTGCTAACGGATCTGAACGTTAAACTGAACATGGTGGTTCTTAAAGGCGTCAATGACAATGAGATCATTGATTTTGCGATGTTGGCCAAAAAAAATAAAGTCGAAGTTCGATTTATTGAACAAATGCCATTTAATGGTGGGCTCTTTCCAAACGAAATACATACTGCAGAAGAAATTATCTGCACGTTGCAGAATTCTTTCCCAGAAATGATTGAACATCAAAAAATGAGTTCAACTGCCCGGATTTTTGATATCCCCGGATTTAAGGGAAAAATCGGTATTATCGCCGGTCATTCCAGAACATTCTGTTCAACATGCAGCCGTTTAAGGATCACTCCCGACGGTACATTCAAAACCTGTCTTTATGATTATGGCGCTATTAATTTAAAAGACATGCTGCGTTTAGGAAAAAGTGATCAAGAAATAAAAGCGGCCATTAGAGATGCCGTGACCAAAAGGGCAAAAGACGGGTTTGAATCGGAACAACGTACACAGCAAATTATTCATTTTTCAAAAAATCATCTTTCAATGGCACAGATAGGTGGATGATGGAAAAACTTAAAAACAGATTTTGATTTTGGGAATGACCTGGCTCCATTGGTGACTTGAGAACACTATCACTTCTGGCATTTGCGCTTGCTGTTGGTTTCATTACTTTTGTCACACGAAACCTGACGATCATATTGGAAGCCCGGATTGATATTAGAGTAATACCTAGAAATTTAATTTAAATAGATAACCATAAACCGTTTCCATTAAAACGAAAGAAAAACTATGCAGGTTAATGTAATTTTTTTTGGTGTTCTAAGCGATGTGGTGGGGAAGAACATGTTGACGATTCAAGACACAGACAATATGGCTGACTTGAAAAGCAAATTAATCATAAGTTATCCGGATTTAAAAGACTATACGTTTAGAATGGCTGTAAATCAGCAAATGGTTGAAGACAATCACCTTCTTTTTGATAACGATTTGGTCGCGGTTATGCCACCCTTTGCGGGGGGATGATTTTTTAAAGACAGCCATGAACTTAAATAAAGAAGAAATTCAGTATTATCATCGCCATTTGATTTTATCTCAGATTGGAAAAACAGGACAACAAGCTTTAAAAAAAGCAAAGGTACTGATCGTCGGTGCAGGCGGATTGGGCTGTCCTATATTAATGTATCTATCCGGAGCCGGTGTCGGTAGGATTGGTATTGTAGATCCCGATAAAGTTACGGTTTCTAATTTGCATCGCCAGGTGTTGTACGGCTTTTCACAGGTTGGAGAATTTAAAGCCGAAGCCGCAGTAAATCGATTAAAGGATCTCAATCCCAATATTGTTTTAGAGGCATACGCTCAAAGAGTGTCTCCGGAAAATGCTGGCGATTTGATTTCCCAATACGATGTCGTTGTTGATGCTACAGACAACTTTCCAACCCGTTATTTGATTAACGATTTTTGTGTTTACCTGGATAAACCTTTTGTTTCAGGGTCAATAGACCGCTTTCAGGGACAGTTGAGCGTATTAAATTTTACAGATAATCAAGGTAAGAAATGCCCAACTTATCGCTGCCTGTTTCCCACCCCCCCTGCACCCGAAATAGCACCAGACTGTTCGCAAAATGGTGTCATTGGCGTTCTTCCGGGAATTATCGGTAATTTGCAGGCAAACGAAGTTATAAAAATGATCTGCGGAGTAGGCGAAGTTTTATCAGGGAAAGTTTTGATTTTCGATGCATTGAGCAATCAAATGATGCTGTTTTCCATTCAACGAAACGAACAGGCTGTGCAGCAGGCTTTGCAAAATGCCCCGGATTTTGAATCATTTGATTATGAAAGTTTTTGCAGTTCAAATCGGCAAAAAATAAATGAAATCAGCTCTGTTGATCTGCACAAAAAATTACAAAACAACGAAAAAATACAATTGATTGATGTTCGTTCGATACCCGAATTCCAAGAGGAATTGCCAAATGCTGTTCGCATCCCGCTAAATAATTTGCAGGCTAATATTCATAACATATCGAAAAACGATAGCCTGGTAGTTTTTTATTGTGACCATGGAATCAACAGCGTCCGGGCAATTAGAATGCTGCCAAATCATCATAAACTTAAAAATGTATTCAATCTTACAGGCGGTTTGGCAGCTTGGTTGAAAGAGGAAAAAAAATAGAACCATGAACGCCAAAAATTATTTTATCCAGGGAGCTATCGATCCAGTTTTTATCGGTGAGCAGATAGCAAAACATAGCGCTAAACATGCCATAGGCGCCCATTCCATTTTTCTCGGGCAGGTGCGCGCTGATGAAAATGTGGGCAAACATGTGGCCGGAATTGAATACTCGGCTTATGAAGACATGGCTAACCAAGCGTTTTCAAAAATTCGTGAAGAGGCTTTTGAGCAATGGTCCTTAAAATGCCTGCACATATATCATAGTACCGGATTGGTAAAAACCGGAGAACTATCTCTTTTTGTTTTTTGCTCTTCCGTGCATCGTAATGAAAGTATTAAAGCGATGGAACAGATTGTTGAAGGTATTAAACACAAAGTTCCCATCTGGAAAAAAGAAATCATGGAGGATGAATCTGTGCACTGGGTTCAGGAATAACTTGTAAATACATTTTTGTCGGGAAATGCCAGGTCAATTGAAAATGTAATTTTTCTGGTAATTTACTCAATTATATGCAAAAGCAAAATAAATAGTTTAAAAATACAAATACAAAATGATCGATATTAGTCCAAAATTCAGCACATTAAGATATGCGAAAGCCGAAGGAATTTTAACGGCTAATTCGGAAACAATAAAACGGGTGACTGAAAAAACTGTTCCCAAGGGAGATGTTTTACAGGTTGCACGGGCAGCAGGCATAACCGCTGCGAAAAATGCAGCTGCCTGGATCGTCTTTTGTCATACTCTTCCTGTGGATTGGGTGGGTATAAGTTTTGATATCGGCAAAGATACCATAAAAGTTTCAGCGGAAGTAAAAGCAATCTGGAAAACCGGTGTTGAAAT
>Ga0256302_1000105_pt1 | contig 9157 bp, 3 predicted proteins | sample ColtaT_13_FD_183684 | JGI IMG/M metagenome (GOLD analysis project Ga0256302, IMG submission 183684) | Metatranscriptome of freshwater microbial communities from Columbia River, Oregon, United States - Colum_Colum_RepA_8h (Metagenome... | ecosystem: Environmental > Aquatic > Freshwater > River...
GTAAGATGTTATGCATGTTTGTTATACAAAAACAAGAGAGCCCAAAGGACTCTCTTGTCGTACAAATATAAAGATCTATTTTCTTACTTCAAGCTGATCGTTGCTCCAACTGTATGAATGATACCGAAAACACCAGCGAATCGAGCAGTATATTCAATACCTAAAGCGCTTTTGTTTTTACCTACTAACGCATCGATTGAGAATCCTGCTGTTGGACCTACCAACGCATTTGATCTATTCTCAGCTGAGAACAAGTTTTTCTCATAAACATATCCAGCGCGAATATTGAACCCAACCTTGTCACCTGTCATTGCATAATCCAAGCCTAAACGGTATTGGTCGTTCGAGAATGAATTTGCTGTAAAACCAAGTGCTACATTCAACTTGTTGTTTTCATTGAAGATGAAATCATACGATCCACCAATCGACAACAATGATGGTAACTCGAATGTTGCAGAACGTTCTTCAGTTGTTGCAATGAACTCAGTAGATAAGTACTGAATCTGTTGTGCAAGTCCATCACCTTTGTAACGCATGACAGGACCTACATTTTTCAATGCAATTCCAAATTTAATTTGATCTCGCTCACCTGTAACATAACGTATACCCGCATCAATTGCAATTCCCGTTGCTTTTAGATTCGAAATATTCTCGGAAATAACTTTAAAATTAATTCCACCATAAATCGATTTCGAGAATGCCTTCGCGTAACCTACGTTGAACACATTCGCTCGGGGTGAGAAGAAACCAATGTTTCCTTCAGGGTTCGCTACAGTTGTAATTGGAATGTCACCAAAATTCATGGATTGAACACTCACTGAAATTACATCAGACTCTGAAATACGTTGAGCAATTCCAGCACTATTCAATGAAATTCCAGCATTTCCCATCCAATTACTGTAATTGAACTTAATTTGAGTCTTGTCCGTAAACGCTAATCCAGCAATGTTTAAGAAGGTTGCTTCAATTCCATTGGCAGATGCGATTCCTGCATCACCGGCAGCAGAGCTTCGCGACCAAGGATTCACTAGCATATGGGAAGCACCCGCAGAACCAACGCGATCTTCATTTCCTGAGAAAGCAGTAAAGGTAACAAGTACAACACCAGCGCAGATTAACTTATTCATCGTTATCATTGACTTTTTCATAACTATTTCTTTAACTCAGATTAAATTCCTTGAAGGTCAACTTGACGCATTCCGCCAAAGAATTTGAGAACTACTTCACCTACATCAGGCACATCAACATGGATGAGATAAACACCACCAGCAACTGGAATTCCCTTGTTATTATTTAAATCCCAATCAAGTGAGGTAATTTCACTGTCTTTTCTGAACTGACGAACCATTTTACCATTTACCGTATAAATCGTAACTGTACAACGCTCAGGTAGGTTTGTAATTTTAACTCTAGTATCAAGTCGTGTTCGCTCATACTCTGAGAAAGCATAGTATGGATTTGGAACAACATTGATCATCTGTAAAGCCTCGCTAAGGTATTCTTGACTACTTACCTGTGTAGCGATGTCATCCATAGACCATGAATACATTGGACTTCCACCGTTCAATCCTGAAGCGACATAATTCTTGTACTCTTTGTTAATTCGCAAACGAATTGTCACATCCGTAGAATTCAACACTTGATCTTCAGCTAGCAACGGATAAGCAATCCATGATAAACTTCCATAAAGCTCACGTTTTGAAGTTGAATTGTTCGCTTCTACCTCCAAGTACTTGTTGTACAAAAAGTTTCCTCCAACTGATTCAGCATCTGCTTTAATGTAGGCAGGGAAATCAAAACCAGAAGAGAAATCATTAATTGTTTTCTGGTTGTAACTGTACACATAGATTGGATGCATACCACCCAAGATTGGTGTACCTACTCCGTCTACCAAACGATCGGTTGGATTCCAGATCATATCCGCTCCATTCTCAGCACCCAAGAAAGAGTTCTCTCCAAATGACATGTATAATCGCGCTCCTGACTCTAAATCGACGGCATAACCAGGGAACCATCCCATTCCAGTACCTGTACTATCAGGATTACCATTTTTATCTACACTTGGACTTTTTCTTAACTCTCCAGCTTGTGCATTACCAACATTTAATGCTGCTGTTCTGCCCAACTCAATCACTGGACATCTCGTCCATTTCGATTTATCCGAAGTAATCACAATATTAACACTCGGTAAGAAGCTAATTGACGCGTTATTCTTAGATGAACCTGGGCTTGCCAAATTATAATAAGCTAACGGCATGAAATCAGCCTGATATCCGACTAGACGATGAGGAGCAATACCACCACCCAAAAGCTTAGCAAATTTCTTGTCATCATCCTGACCAGACTCATCTTTGTAATTACAAGGGTTCAAGTATGGCAAGACATCCGGTAAACAATCATCAGGTTGGTTCGGTGAATAATCACCTGACCTAATCCAGTTCGTTGGGAAAAATGCATCATTGTCCTTCACAAAACTCAACCAAGGTTTAGAAGAATCTGCAAAATCAATTGTTGATTCGATCATATCTGTAACTTTCACAGATTGGTTTCCTGATTCACCATAGTATTTGGTTTGGAAAATCTGAACTGACACCCCCCATTGTGGGATTAGTTGTTCATTATCAACATCGATTGATTGTTCCGAAGTAACTGAATCAAGTACTTGACCATCTTTCTTATCATAGCGGTAGATGATCCACTGTGCAGTATCAGCTCCATTAGACGTAGAAGGAGAATAATTTCTGAATTTACATTCGAAATAACCACCAACTAAATTCAATGGATCAACAACTTTCACATTAATTGGACCTGCACCATAGTCGTAAACTGGTTTATCTACAACACCTTGAGTAAGAATATTATTCAATGTCGTTGATGTAAATTCTAATGCACGATTACCATTTCCATATCCGTCCAAACGAGTAATACGCGGAGAAGAGCCATATTCAGCTTGCTGATTTGTACCATCAGCCTCAGGCATTGGATTATGAGGAACACCAGCAGATGGAGAAATTGCTGAACCGTCATAATTTAAACGAGATGAGATATATGGAATTTTCTGACCATCTAACAACAATGCATCGTTAGGATCATATTCTTTAAATTGATTGTATGCGTATGAAACAGCAATGTAGTAATACGTTTTGTGGTTTACTAACGCTCGTTCACCGGTAGCAAAAGCATCCTCAGTGATCTGGAATGAGTGGCGAATTCCCTCGTTTTCACCATCCACTTTTTCAGTTGGAATTGAGTAACCTAGGTCTTCATCAAATTCGAAATTAATGATTCGACTGATGTTGTTCTTAATATCGCATTGCGCAACAAGACGTGCCTTGCTAGGATCAGCAATATCAGCTACTGAAATCTCGTCATTCTTCAACTGGAATATTTGATATCCTTCGAATCGATAAACGCGATCTACAGTAGGATCTGGAATATTAATTTCATCTTCTTCAGCATATGCTTCAATAGATGACGTATTATCCAACATCAATATCAATTCATTCTCCAACTCTTGAATTACTAATTTCGGAGCTGCAGGAGGGTTAAGAATTTTAAAACATGCATCAAAAAGAGCTTGAGCTTTAGTATCGGCACGCTTCATCGCCTCTACAGAAGAGAACAAATCTCCCTCTGTACCGCGACCGTAAACCATACCTACAGTAATGTTATTGACTGCACCTGGCTTAAGAACGAAAGGACCTGCTGACTGAACAAAACGACGGTCACCTGGAGGGTTGTTGTTTGTTGACTCATCCCATCCATTCGGGAATGCTGCACTCAAATCTTCACCTCCTGTTGCCCAGAAATACGGATCGGATGTACCAGGGAACATGTAGTCAGAAGGAACAGTAGTTACTCCTGTTGAACCTTCATGACCTAAACCACCATAGAACATTTCGGAACCATTCGCCCATGTACCGCTCATGAAGTTGTAAAACTGAGCTGCAGTTTGAGGGTCAGTGTATGGGAATCCAAACTGAGCATTATAATAGGTAAATCTTCTCATTCCGAATCGCTCATTATCTATAATACCATCAGAATAACCGATACCAATACCTTTATAAACAATTCCCTTACCAGCTATCGCCTCAATAACTGAAGGAACAACTAATTCACCTGTCGTCTCATCAACATATGGTCCGATATTATCTACTCCATCAGCATCTTGGTAAGGTCCTTCAAAAAAGTCACAACCAATTGCAGGTGGATTTTCACCATACCCTTGTTTACCACCATCTGATTCATCTACAAGGTCACCGTTAAACATATAACCTAATCCTCGAGAAACATCACATCCAGCATAGTCATCAGCGTAGTTACCGACATCCGCATCCAGATACTGAGAGAAGTATGTGTTCAACAACGTTTGTGTACCGCGGTTAATGAGTTCATAGTTATAGAACGTCATTTTATTTACTTCATCATTCGTAGCAAATGCAAATGCCTGAGCACGAATTTCCATACCAATTGGATCACCACCCGTTTCAGTGTGAATATTTCCTTTGTCATTGAATACCCACCAATGCGTTTCATCACCAAATAATGAAATTCGACGGTCGATTCCACATTCGATATCGTTTCTACCTAAAATATCATCATACCAAGGGTGATCACCATCTTCTGCAGGATTGTATGCCCCATCTTGATTTCTATCGTAATACGGTGCCAAGAAATAATCTTGACCACGTGATACATCACCATGTGCAGGCCAATTGTAAATACGATTCAATTCATCCGCAGTTGGTTCAGAAACATCTTGACAACCATCTGTTATCAATCCTGCTTCACACTCCCACCACAAGCTAAACTTAATTACCTCAGCTTTGCGAATAGTAAAAAACTTATCATATGCCATACACTGATCTGGATCAATATTCGCTTCACCAAAGTCGCGCACTGCATCATCACCTACAGGATTTAACGGGTTGAAATTTCCTGAACCTGGATTTACAGTTAATGGACCAGGCCAAAAATCATTCCCTGAACGGTAACGCAATGCAGCCAATTTCAACTGACCATTGACGTCAGTTCCACCCATCCACAAGGCACCAGCAAATATGACATGTAAACCACTGTTTTTAGGTACCTCATACGATGCAACTCCAGCCGAACGGTTCTGGAACATCGATCCTCCTTGTTCAATTAGTGCACGCACGTCATTGAACTCCATGGTTAATTTTGCCGTTGATGGAGAACAGTTCGCACCTTTCAAGGTTTGTCCTTTTCCACTTTTCGATTTCTCATTTGGATGCAAATATGCGTATGCACTGTTCGACATCAATGTCGATACTCCAATAACTATTGCAATTAATTGCTTTTTCATAACTGTTTATCTAGTATGAATTAAAAATCAAATTTAACACCTAAACGAATAGTTCTCGGAGAACTAATATTGTTCGGGTTTTGAATCTTCATGGTATAATAATCTCTGAACGCCGCTTCATCCAATTGGTTTTGAATAGATGTTTGGCTAGATGCTGCTGCCAAATACCCATCATCATTCCAGTTACCTGTAGCACGGTATACGTTGAGAACATTAAACTGATTGAAAAGGTTGGTTACCCGAATGTAAACATTCAAGAACGTTACTTTTTTCTTGTTTTCGTCTTTTCCAAACTCGATGTTGAATGTGCGATCTAACTGCAAATCCAAACGGTACGACCATGGCAAACGTGAACCATTTAATGTACCATTCAAACCAGCGTTTAAGTTTCCAATTCCTTCATCCGTTATAAACGTTTGATTTGAATACGGTGAACCAGAATAAATATTTGTAACAATATTCAAACCTGTATTCTCAAGAAGTTTGAATCCACCGATTACTGGACCGTTGTAGTCTTCACCCTCACCATAACGGTAATCAGCCGTAATTGCAAATGCATGTCGTTGATCGAAAGAGTAAGGAGTAATTGTACGTAAATTAGGTAAACCAGCTTGAACCAATGATGAAGCAGACGTTGCGTCGGATCCAGTTCCATCGGCAAACTGAAGTGTGTAAGCCGCAGTCATTCTTAGGTTACCTGTTCTTCTCATGTCATATGAAACAGTCAAACCTTTAACAGTTCCGAAATCTCTGTTACCAAATGTTCGGTATGTCGCTGGATATGCCTCAAATACATTTAACAACTGTACTTGGTTACGCTGTTCTCTATAAAAAGCTGAAATTTTAAGTGAAGAAGTTTTCGATAATACTTGTTGGAATCCTAGTTCGTAGTCAACCGTTGTTTCTGGTTTTAAGTTCGCATTATTGATAATCGCACTTCTAGAATTGATAAATTGATATTCAAAAGGATCAAATCGATACCCTGAAGTAGGTCGTTTTGTTAAGATATCATAGTGAGCAAAGAAAGACGCCTCATCCGAAATCGGGAATGAAAATGCGATACGCGGCATAATATTTACTTGTGCTTTATAATCCTCAAATGCATCAGCAGATGGCGTTTCTTGACCTGGATTTAACAACCATGGCTGAATACCTGTAGCACCTCGAATTACCTTAGGATCTTCAATTTGAATACCGTCAGCATTGTACCAATCGTTTCCAACTCTAAATCCATTGATCGCAGAAGGATTGTTTACATCATTCACATAAACTGTATAATCATCACCCATTGCATCTGGAATATTCACCCAACTGTACTGGGTTGGATCCGCTTGAGCAAGTTCTTTTGCTTCTGCAACTGTTCGTGCATTGTAGAACAAATATTGATCTTTCAATACTGGTTGATTCGCATCGAATACGTCAACACGCACACCGACGTTGAAGACGATATCGTTAAATGCAAATTTATCCATTAAGAATCCTGCAATGTACGTCGGAGCAAATGCACCAACAAAGCGCTTGTAGTTTCCATTTTCATCAAACTCATTGAAGTAACGGTTGATGTCCGTTTGACCACGAACTTTTTGACCAGTGTGATCATATCCCCAATAAGAAACGAAAGAATTCCCACTGTTCAATAATTCATCCGGAGAGAACATATCGAATGAGTAGATATTTGGATCGTATTGATCGATATCCACATAATCAAGACCCGCTGGATCTAAACCTAATTCATTTCTCAAGTTATAATCGAAGAACGATTGGTTGTCGTTGTTCTCTTGTCCACCATAGTTACCAGTTCCAGACGTCGCGGCATAACCAGTATTCAATCGATCATAAGTAATTGCCTTAAATGAACCCATATCGGTTGTATCCCCGCTTAGTTTATCAAGCTCCTCGATATGGAAGTTTGTTAATTGTCGCGCGATTGACCAAATTCCAATTGGACCGTTCGTACCCCCACCTGTCGTTGTACCAGAAGTCCAACCTCTATCCCAACGTTGCTCAATTTCAAATCCGAAAGAAAGTGAGTGATCTCCGATATTCACAGACAATGAACCAGTTCCACGCAACTGATCGTTCTCCGTTTTTCCAAAGTAGTTGTACGGTGCACCAATATTCCCCCAAATACCATAAACAGAGGAAGGAGCATCACCATTACGAAGTGCATTTCCTTGTTGAATTTGGAAGAGGTTCTCATAATTTCCAACCACATCACCTTGGTAGATGTTGTAGTATTGTGTCGTTATAGCTGCAAGAGCTGAATTCGTTTCAGACGGATTGAAAGCTACTTCAATGTCTTTAAATCCATCATGCTCTTTCAAATCCACTTCACCATCTCCATTTGAATCGAACATTGCATACGTTGGTATACGCGTAGTAGTAAATGTACCTACGTGACCATAATTAAAAATGTTGTACTTATGGTTTGGATCATAAACATCATCTTTCGATTTTGAATAGTCAACCATTAATGAATAAACGAACGACTTTAATTTCGATGAACTTCCTTCTTGGTCGTTTGTAAATCGTTGTGTCAATCGAGCGAAAACTCTCCAGTCTAGTGACTTGGTAACACCGAAGTTTGTGAAATTTAGTAGGGAATTTCCATAGGAATAATTAGACCCATCTCGATAATTCAACGATCCACCAAATGTCAAGTTCACTGTTGGTCCGGTATTCACATCAATTTTCGCCTGACCAGAAACTGTTGTTGATCGGGCATTCATTCGCCAATCTACTTTCTCGAAATCATCCATTTTCAAGAATGATGCATTGTGGAATGTTCCTTGTCCTGTTGACGTTGGGCGAAGTGGATTGGCAAGCAATTCATCGCGCACTTCTTTTTTAATTCGGTAATTCCCACCAGCCATTGGTCGGCTGTCCAACTCGTCTGTTAAGTTTGCAGAAACCAAGAAACCTAATCTCGGGCGAACCTTTGCCCCTGTAGAATCTCTTTGCATCCACAATGGACCCGAAAACATTCCCTCAACAAGGTTGTATCCATATTTGTCTAAACCATAAACTTTACCATCATATCCATTTGGATCCTCTCCTTTGAAGTATAGACCAGAAGACACAGCTTCTATCGATCCAAAATACTTTGCAGAAGGTCCTCTTGTTGTAACCGATATAATACCACCAGTTACGTCTCCATAATTTGCAGGCACCCCTCCAGTTATGACCGAGACTTCTTCAATTGCCGACTTCGGAAGATTTGAAGACCCACGTACTTTAATACCATCTATATAGAAGTATGTACCATCTGATCGTGAACCACGAACGGAAATCTCTCCTGTACCTTCATTTGAGTTTACACCTCCTACTGTCTGAGCGACTCCAGCCGCCGAACGTACAGGTAGTCTTGCGATATCTTCTCTAGTAACTGTTGCACCCGAAGCTCCACCATCTTTATCAATCAAAGGAACTTTGTATGCCACGATTCGCACCTCCTGAATTTCTTTCACCTCTTTCGCTTTGGAAAGCACCATGTTTTCAAGGAAGGTGATTTTATCCGATGAAATAATTACACCTGTTTGACGGAAAGGTTGATATCCTTCCGCCTCATTTCTGAATTCTACATCGTAAGTACCAGCCGCAACGGAATTGATTTGGAATTTACCATCAAAATCAGTCGTTGCTCCTCCCCTAACGTTTCCGCCCTGCAACAACAAGACTTTACAAAAGGCTACAGGTTGTTTGTTGTCGCCATCGGCAACAGAACCTTTTAACGTACCTAAACCCGTCTGGGCAAGGCCGTAAGAAGCTGTAAATAATATACTTAATAATAAAAAGTTAAGTTTTCGTAACATAAGCACAGTTTAATGTTCA
>Ga0256302_1000108_pt1 | contig 9085 bp, 7 predicted proteins | sample ColtaT_13_FD_183684 | JGI IMG/M metagenome (GOLD analysis project Ga0256302, IMG submission 183684) | Metatranscriptome of freshwater microbial communities from Columbia River, Oregon, United States - Colum_Colum_RepA_8h (Metagenome... | ecosystem: Environmental > Aquatic > Freshwater > River...
AACCAAAACATTGAATGACTCCGGAATATTAGGTTCAGGCAAATTGTCTCCCTTGACGATTGCTTCATAAGCTTTCGCCCTACCAATGATATCATCGGATTTGATGGTAAGCAACTCCTGAAGAATATTGGATGCACCGAATGCTTCAAGTGCCCAAACCTCCATTTCACCAAAACGCTGTCCACCGAACTGCGCTTTACCACCAAGCGGCTGCTGGGTAATAAGCGAGTATGGTCCGATAGAACGAGCATGCATCTTGTCGTCCACCATGTGGCTGAGCTTCAGCATGTAAATAACACCCACAGTTGCCTGCTGGTGGAAGCGCTCTCCGGTTTCACCGTCGTGAAGATAAGTCTGACCATACTGAGGAAGACCTGCATCCTCGATGTATTTCTCAATCTCTTCTTTCTTCGCACCGTCAAAAATTGGAGTGGCAAACTTTAATCCGAGCTTAACACCAGCCCAACCAAGAACTGTTTCAAAAATCTGACCCAAGTTCATACGAGAAGGTACACCCAGCGGATTCAGAACGATATCTACGGCGGTTCCATCCTCAAGGAATGGCATGTTTTCAACACGCTCAATCCTAGAAACTATACCCTTATTTCCGTGGCGACCCGCAAGTTTGTCACCAACCTTCAGCTTGCGCTTTTTGGCCAGATAAACTTTCGCAAGTTTCAATACACCCGCTGGTAACTCATCACCAATACTGATGTTGAATTTTTCGCGCTTATAACGTCCGATCTCCTCGTTTTCTTTGATACGGTAGTTGTGCAACAATCGGGCAACCAATTCATTGGTATGCACATCATCGGTCCAGTTGTTGTAGTCGATACGTGCATAATCGGTTTCACGAAGCAATTGCGCGGTAAATTTGGTGCCTTTGCTGATGACCACTTCTCCGTAAATTGTTTTTACACCCGCAGAAATCTTGTCCTTGATTAGCACGATGAGTTTGTCTACAAGTACTGTACGCAATTCGTTCAAAGCAATCTCATGCTGGCTTTCCAATTTACCAAGCATTGCAACTTCCTTGTCTTTCTGATTTTTGTCTTTTTTAGCCCTGGCAAAAAGCTGGGTATCAATGACAACACCATTCATTGACGGCGGAACTTTCATGGATGCGTCTTTCACATCGCCGGCTTTGTCTCCAAAGATGGCACGGAGTAGCTTTTCTTCCGGAGTCGGATCAGATTCACCTTTTGGAGTAATCTTTCCGATAAGGATATCACCTTCTTTAACCCAAGCACCTACTCTGATCATTCCGTTCTCATCGAGGTCTTTTGTCGCCTCTTCTGAAACGTTCGGTATATCATTGGTTAGTTCCTCTTCACCAAGCTTGGTGTCGCGAACATCCATTTCAAATGATTCGATATGCAATGAGGTAAAAATGTCTTCCTGAACAACGCGCTCCGATAAAACGATTGCATCCTCAAAGTTATAACCCTTCCATGGCATGAACGCCACTTTCAGATTCTGGCCTAAAGCTAGCTCACCTTTCTCAGTCGCATAACCATCACAAAGTACAGTACCTTTAACAACCTTGTCTCCTTTCTTTACAATGGGCTTTAGATTTATACAGGTTCCTTGATTGGTACGAAGGAACTTTGTCAAATCATAAGATTTCCTACTGTCCTCAAAAGAAACCAACTGGTCTTCTTCGGTTCGATCGTAACGGATAATAATCTGATTGGCGTCAACATATTCAACCACTCCATCACCTTCAGCATTGATCAACATCCTCGAGTCACGAGCAACGCGCCCCTCGATTCCGGTAGCTACAATCGGTGCACGAGGTCTAAGCAATGGAACAGCCTGACGTTGCATGTTCGATCCCATCAATGCACGGTTGGCGTCGTCATTTTCAAGAAAAGGAATCAATGATGCTGAAACACCCACAATCTGATTTGGAGCTACGTCCATCAAATCGACCTCATCTGGAGTCAAAACAGGGAATTCACCAGTCTCCCGTGATTTGATACGGTCAGAGGCAAATGAACCATTGGTTTTCAAAGGTGTATTTGCCTGCGCAATTTTACTCAAGTCTTCACCTTCTGCAGAGTAGTAAGTTACACCCTGATCGCTCAAATCTACCTTACCAGAAGAAACCTTACGGTATGGAGTTTCAAGGAAACCCATTTTGTTGATCTTTGCGTGTACACAAAGTGTGGAAATCAAACCAATATTTGGTCCTTCCGGCGTCTCAATTGTACACAGACGACCGTAATGCGAGTAGTGCACGTCACGAACTTCAAATCCGGCACGTTCACGACTCAAACCACCTGGACCCAATGCAGAAATACGTCTTTTGTGCGTAATTTCAGAGAGCGGATTGGTCTGATCAAGAAACTGAGATAGCTGGCTTGTACCAAAAAATGAATTGATTACGGAAGAAAGCGTACGCGCATTGATCAAGTCTGTAGGCGTAAACACTTCATTGTCTCGCACATTCATACGCTCACGGATTGTCCTCGCCATACGGGCAAGACCGACACCAAACTGACCATACAACTGCTCTCCAACAGTACGGATCCTTCTGTTTGACAAGTGATCTATATCATCAATTTCAGCTTTCTGGTTAATCAAACGAACGAGATATACCACAATCTGGATAATATCATCCTTGGTAAGGACAAGCGTATCCATACCCGTATTTTGCTCCAACTTTCGGTTGATTTTGTAACGTCCAACCTCACCTAGATTATACCGCTTATCAGAGAAAAACAATTTCTCTATGATACCACGAGCAGTCTCATCATCAGGTGGATCAGTACCCCTCAATTGACGATAGATATACTGAACAGCCTCTAATTCGGAACTTGACGGGTCTTTCTGTAATGTATTATAGATAATTGAATAGTCATCTTCAATACCCTCTTTCTGCAGTGAAATCATTTCCATTCCTGAAGAAACAACATCATCGAGATTGTCTTCCGTCAATTCAATGTCCCGTTCAAGAATAATCTCATTGCGCTCGATGGTAACAACCTCACCGGTATCTTCATCTACGAAATCCTCTGTCCAAGAACGAAGTACCCTTGCTGCAAGCTTTCTGCCAAGGAAAGGAATGAGTTCTTCACGGACATTCTTAACCTCATCTGACAAACCAAAAATATTCAGGATGTCGCGATCGGTATCAAAACCAATTGCCCTGAGCAATGTGGTTACAGGGAATTTTTTCTTTCTGTCGATATACGCATACATGACATTGTTGATGTCTGTTGCGAATTCCATCCAGGCACCTTTAAAAGGTATCACACGCGCAGAATAAATCTTGGAACCATTCGGGTGAACGCTCTGTCCGAAGAATACTCCGGGTGAACGGTGCAACTGGGATACAATGACACGCTCAGCACCGTTGATGACAAACGTACCTTTAGGGGTCATGTATGGAATGTTACCAAGGAACACATCTTGTTCAATGGTCTGAAAATCAACATGCTCCTCGTCATTACAAGAGAGTCTCAGGCGAGCCTTCAGCGGAAGAGAATAAGTTAACCCTCTGTGCATACACTCCTCAATGGTATAACGGGGCGGATCAATGAAATAATCCAAAAATTCCAGAACAAATATGTTTCTGGCATCAGTAATCGGAAAGTTTTCCTTGAAACATTTGAATAGTCCCTCGTTGATTCTATTCTCAGGCGTTGTTTCCAACTGAAAGAATTCTTCAAAGGACTTTAACTGTATCTCCAGGAGATCAGGCTGTGTTTCAGGAAGTATAATCTTTCCGAAATTGACTCTGTTTTTTTCAGCGTAAAGTAATGCAGCGCTATTTGACATATTTCGATAAGATTTTCTTGTCTGTAAAAGAAAAGTGGATGAAAAATTTCGGGCACTGATTTTGCAAAAGCTTTGACAAGGTCAGCCGCGAGAAATTTCCACCGCATTGTTGTCGGAGAAGCTAATAAATGATTTTCGTTCAGTGTAAGTATTTCTGAACAAAAGACTTATTTTCTTCTAACCATGATTTATCCCAGCATCAGATTAAACTATTATAAACAACGATAGGCTTAATGGAATGCATGAACAGTCCACTAAGCCTTTCGTGATTTACGATAAGGTAACTGAAAAGAGATTAATCATTCTGGTATGATAGCCGTAAAGGTAATGTAATAATTAAAAAAACAGATATTTGGGGCAAAATCTGCCCCAAATATATTTTATTTAACTACAAAACATTACTTCAATTCGACCACCGCACCTGCAGCTTCCAAAGCAGCCTTGATTGACTCAGCTTCTTCTTTAGATGCTTTCTCTTTCACTACTGAAGGAGCACCATCTACCATGTCTTTTGCTTCTTTCAAACCAAGACCGGTGATGTTTTTAACTTCTTTAACAACATTTAGCTTAGCCGCACCAGGATCTTTTAATACTACATCGAATTCAGACTTCGCAGGAGCAGCATCACCTGCACCACCGCCCGCTGCTGCAGGAGCAGCAGCTACAGCTACAGCTGCCGCAGCCGGTTCGATACCGTATTCGTCCTTCAAAATAGATGCTAGTTCGTTTACTTCCTTAATGGTAAGGTTTACTAGGTTTTCAGCAAGAGCTTTCAAATCTGCCATTGTATGATAATTTAAATTGATTTAAAAAATAATGTTAAAAAAAATAATTAAACACCTGACTCTTAAGCCAGATAAGATGATTAAGCTGCACGGTCCTCAAGAGCCTTGACTATGCCCGCCACCTTGCCTCCGCCAGACTTGAGCGCAGAAATAAGGTTGCTGGCAGGAGATTGCAACAAGCCGATAACCTCTCCAAGCAACTCTTCTTTCGATTTGAGCTTAGTAAGTGGTTCGATCTGGTCGTCACCGAAAAATGCAGAGCCATCAATATATGCGGCTTTCAGCACTGGGCGATCGTTCTCCTGTCTGAATTCTTTCAAAAGACGTGCAGGTACATTGGCTACATCTGCAAACAAAACTGCCGTTGGTCCATGAAGTGCATCAAAGATTATCGGAAAGTTTTTGTCAGCGGACTGCGTCTCCAGTGCCTTACGAATTAGGGTGTTTTTAGCGACTTTCATCACAATACCCTGCTCATAGCATTTGCCACGGAGATTGTTGACCTTTTCGACAGTCATCGTTGATGCATCTACGATATAGAAGAAGGGATTAGCTTCAAACATACCTTTCAGCATCGCAATTTCTGACGTCTTTTTATCTTTTGTCATTACAAAATAGGTTTTAATGCTTCTAAAAAATTACATTTTGACACTCTTCGTATCTACTTTCACACCCGGACTCATGGTGCTTGCTACTGCTACAGATTTCATGTAGGTTCCTTTTGCAGTCGCAGGCTTCATTTTGACCAAAGTGCTCAGCAGCTCGGTTGCATTGTCTGCTAGTTTATCAGCACTGAACGATGTTCTGCCGATAGAAGCGTGAATTATACCAAACTTGTCTACGCGGAAAGCAATTTTTCCGCCTTTTACATCTGATACGGCTGCTGCAACATCCATGGTTACTGTACCAGTCTTTGGATTTGGCATCAAACCACGTGGACCGAGAATACGACCAATTTTACCAAGTTGGACCATGACATTTGGCGTGGCGACAATAACGTCGATATCCGTCCAGCCTCCCTGTATTTTGGTAATGTATTCGTCCAGACCAACATGATCTGCACCTGCTGCTTTAGCTTCTGCTTCCTTGTCAGGCGTACACAGCACGAGAACGCGCTTGGTTTTACCTGTTCCGTGAGGGAGGCTTACTGTTCCACGCAACGCCTGATCGGCTTTACGAGGGTCGATACCCAAACGAACGTGAATGTCTACTGAAGCGTCAAATTTAGCGACATTAACTTCTTTCACGAGATTCATCGCATCCACAATAGGATACAACTTATTCCCGTCAACCTTGTTGTCTACCGCTTTTCTTTTTTTGGTTACTTTCACGCGAGGTGCGTGATTAGGTTTAGTACCTGCCATTTAGTAAATGTGTTTAAAGGTGAATAACATTCCTTTCTAGCTGAAATCAGCAAAGGAACTCCCTGCACAGCAAATCAAAAGATTGCTGCAATTGATTAAATTACGCCCAAGGAGCAGTACCTGAAATTGTAATTCCGAGCGAACGAGCAGTTCCGGCTACCATTTTCATGGCTGACTCAATTTTGAAACAATTGAGATCCGGCATTTTGTTTTCTGCAATCGCACGAACTTGATCCCAAGTCACAGATCCGACCTTATTACGGTTTGGCTGATCAGAACCCTTCTTTATTTTCGCCGCATCCATTAACTGAATAGCTGCCGGAGGCGTTTTGATAATAAAGTCAAAGGACTTGTCTTTGTAAACCGAAATAACTACCGGCAATACTTTACCAGGCTGGTCTTGTGTCTGAGCGTTAAATCGCTTACAAAACTCCATGATGTTCACACCCTTCGAACCCAATGCAGGACCAATTGGCGGAGCAGGATTGGCCGCGCCACCCTTCACCTGGAGTTTGATAAACACTTCAACTTCTTTTGCCATGTCGTTTTTACGATTAAATGCTTAAAAATAACTCAATGCTTGTTGCTTTTGGTACCTAAAAAAGTGGAAGCCTTTAAAAAGGACCGCATGACAAAACCATTGATATATACAGTGTGTTGAATGTCAGAAATGCCGGAGAAGGAGACAATATCTGTTTTTCAATCACGTTCCTGTCAATAATTATTGTTCTTTTTCGACCTGAAGGAAATTAAGTTCAACCTCAGTTCCCCTGCCAAAAATCTTAACGATAACCTTTACCTTCTTCTTCTCATCATTAACATCGATGATGTCGCCAACAAAACCACTGAAAGGACCATCTATAATCTTTATGGTTTCTCCCGCGATAAACGGTTCGACCATCGTCTCACCCTGCTCCGTGGATTCATCAACTTTACCAAGTAGACGATTGACCTCTGCGGTGGAAAGCGGGTCAGGCTTGATGCGAGGAAGAAAGTGCATAACATCCTGAACGTCAGTAAGCGCCTTAACAATTTCTGCCGTGAAAAGCGAAGGAACTGCCTCTACCAGCAAATAACCAGGCAAAATATTGCGCTCAGAAATTACTTTTTTTCCGTTTTTGATTTTGTAAACCTTTTCAGAAGGCACAATTACAGAGGTAACAATGTCACTCCATCCGCTTCTGCTGATTTCTAGCTTCAGACGATCGGCTATCTTATGTTCCTTCTGACTCACTACACGGAGTGAGTACCATCTTCTTTCTTCTGCCATAAAATAAATGGGGAGTGCTAATGGTGAAATTGAAAACAGGCCTTGGCCTATCTGCTGAAATCTTACAGTTGTAAATTACAAACCGTAAATCAACGTTGTCAACTGCTTGGAGATGACGTCCATTAAAAATATCAACAGAGACACAACCAGGGTAGAACCCAAAACAAGCATGCCGGTCTGCTGCAAATTTTCCCAAGTGGGCCAGGTAACCTGGTTTTTCAATTCATCGTAACTTTCAACGATGTATAATTTAATCTTATCCATATCCTTAAGATTTATAGCGGAAACGCTTTTGTAGGCAGATTCTACCTGCACGGGATGAGAGATTCGAACTCCCATCAACGGTTTTGGAGACCGCTATTCTGCCATTGAACTAATCCCGTATTAATGAGCGAATGAGCGAAAGTTAACATGTGTCACCACCTTTAACTGTTCGCTCATTCACAAATTACTTATACAATTATGCAATGATCTCGGTAACCTGGCCCGCACCTACTGTACGACCACCCTCGCGTATCGCGAAACGAAGACCTTTCTCCATTGCAATAGTGTTGATCAACTTAACTTCAAGGTTAACATTGTCACCAGGAAGAACCATTTCTACACCTGAAGGAAGTGTACAGTCACCTGTAACATCCGTGGTACGGAAATAGAACTGTGGACGATAACCGTTAAAGAATGGTGTGTGACGACCGCCTTCCTCTTTGGAAAGTACATAAACCTCAGCTTTGAAGTGCTTGTGCGGCTTCACTGAACCAGGCTTACAAATAACCATTCCACGACGGATAGCTTCTTTGTCAATACCACGCAACAAGATACCGGCATTATCACCAGCTTCACCGCGATCCAACAACTTGCGGAACATTTCAACACCCGTACAAGTAGACGCAAGAGGCTTCGCACCATCAGGCATCATACCGATGATTTCTACAGCTTCACCAACCTTGATTACACCACGCTCGATACGACCAGTAGCAACTGTACCACGACCTGTGATGGTAAATACGTCCTCTACAGGCATAAGGAAATCCTTGTCAACTGCACGAACAGGCTCTGGAATGTAGCTGTCGCAAGCCGCCATCAACTCATCAATTTTGGCAACCCACTCAGGCTGACCATCAAGAGCTTTAAGAGCAGATCCCTGGATAATTGGCGTATTGTCGCCATCAAACTTGTAAGAGCTCAATAGTTCACGCAATTCCATTTCAACAAGCTCAAGCATCTCTGGGTCTTCAACCAAGTCAACTTTGTTCATGAAAACAACGATCTGAGGAACACCCACCTGACGAGCAAGAAGGATGTGCTCACGAGTCTGAGGCATAGGACCATCTGTTGCTGCACAAACTAGAATAGCACCGTCCATCTGAGCTGCACCTGTAATCATGTTCTTCACATAATCGGCGTGACCAGGACAGTCAACGTGCGCATAGTGACGATTCGCTGTTTCGTACTCCACGTGTGCAGTATTAATAGTAATACCACGAGCTTTTTCCTCAGGAGCTGCATCAATGGAGTCATAAGATTTTTTCTCAGCCAAACCTCTGTTAGAGAGAACGGATGTAATTGCCGCTGTCAAGGTAGTCTTGCCGTGGTCAACGTGACCGATGGTACCGATGTTGACGTGCGGTTTGGATCTATTAAATGTTTCTTTAGCCATTTTAAGAAGTAAAAATGTAAAATGTGTTAAAAAATAATGTTGGAAGTTAAATAGAGCCTTAGAAGGGAATTGAACCCTCGACCTCTTCCTTACCAAGGAAGTGCTCTACCCCTGAGCTACCAAGGCAAAAAAAAAAAAAAAATTAAAAATAAATTTTTTACATGAAAAGGGGAACGGAACCCCGCCAACATAAAAGTTGAAAAAAATCTCAAAAATTTAACCGGGC
>Ga0256302_1000110_pt1 | contig 9070 bp, 4 predicted proteins | sample ColtaT_13_FD_183684 | JGI IMG/M metagenome (GOLD analysis project Ga0256302, IMG submission 183684) | Metatranscriptome of freshwater microbial communities from Columbia River, Oregon, United States - Colum_Colum_RepA_8h (Metagenome... | ecosystem: Environmental > Aquatic > Freshwater > River...
ACGAAACTGAATCATTATGCTGCGAAAAATCTACGTTGCAATTACTTTGCTTCTGGCTGCCACATTGGTGGCACATGCTCAAGGTGGTGGTGATATCAAAGGCAAAGTCGTGGACAAAACTACGCGCGAAGGTGTTCCTTTCGCTGTAGTAACTTGTTCTAAGGGCGGAGTAAATGCCGGTGGTACAACTACTGACTTAGATGGTAATTTTGTTCTGAAGCCTCTGGCTGCTGGTACTTACAATGTGAAAGTACAGTATACCGGATACCAACCTACAGAAATGCAGGGCATCACGGTATCTGAGAACAAGACGTCTTACATTACAGTCGAAATGACTCCTACGAGCGTTCAATTGAAAGACGTTGTCATTGTTAGCTACAAAGAGCCATTGATCGACCCGGATACAAAATCGGGAGGTACAGTGACTCGTGAGGAATTCCTCGCAATGCCTTCAAAAAACATCAACTCAGTTGCTGCGACAACTGCAGGTGTCTACCAATCTGACGAAGGTGAAGGCCTTCAAATGAGAGGTCAGCGTGATGCAGGTACTGCTTACTTCATCGATGGACAGCGTGTTATCGGGTCTGCAAGTCTTCCACAACAATCTATCGAACAGGTAAGTGTTATCACAGGTGGTGTACCGGCGCAGTTCGGTGATGCTACTGGTGGTGTCGTTAACATTACAACTCGTGGTCCACAAAGCCAGTACTTCGGTGGTGTCGAATTAATCTCTTCTGAAGTTCTGGATGATTACGGATACAACTTCGTTGGTTTCAGCGTTGGTGGTCCAATCTGGATGAAGAAAGATTCTACTGGTGTAAAACCAATTTTGGGTTTCATTCTTTCTGGTGAAGGTGTGTTGGAAAAAGATCCTGATCCATCTGCAATCGGAACTTACAAAGTAAACGACGACAAACTGAAGGAATTGGAGGCAAATCCTCTTCGTCCAGCTCCAAACGGCGCCGGGTTTGTTCGTAATGCAGAATTTATTACAATGGATGATCTCGAGCCAATCAAAGCTCGTCAGAACGTAGGTACTAAAGCACTTCGTCTTAACGTGAAAGTGGATTTCAAACCTACTGATAACCTCAACATCACTCTTGGTGGATCAATCGACTATGGTACAAAGCACAATTACATTTACGAATACGCTTTGTTCAACCCAGTGAATAACCCACAGGAGAATTCTAACACGTGGCGCGTATATGCTCGCTTAACTCAGCGTTTCGGTGCACAAGGTGCTGATGCTGGTAAGTCAACTTCGAATATCAAGAATGCGTATTACACTTTGCAAGTTGGATACACTTCTTATAAGAAGTATACACAAGATGATACGCACAAAGATCGCGTGTTCGATTACGGTCACGTAGGAACATTCAATCAGTACAAGAGCAGAACTTTCGTACCAGGAAGCGTTAACTATTATGGTGATACACTTTTCGGTTACGTGCAGGCAGCTTACTCTGATTCTGCAATCCAGTATCAGCCATTCTATCAGGATGAAAATGGCAACTTGATTACGCCTAACCCATTGATGTCAAATTATACTTCTTATGTATTCAGCAACTTGGGTACTTATTCTGATCCTGACGGTGTTGCCGGAACAGGTGATGAGTATTACTCAATGACTGGAAACACAGACGTTGTATTGTCTAACCTTGGTTTGCCAAATGGATATCGTCCTACAGACGTGTATTCATTGTGGTACAATACAGGTCGTCAGTATGGTGGTTATGGAATTGAAGACAAAACGCAGTTCCGTGTATTCACTAGCTTCTCTGCAGACATTAAAGATCACGCTATTCAGGTTGGTTTCGAATTCGAACAGCGTACTGAGCGTGGTTATAACCTTTCTCCAATCGGTCTTTGGACACGTATGCGCCAGTTGGCTAACCTCCACCTAACTCAGTTGGATTTGGCTAACCCTACAATGGTTGATTACGGAACGTATGACGCTTTCTTCTTTGATCGTTATTATGATGGAACACAGCAGCGTTGGTTCGACGTTCAAATGCGTGAGAAACTTGGTCTTGCTGCTAACAACACAGATTGGATCGATGTAGATGCATACTCTCCAGATTTCTTTACTTTGGATATGTTCTCTGCTGATGACCTTCTTTTGGATGGTAACAACCTCGTAAGCTACTACGGTTACGATTATACAGGTAAGCGTGTTAAAGGTGACGGATCTTTCGATGATTTCTTCACTGAAACTGATGCTAACGGTAACTTCTCTCGTTCTATCCCTGCTTTCCGTCCAATCTATATGGCTGGATACATTCAGGACAAGTTCGATTTCAAAGATTTGAAATTCAACGTAGGTCTCCGTGTTGACCGTTTCGATGCGAACCAGCCAGTTTTGAAGAATAAGTACTTGTTCTACGAAGCAAAAACAGTTAAGGAAGTAGACAATTTCTCTCACCCTGACAACATGGGCGATGATTACATCGTGTACGTTGATGACGCTTATAACCCAACTTCTGTTGTTGGTTATATGAACGAAGGAACTTGGTATGATGGTAACGGTAACGAAATCGCTGACCCTGCTGTAATTGCACAGTCGACTTCAACTGGTCAAATCACTCCATACCTTGTAGATCCTACGCAAACTCAGGTTAGCTCTAAAGCATTCAAGGATTATGAGCCTCAGTTGGTGTTCATGCCACGTATCGCTTTCGCGTTCCCTATCTCTGAAGAAGCAAACTTCTTCGCTCACTACGATGTATTGACACAGCGTCCTACTGATGGATACCGTTTGGATCCAATCCAGTATTACTACATCCAAAACCGTGTTGGTGCTTTCAACAACAACCCTGATCTGAAGCCTCAGCAAACTACTGACTACGAACTTGGTTTCACACAAACATTGAACGAGCGTAAGAACGCAGCTATCACAATCTCTGCTTTCTACCGTGAAATGCGTAACATGATCCAAGTAGTATCTGTTAACTATGCTTATCCAGTTAACTACCTGACTTACGGAAACATTGACTTCGGTACTGTAAAAGGTTTCACTGTTGGTTACGATTTGCGTCGTACTGGTGGTGTTCAGTTGACAGCTTCTTATACCCTTCAGTTCGCTGATGGTACAGGTTCTGGTGCTACTGAAGCGGCTAACTTGGTAAGCAATGGTCAACCAAACTTGCGTACAACTGTACCTTTGGATTTCGATCAGCGCCACGCTATCGTTACGAACATTGACTACCGTTTTGGTTCAGGTTCTAACTACAATGGTCCAGTTTGGACAACTAAGAAAGGTAAAGAGATCCGTGTTCTGGATAACGTAGGTGCTAACATGGTACTTCGTGCTGGTTCAGGAACTCCTTATACTCGTCAGTCTAACGTTACTCCTGAAGCGCAGTTCGGTGTTCAGAAGCGTCAAATTCTTGATGGTTCTGTAAACGGTTCACGTCTTCCTTGGCAGGTTCGTATGGATTTGCGTATCGACAAAAACATCGATCTTTCATGGGGTTCTGCTGAAAACAAGAAGATGGCTAACCTTAACATCTACCTTCAGGTGTTGAATGTTTTGAATACAAGAAATATCCAGAACGTTTACCGTTTCACTGGTAACCCTGATGATGATGGTTACTTGTATGCTGCAGCAACCCAAGCTAGCATTGCAGCTAGCAACAGCGAACAGTCTTTCCGTGATTTGTATACAGTAAAAGTTAATAACCCTTCGAACTACAGCATCCCTCGCCGTATTCGTCTGGGTGTAATGCTCGACTTTTAATCTTAACGCGCGATTTCCAAATACAATAACTAGGAAAAAGAAACATTTAAATGGAAGTAACAATGAAAATCAAGCGTCAAATAGTTCTCTCGGCAGTCGCTATACTTGCACTTTCTACTGCAATTGACGCCAGAGAAAACGGAGCTCTCCCAGGTCAACGCGTGGGAAGCAATGCCCGTTACAGTTCAGGCGAAGAGCTGGCTGCTTCATGTACGCCAGGGACAGCAAAAACAGATATCGATATCAACAACGTGCGTGCGACAATCATGACCGGTGGTGATATGTGGTGGGATTTATCCAACCCTAAATATGAAATCCCGAAAGGGGGTGATGCGCACTCAATTTTTGCCGGCGCTCTTTGGGTCGGTGGCCTTGATGCGGGTGGACAGTTGAAAGTTGCTGGTATGACTTACCGTCAAACGGGTAACGACTTCTGGCCAGGTCCTCTGGATACTACAACTGTTTCAATTGAAGCAACTGTGTGTTCAGCTTTCGACCGTCACTGGAAGATTACCCGTAAGGAAGTTGAGGATTTCGTAACTAACCAAACGACTCCAATCCCAGGGTATACAACTCCTTTGGTGATTCAGAACTGGCCTGGTAACGGTGATCCTGCTTCAGGGCAAGGTCGTTACCTGGCTCCATTTGTGGATGTTGACGGAGATGGATACTACAACTATCAAGCAGGTGATTATCCAGGCTATGATATCTCTGGAAGCTTAGGTTGTACACGTTTCCAACTTTTCGGTGACCAAACACTATGGTGGGTGTTCAACGATAAAGGAAACGTTCACTCCGAAACAGGTGCAGCATCTATTGGTTTGGAAATTCAGGCGCAAGCGTTCGCGTTCTCAACCAACGACGAGATCAACAACATGACGTTCTATTCTTACAAGATCATTAACCGTTCAACTGTTTCGATGAACAACACGTACTTCGGTCAGTGGACAGATGCCGATCTTGGAGATGCATTCGATGACTACGTAGGTTGCGATGTTGGTCGTGGTTTGGGATATACTTACAACGGTGACCAAAACGACGGTGCAAGTGCACAGCCAGGTGCAGGCACATATGGTGCAAACCCTCCTGCAATAGGCATGGATTTCTTCGAAGGACCAATTGCTGATCCTGCTGATGGAATTGACAACGACCGTGATGGAACTACGGATGAACTTGGTGAACAAATCATCATGTCTAAATTCGTTTACTATGATAACGACTTCTCAGTGCGTGGTAACCCAGAGAACGCTACGCACTTTTACAACTATCTCTCAGGTTTCTGGAAAGATGGATCGCCTTTGACATATGGCGGAAACGCTTATGGCGGAAGTACAGTATGCGACTTCATGTTTCCTGGTGAATCAGATCCTACAGGTTGGGGTACGAACTTCGTGCAACAATCTCCTTGGGATGAGGTTACTTCTGGTAACACTGCTGCCGATCGCCGTATGCTACAGTCTGCTGGTGCGTTCACGCTTCAGCCTGGTGCTGTAAACTACATTACTGTAGGTGCTGTTTGGGCACGTGCGGGTAACGGTGGTCCTGGTGCTTCGGTTGAATTGATGCGTACCACAGATGATAAGGCACAGCGCCTTTTCAATAACTGTTTCCGTACACTCGATGGTCCAACTGCACCAGACATTACGATGCAGGAATTGGACAAAGAGTTGGTGTTGTACTTGACAAATAAAGAAGGTACAAACAACTACCTCGAGCGTTATTCAGCTTATGATCCTGCTATCGTTTATACTTCATTGCACCCAGCATTGGCGAATATCGATACTACTTACAACTTCGAGGGGTATCAGATCTTCCAATTGAAAGATGCAACAGTAACAACTGCCGATTTGTATGATGCTGACAAGGCGCGTCTAATTGCACAGTGTGATATCAAGAACGGTGTGGGCCAGTTGGTGAACCGTGAATTCAGCCAAGCTCTTGGTGCTGATGTTCCTCAAGACATGACGCTGAGCGCAGGCGATGAAGGTATCAAGCACTCATTTACTGTAACAACAGATGCATTTGCTAGTGGAGATTCACGTCTGATTAACTTCAAGACGTACTACTTCATGGTCATTGCTTATGCTTATAACAACTACCTCACCTATGACGATGTAACTTTCGATACACTTGCGCCTTTGACTGCTTCTAACATTGGTCAGAAGAAGCCTTACCTCGCAGGACGTAAAAACGTTACTGTATACTCAGGTATTCCTCACATTACTTCTCCTGAAGCTGGTGGAACAAACCAAGCTTCGGCATACGGTTCAGGTCCTAAATTGACTCGTATTGAAGGTTCAGGTGCGGGAGCTAACGTGTTGGAATTGACATCAGCTTCTGTAAGCGGAATTTTGAACGCAACTACTGTAAATAACGGTGGTACATCACGTTTGGATGCTGTACAGTACGAAGGTGGTCATGGTCCGGTTGACATTAAAGTAATCGACCCATTGAACGTACCTGTTGGTGATTTCCAGATTCAGTTGGTTAACAACCCTGCAAGTCAGTATACAGTAGCAACTACAGCTAAGTGGATTCTTAGTGAAGTTGATGCATCTGGTAATCCAATTCGTAGCTGGAATTCAGACACTATCATTAACATGCAATCAGTGTACGCGAATGAGCAAATCATTCCAGAAATTGGCATGTCTGTTACTTGGAGTCAAGTTCAGTCGCCTGGATATGGAAACAATCCAGTGCGTAACGGTTACCTTGAGTCATCAATGACTTTCTCTGATCCTACAAAAGATTGGTTGACTGGTGTTGTTGATGATGACAGTAATGGAGAAGACAACTGGATCCGTGGAGGAACAACTTCAGGAACTGGTACTTGCGTTGCTGAATTCAATGACCGTTTCAACGGGATTAACCCACTTGATGCGGATGGTGAATACGAGAAACTAGTTAATGGAATTTGGGGTCCTTACCGTTTGGGTTCATACAACCCAAGTGCAACAGCTACTACAATCTGTTATCCTGCTGGACCAGCATGGTCTCCAACGTCACCTTCAATTACAATTCAGAATAAGATTGAATTGCTTGCGAACGTAGATATTGTTTATACTAACGATCGTTCACAATGGACACGCGTTCCTGTAATTGAAGTGGGTCCAAACCCTGCACTCAACCAAGGTCAGCGTGAAGCATTCCACTTGCGTGATGCAGCATCTGTTGACAAGTATGGTCGTACAGGTGATGGTGTTGCTTCAAATGATCCATTGGATGCAGACTTCATCGGTGGAAGAGGAATGAGCTGGTTCCCTGGTTATGCAATTAACCTTGAGACTGGTGAGCGTTTGAACATGGCGTTCGGTGAAAACTCTGCATTGGCTGGAGATAACGGTCGCGACATGTTGTTCAACCCAACTTCAACTGAGAGATCACAACTTCCTTTCGGATACGATTTGATCTGGGGTGGTATGCACTACATCTATGTTTTCGGCCACAATGGTAACTCACGCTACACATCTGGAACTTTGATCGGTGAATTACAAGATGTACCTGCTTATGACTGTGGTCAGGCGATCTACAAGATTCTATCATCAGACAATTCTGCTAACGCTGAGTTGAAGGCTGTTTACACGGATGCAATGTGGTTGTCTATTCCATTGCTTGATGGAGAATTTGCTTCATGGAATTGGGGTAACAGTTACCAGAACGAACAGGTAATGCCAACAGAAGTAAAAGTACGATTGCGTGTGGCTAAGCCATACAAACGCTTCTTCACTGGTGTTGCATCATCAAACGTATTGGTAGCACAGGACAGTGCTGCTGCTCCAGTTAACATGAACAATCCAATGTATGCATTCAGCACTGCAGACTTGAAAGTGTCTACTGACGACAATCTTTCAGCTGTGCAGGCTCTCGACCTAATCAATGTGGTTCCAAACCCTTACTATGCATATTCTGCATACGAGACTAATCAGTTCGATAACCGTGTGAAATTCACGAACCTTCCTGAGAAGTGTGAGATCAAGATCTACACAGTGAATGGATTGTTGATCAGAAAATTCACTAAGGATTCTCCTCAAACCTTCTTGGATTGGGATTTGAAAAACCAAGCAGGTATTCCTGTTGCGAGCGGATTGTATATCATCCACGTGAATGTAGAAGGAGTGGGTGAGAAGATCCTTAAGTGGTTCGGAGTAATGCGTCCAATTGACCTTGATTCATACTAACCACTGCGAACAACACGATTTAATTGTTAAAGCACAGAAAGCACGAAACTATGAAAGCAACATATAAAGTTCTTGCAGCCTTAATCACCACCGGTATCGTAATGGGTACCGCTGGTGTGGCTAAGGCAGGTAATGGTGACCGCGCGGGACAGGCTGGCGCTACAGAACTTCTGATCAACCCTTGGGCGCTAGCACAGGTTGGGCAGGAGCGAACGCAGCATCTGCACACGGTTTGGAATCTATGTACATGAACGTAGCAGGTACTGCGTTCACGAAACGTACTGAACTCATGTTCTGCCACACCAACTGGTTAGGTGGAACAGGCATCGGCATCAACGCATTCGGATTCACGCAGCGCGTTGGTGAAACTGGAGCAATTGGTTTGGGCGTAATGTCAATGGATTTTGGCGACATTCAGATCACAACAGTAGATCTTCCTGAAGGAGGAGTTGGAACATTCCACCCAACATACACGAACATCGGTTTGTCGTATGCAAAAGGATTCTCTGAGAATATCTACGGAGGAATTGTGATCAAGGCTATTTCTGAATCGATTGCAGACGTTGCAGCGCGTGGAATGTGTCTTGATGCAGGTATCCAATATGTAACAGGTAAATATGAGCAAGTTCACTTCGGTATTGCTCTTCGTAACGTAGGACCTCGTATGCGTTTCTCTGGAGACGGTTTGTCATTCCGCGGAACATCTCCAAATGGTGTTTATGCAATGACGTTGGAGCAGCGTACAGCTGATTTCGATATGCCTACATTGGTAAACATTTCGGGAGCGTATGATTTCTACTTCGCAAAAGATAGCACGTCGATGAAAAATCACCGTGTTACTGTTGCAGGAACGTTCACATCAAACTCTTATTCAAAAGATGAGTTCCGTGGCGGTGTTGAGTACGCTTGGCGTTCAATGTTGATGCTTCGCGCAGGTTACTGCTATGAAGAAGGTATCACTAAAGTTGAGACGCGTACTACTTGCTTCACTGGATTCTCTGGTGGTGTATCGGTAGAACTTCCATTTGGTAAGAAAGGTTCAACTTTCGCGGTTGATTACTCTTATCGTGCAACTAACCCATTTAACGGTGTTCACAGTTTCGGTGCAAGACTGAATCTCTAATCCGTTTCGGTTAGATTAATTACTACATTTGAT
>Ga0256302_1000112_pt1 | contig 8977 bp, 5 predicted proteins | sample ColtaT_13_FD_183684 | JGI IMG/M metagenome (GOLD analysis project Ga0256302, IMG submission 183684) | Metatranscriptome of freshwater microbial communities from Columbia River, Oregon, United States - Colum_Colum_RepA_8h (Metagenome... | ecosystem: Environmental > Aquatic > Freshwater > River...
ATTTTCTACAAGAGAAAATCTCTTGTATTTAGCATCATATTTAAAATATCTTTCAGGAAGGGCTTTGATGGCATTATCAATTTGCTTTATTCTTTTCAATTCATCTTCTGTCGCTTTTTTTTCAGATTGCAGTTTAATGTACGTTAAGACATATAAAACAAGCATAATAAAAAAGAGACTTGTCATCAAGTCGGTAAAACTTGGCCAAAAGAAACTGGAGTCATTTTCCTTCATAACTTATTGTTCCTTTTTGGGTTCTTTGTTGGAAAATAATGAAGTGGTGTATTTCCTAGCTTTTGTAAATATATTCTGTTTAGGTAACGAGGGTACGTTTCCATTACCTTTTTGGATTGCTTTGATAAGTTTTAAAATGTTGTTGTTTAGAGAGTCTACAGAATTTTTGATCTCTTTATTTTGTTCAATTGATTGTGTTTTGAATGAACTGAATTCATTTTCAATAATAGAAAGATAATCTAGCTGTTTAAAATTGCTTCCACTTGACAATGCATCTTTAAGGATTTCTGCTTCTTTTACTGTAAATGTTGTTACATCTCTACTTAAATTTTGTATTTGAGTCTGAAGTTCATTAAATACATCGCGAACACTAAAACTAACTTCTGCGATGCTCGAAGTTGTAGTTGTTTTTAAACCCTCTAAATCTGTAAAAATCCTGTTTAAAAATTGAAGAAGTCTTTCACTCTCATCAAGTCTTGAAGTAAGATTTTCTGCAATGGCATTAAAATTATCCGTACGACTCAGTAATTCATTTGTTTTTCCAACTATGAGTTGGGAATTATTTACAAACTCATTTACATATGTCATAGATTGATTAAACTTCTCGAATTCTTTTACTGACTTATCCAGTTGCTTTAACACCGTAACGTTGAAACGAACGATCTCTGATAATTTTGTATTTTCGATTGTTTTTATAAGATTAGCCTGCTCTCGGATGTTCTCTTTGCTCGAAGAAAAGACATCCCTAAGATCTCCTAAATTTGAACCAAACTCCTCGTTGAAACGAATAAGATTTCTTTGTAAAGACTCAAATGTAGATGCCATCCCATTATTGATTGTTGGAAGAAGGTTTACTTGAATAAAAGTATAAAAATCATTTTTTAAATCTTCTGTTTCTCTTTTAGCTGTTTTAAATAACCAAGCAGAATTAAGGACGGTTAAAAATAATCCTACAAAACTTGCTATCATTGCAATTTTAACTCCTGAAATTAGATTTTTAATACCTTGATCAAGGTCTTGGCTTAATTCGTCTGGTTTAATCCCCATTTCAGGCATATTAAAAAGCCCAATTACAATTCCAATCATCGTACCCATTAATCCCAAGTATAAAGGAATACTAACAGATTGACTAATATTTTCTTCAGTTGAATTAATATTTCTTTCTACAATATCCTTTAAGAGGTTAAAATCTGTTGAGGCCTGATAATTTCGTATTAAATAGTGATTAATTGATTTTTCTATTTTTAGACCAATAGGATTAAATGTATTCAGACTAATGAAATTTATCGTTACATTTTTTTTTACTAATCGGTTTAAAGGATTTTCATCTTTGTTGAAAATAGAAAATCTCTCTTTATTTTCAAGAATATAGTCCGGATTATTACTATAATGTTCAGGGACAACTACTTTATCTAAATTATAACCTGAATTAGGAATAATAGACTTAAAAATCTGAATTCTCGACCAGGTTTGATAAAAAATAAAAAATTGAGCACCGAGTATTATTGCTAAAATTACATACTCAATTAATACAACATTAAATTTCATAGCGGATTCTTGCTTTCGTAATTACGACCCATTTATCGTTCTGTAATTCTATTATTCCTTCGCCATTGATATCTGTTATAATTTTAGTAGCACCATCTGGAGGGTTTAATTCGTCACAAACAGTTTTAATGCATTTATCAAGATTGTTTAATGCTCTATTTATAGAGTCTTGGTTGTTACAAATCCTAAACTTAGCTTTAGTTGAATTTATTTCTATTGCCTCATAAATTGATCTTCCACTCTCTAATTTTAAATGTTTTGTTTGATTACTAAATGTTTTTTCACCTTCCGGCATTGTTAAATAAAATGTTGTTCGATTTGTGTCTTTTGGAGGGGAAAATTGAGAAATTACTGGATTAGGTTCTGATTTTTTTATTGTCTCAAATGACTTTTCAAAATTAATTTTAAGTTCCTTAATATCATTTTTCAAATCACTTTGTAGCTGAACTATCTTTTTATTAAACACAGGTTCTAATTGCTTCAGTAATTTAGTATATTCATCATTAGTTCCCTCGTCATTTTTAACATGGTTGTTGTTTTTTTCGCGATCTATTATTTTATTTATTTCAGATAGTTGTTGATTAAGGTTATTTAATTGAATACGGCTTATTATAAAGAAAATTAAGGAAACAATAAAACTGAATAAAAGTGAAATTACGATCATTTGAGAGGAAAAACCAGAAAACCATCCTGATTCTGCTGTTTGTTCATTTTTAGTTTCATTTTCATTTGCAGTTTTATTCTCATTAATTTCTACCCTTATTGGTGAATCAGAAAAAAACGAAGGATCTTGAAAAGTCCTTAATAAGTCAGCTTTAATTTTTGATAATTGTGCGGAGTTATCATTTGAAAACTTCACTATTTTTTTATATTTTATTTTTTCTGAAAAAATACTTTCTGTTAATAGTTTGATTAATTCAGCAGTATCTTTTATTTCCTCCATGTTAGTTATATTATCTATTTCTTTCGAAAGGTCTACAGTAGCTGTAAAGTTTTTATCTATGGAATTTATAATATTTTCAAAGGAAGGATATTTGTTACAATCACATTTACTCTTGAACGCGTTTAATGATTCTTCTTCTTTATTTAATGAACCCTCTACTAACTTACAATTAAAGTAATTAATAGCTTTTTTCACATCCTCTCTAGTGAGTGTTTGGGCTTGTATCTTATCAATGGAAATATAGAAAAAAGATAATATGAAAAAACAATTTAGTACTTTCAACATGTTGATTAAATTAACGGGTTTAGCTGAGATAATTCTTTGGATAATTGGGAAATCGTTCCTGCAACAGGATAGAAAAACAAAGTTTCTTTTAATGCTTCATCATCATTGTAGCGCATGGATGCTTTGGAACTTTCTAAATATTCTCGCAATTCTTGATTCATTTTTGACTTGAATATACGCAAGGAATCAGGAGAAACTCCAAAAAGATCGTTAAAGTTTATTTCAGCATTCAACCCCACAAAAAAGTCATTAAATTCTTTTACGTGATTGATGATTTCATTCATAAAGGAATCATTGGCTAAATCTTTTGGATAAAGAGTTTCAATATCTTTTATGCAATGGTGAATTTTCATGATATCATTTGGTGAAATGTCTACCAATCCATCATTTGAATACAATCCACCTTTGCATGTTATTTCTTTTGGCATTGTACGTTCCTGTATTATTTTTAATTCAGTATCCGTAGAACTGTATTTTGCGCCTTCGTATACTTTTTCAAAAATTCGTTCAGAAATTTTACTTAAATTAGAAGACCTTTCGTCAGAGTCAATTATAGCTAAAATTTTAGATCCTGTACCACTGAATAATATTTTTTGTGGTAATTCTAAATTTTCTTTTTTCATTAATTCAGCTACGTGATACACCAATGAGCAATAGAAATACAAGAAAATTATTTTTAGATCTTCATCAGCATTCAGCTTTCCGTTATAAGAAAATAAATTAGAATCTGTTACCTTACTATTGGTTTCAAGTGAAAATAAAAACGCATTGATTTCTTCAGCGGTATCGTGGTCTAATAACCTACTTAAGTATGTTAGATTATTATTATTCAAAAGATCTAAAAAATGTTGCTTGTATTTTGTGTGAATACCTATTGAGCTTCCTCCCATGGTATTGTTAAAATCACCAAAAATAGTATTGCCTGCAAATTTGAAAGAAGTTAGAATTATAGGCTTATTATTTTTAAATATGACCACATCGGATGTTCCACCCCCAATATCTATCGATATAACAGGTTTGAAACTACCTATAACATCTCCATTCTTCTCGTAGTAATAAAAAGGGGCTAAGGATTCCGTAATTTTGGTTGTTGGACTTGCATCAGTCCCAAAATACTCTTTGGTTAATTCACTCCATTTTCTTCCCATTTGCCCTTGAAGGTGAGAATTCATGCTTGTTGGGTAAAACCAAGTAAGTTTGGTTTGCGCCAAGTTTCCTCCGTTCATCAAAACTTTATTCCGAATCATCATAATGATTTGTTCAAAATAGGAGGTAATCTTTTGATCTATGCCAGGGATAGAATCGCCCCATTTTAAATTCGTGGTAATGGAATAAAATTGCGGAGGCAAATATATTTTTAAATAAGTAAAAGGGATATTCAAATCAGCTAAGGTATAAGCGGTTTGAGTGGGATTGATATTTTTACTGTCACAAATGGCGGTTCTCAACGGAAAATTAGCAAGTTCATTTGATCCAATTTTAAAAGGCACGAATTCCATTTCAATGAGATCTTTAATTTCAATTACATCCATTTTAAGGAAATCTACATCTGAAAGATTTGGATCAAATAAAGATACTGTTTGAATATCTTGAGTAGTTATTTCGAAAGGTTTTGGTGCTTGATTGTTTACCCTGTATTCAATGTGTGTATTGGTTGTTCCAAAGTCCACAGCAAAGGAGTAAGTATCCATACCATTTTGAAGATTCGGCCACTTGGGAATAACTAAACCTGTTGCGTTAGAAGTATTGCTAACTCTGACTTGATAGTAATCAAAATTATCGTTTAAAGCATAATATTTTCTCCCAACCAAACCAGCACCTGCGCTCTGTCTTATTTTTTCAGCTCTAGTGTCAATTTTGCGATTTCCTTGATTTGAAAAGAAATTTAAACTATAATCAGAATTTTCCATTAAACCATAAATATCATTATCGATAAGTTGGATTCTGTAAAATGGCTTGGTTTCAGTTTTGAGGAAAGGAAAAATACTAACCCCAAACTTATGCTCAACAATGTATCCTTGATTAATGCTAGCATCAGGAGTTGGAATTTCATAGTCATTTGAATTGTAATAAATTCTATCAAATTGTATGTACGAATTATCTTTAGCAATTGGTATTTTTAAAATAACACGCACCGCACCACCCACAGATGCCTCCATCGAAATTGAAGGCTTTCCATTCGTTCCAGCTACTAAATCTTCGGTATTGAAATAATCAAAAAATTCTTTTTTAAGGGGTAAAAGGTAACTTTTGAAGTTATCAGCTGAATCATTTCTAAAATTACCATCAAAGAATTTTTCTTTATTAATAGGATAAACTAAACGAATTAAATATGGTTCTAGAAAATCACTAACAGTTAGGAATGGGTATCGTATTTCTTGTCCCGGGATTTTTCTATTTTCTACGTTTTCATCCACGAAATAAGGCACACTAGTAGCTGAATTCCATGCATCGCTTATATACATGAATGGTTGGTTCAAACCATTTTGTAAAACAAGCGGTTTATTTTCACCAGGATATTTTGTTGACTTAATTACAAAGTCACTATTTCTGCATAATTCAAGTATATTTTCTCTTCTTCGCTTTTTTAGAAAACAGCCAATAATTTCAACTTCATTCCCATTGGTAGCATTTATTTCGGAGTAATCACTTGAGTATGTACTTGCCTGATGCCTAAGGGTTTGTATTTCATTATATAAAGTCGGGTTTTCTGATTGAACAATCTTTAAATTAGCCTCTAGATAGGCATAAAATTTAGATAGCTTGCTTTGTAGAGTGGGATATTCATGAAATAGTTTGTAAAGAAAAAACTGAAAATTAACATCACGTTCATAAAGTGCTCTGTACTCTCCATCAAAAGCAATATCATCACCAGTTAGATTGATTTGCATTTGACTTAAATTGTCGCCCGAAGGGAAAAACAGAGTGCTTGGAGAGGTACAACCAATGATTTTATAATCAAATTCAATTAAATAGAATTTATTGACAAGGTCAAAATTATAGGTTGATGCATCTCGAGAAAAATAAAGTTTTAAAGCTTCTCCATATGCTTTATGCTTATAATTTCCGCTATTTTCTAGTCGTTGAAATTCATTTCTCGGATCCCATGAAATGATTTTAATTCTCTCACCATAATTGTCTTGATCAAATAATATTTGAGCAATATCTAATGTGTCAGAAACTAATTTTTCGTCATTTTCACTAATAATAACGGTTCCATCAGCAAGAGTTTCTCTTTTTAACCTTGAGTTGGGATTATGAGTCATATTTCCAAAGGCCGACCTTACCAAATCTATACGAGCAAAAGGACTTGGAATGGCAGTTGGTAGAATTATGTTATTTCCCCCGTCAGGATCATTAATTCTGTTGATCTCATTTAAACCATATTCGTTTGAGGTAAACCAATCAGACCCACCTCTTCCTGAAAAACCTAATAATTCACTCATATTTCCTAATTGAATCCGTATTTTGTTTGTAAAATATGCTTAGTTGCATCAAAGAATAATTTAATTAACTTTTTATCTTTTGATGAATATTGTCCCCTTTCATTAGCTGATATTCTATTGAGTATATCATTGAAACTATTATTCGTTACACCAGATTTAAAAATACCCTTTTGTACTGGCCTACCTTCAATTAAAACATTAAAATCATAACTTGATTCATGGTTAAATAAGGCAAAAGAACGGTCGTTTCTCTTCATTTCTATTAACCATTCTTCAAAAAGATTGAGAAAAGGTTCGAGATAATCTCTAAACATCCTTTCATTATTAAAATATTTACTATCCAAATTGGGATCATTACCTTGACTCCATGGCTGAACATCAATTGCCTCTTTAAGATTCTCAAACAAGTATTTTTTAAATAAAACAAACTGGGTTAGATTGAAACCAATATCCGATTTGGTTTGCAAACCGAGTGAGTCAATTGTGATTATTGAGTCATTTCTCCCAAGAGAATACTCCTTGTAAATTGGGTTCGTGGCTTTGCCATTTACAGTGTCTAACTGAGAATCAGGTATCTCTAAAAAATTAATAACAGAATATGCGGCGGCTAATTCTACTACATGAGCGTTGTTTTTTTGACCATCATGTCCTGGATCATTGTTGTCCAAAGCCCTGCCAATGTAATCATCACCTATATAGTACATAGCATTTAACTCATTATTCCCCGTTACGTTCGATTTGTAGTAGTGCAATGCTGCTTTTGTTTTGGCAATAAAGTCTGATTTTTGAATAGGGCTATTTTCACTCGGTTGCAAATTAAAGTATGGGAGAACACTTATAGCTCCAATTTTTGCGTTTTGAAGAAAGCCAACGCCATCAAGTCTTGGATTATTCGGTGCATCACGAATTGCTTTTAAAATGGTAGGAAAGCCTGCAGCTCCTGTACCACCAAAAATTGAACTAATTATAAAAATACGATCCTCTGAATTGAACTGTGAGGATATTTGAATGAATTCGTCCGACTGAACAAATTGATGCAAAACAATACTTCCGATATTCGGATTACCTACAAATCCGATATTCATTTCAACGTCCATTAATGGAACTTTAATGCCCGATTCATTTACTGAAGTTCCAGAAAACAGTAATTCTGTCATTTTTCTGGTTTCATCACTTAAATGATGGTAATCTAAATAATCTCTAAATTTCGTATTTGCAACATCTTGAATGTTAAAAGTAAATTGCCGAGTTAAATGACTTTCATGAAGAATTGAACTAAGCGTTGTTATTTTTGTCCCAAAAAAGCCACAATCTTCAGAAACTTCATTGTGGATACTCTCATAATACTCCAAAATTCGATCTGTTCTTTTCAAATCTTCGTTGGATTTGTGAGGATCAATGATGATGGGAATTATTTCATATTTTTTATCGGATTTTGGTTGAACCCCAGACGCAAGAAGCATGGATAACGATTTTATTACCCTAGAGCCAGTTCCGCCAATAGCAAAAACAAATAAACGAGCCATATTAAGATTTTATATAAATTAAGGACGCCAAAATGTTGTCTCACTGCAATTAGTAGACATTCTGCGAGGCCATGGAAGAGTGGTTAAAAGTATATAGATTAATAAGGACCACAGAGCATTTACAAATCCAAAAGAAAATGTATCCACAAATACAATAGACCCTAAATTAGTGCAATCCTCAGCAGAGGAATAAATGTTAAACGAAGTAATAAATCCGATTAAAAAATTTATTGATACCATTATTAATGTAACTAACCACCAATGCTTGGCTTTGCTAAACCCAGAACTATTTATAAAATGATAAAATACAATGTAAGTTAACACAACAGAGAGCATCATTATAAGACCAACAATTGTTAGCCAATTCGTGCCTTCATCATTTGAACAAGGATCAGTTCCTGAAAGAGCATAAGCCATGTCTAATGAGTATGTGGGCATCAAACCAAAGAACTCATACAAGGCACTAAATAAATCATTTATCATTATTTCCTATATTTTCGTAAAACAATTAAAAACGTAACAACAATTGCTATTAAAAAAAGAACTAACCAAACCCATTTGTAAGAAGCTTGTTTTGTTTTAATTTCAACTTCAAAATCAGATTTGGTATCTTTAGAATCTGTGTCAAATCCATCTCTCATACCTTCAATCAGATAATTGAAACCGTACGTTTTTTTCTGTTCTAATGTATCCGTTAGTATATTACTATCATTCGAAGATGAAATGTTTTTGATCCATGAAGGAGCTTTAAATTTATTGATTGTTAACTTAATACTTTCTGATTTTAATTTTGTTGTTGTAAATATTAGTTGATGAGAAAAGGATTTTTTAAGTTCAAAGTCATCAATTGGTTTGACAGTTAATTTGTAATTCGGATTATCGACTTCATAAATTGATGGATCTGAAAAGTATTCAATATTTTGTAAATTATCTCTAAAATTTGCATTAACTGTAAATTCAAAAGTTGCTTCATCAGTTCTTTTGGGAAATTCGGC
>Ga0256302_1000129_pt1 | contig 8564 bp, 6 predicted proteins | sample ColtaT_13_FD_183684 | JGI IMG/M metagenome (GOLD analysis project Ga0256302, IMG submission 183684) | Metatranscriptome of freshwater microbial communities from Columbia River, Oregon, United States - Colum_Colum_RepA_8h (Metagenome... | ecosystem: Environmental > Aquatic > Freshwater > River...
GCTCTTATCGTTCAGTCATTCCGGCGAAGGTAATATGCCAATGTGCGAACAGGCCTGAGTTTTGCAGTGCTATCTTTTCATTCCGACCGTGAAAACTATCACCTCATAAAAAAATGAAGTGCCGCTTTCCTGTCTTGACGAGCGTTCAACAAAAAATCTATGATGTAGCCTTCTTTGTCGAATGCCCGATGGAGATATTTTCATTCGCTTTCACCTTAATATACTCGCGGGATTCTGAATCGGCTCAAGCCACAAAAGTCCGCGCAAATGTGCTACCCAGATGCTTATTGCAATTGCTAAAGAGAGGCCTGTTTTGCTCGCTGAACACGGTATCATAAGTCGCCTTATTGTCCGGGAGTCGATCGCCTTGGTGATGTGACTTCTTTCATGAAGCAAAAAAGCAAATATTGGAGCGCAAATACTTTGCGGGTTGAAGCGGTCAGATACTCATAAATAAACCAAACTGAAAATGCAGATGTTTTCAAGTCTTATGGTTTATTTTAGTGTGTCTATATAGGAATCGCCAATTATATCAATATTTTCGAACTTATGCTTTTCGAGGACACTTTTTTTTAAGATGTCTATCTCTCGTTAAATGTTAAACAAATCAATAAATTGGTCTGATAACATTTAACGAGTTGACACACCGAAAATCTAAATTAACAATGGGAAGCTATTCCTTTAAACCGAAAACGCTGTAGAAAAAAAACATTAACGAAGGAAAAAAGGCAATTATAAACCCCAAAATTACTGCGAATATATATCTGTATTTATACACGAATAATAATATTGGACGAATTGCTTCTGTTAAGTGACTATACTGTTTTTTAATGATATTTTCCAATTTCTGCCCCTCTTTTTATAAAACTATATCGAATTATGACCGTTAGCTACCATTATTTACAAGCTTTTTAGGTCACTTAATACGGTTAAAATTCATGACATATTTTACCTATTCGGTTTATGCTTGGTTTACTTGATTAAAAATCAAAATTCAGACCAAATACCTTTGGCTCCAACTAGTATAAACGTTATGAATTGACCCAATAAAAAAGCAGTCCAATCTCTAACAAGAGTTTTTTTATATCATTCATTATGTACCACCTCAGATGCAGACATCCTGTTTCACTGTAAATTACTTTAATTAGAGCACAAGCCTATTCATTCAATAAGATTATTTATACTGCTTACCATAGGTTTATCATATAGCTATTAGAGTGACACATACTTATTTTGCTTTAGGAAGATAAACTAATAATCGCAACCCTTTTATTGATGCGCCTAAATTCATTTTAAATTAAATCAGACGTGTTTGTAAAAGACTAATTTCCCATGAAAAAATAGGGTTTATTTATGGATTAAAACTGCAAGTAAGTTCTTAATTTCAGTGTTTTTCTGATTCTGCAGATAATAAATCGCATATATCTGGCGGTTAATTTCAGAATTGCTAAAATAACGGCAGGCACGTGATCGACGTTTGCAGGGCAGGCTTATACTCTGAGTAGACTGCTTATCAGAGTTTGGTTTATGGATATCACTTTTTTACCCAGCGTTTTTCTTCATCATGTCCGCCACCCCACAACATGGGGAAAGCATGTAAGAGACCAGGGAAAAGCGCTTCCATACTTTCTTGCGCGCCTTTGGAACTTCCGGGTAAATTAATAATTACTGTTTTGCCGCGGATACCGGCTAGTTCGCGTGATAACATTGCATAAGGTGTGCGTTCTTTACCATAGCGGCGTATAGTCTCAACTAAACCGGGTGCCTCTTTTTCGATGACGTTAGCCGTTGCTTCCGGAGTTATATCTTTAGGACCAAAACCCGTTCCACCGGTTGTTATAATCAGATCAATATTTTCATCTGCCAGTTGCCGCAAGCGATTTGATATTTGGTCTGAATCATCAGGTATAATTTCATAGACCGGAACCGAGAGCTCTTTATCTTCCAAAAATAATTTGATGATTTTTCCAGATGTATCTTCGCGATTTCCAGCATATGTTGAATCAGAAATAACAAGAACAGCCGATTTTAATGGTTCAGCAAAATATTCTTTAAAACTGCTTTTCCCGCCCTTTTTCTTAACCAGCCTTATACAAGAAAAAGAGATATTGTCATCTAAAGGTTTAAGCATATCATAGACATTTAATAGCGCGCCTGTAACTGCAGCCATAGCTTCCATTTCAACACCGGTTTTCCAGATTGCTTTTACTTCCGCTGAAATTTTTATTGTGTCTTTTTCGATATCAAAATTTATATCAACCCAATCTAAAGGTAGGGTATGACAAAAGATGATCCAGGATGCAGCATTTTTTTGCAGCGGTTATACCTGCTGCCCGTGCAACCTGTAAAACATCTCCTTTAGGGACAGTTTTTTCAGCCACCCGTTTTATTGTTTCCAAATTAGCTGTCAAAATTCCTTCGGCTTTTGCATATCTTAATGTATTAAATTTTGGACTAACATCAATCATTTTGTAACCCTTGACTCTTAAATTATTTATTTTTTGCATTTTGTTGAACATACAAACGATCAGAAAATTATATTTTCAACTGACCTTACAATTTCTGAAAAAATGTTCTAAAAAGCTAATCCTGAACCCAGCGCACAGATTCATCTTCCATAATTTCTTTTTTCCAGATGGGAACTTTGTGTTTAATATCTTCAACAATCTGTTCCATCGCTTTAATACTTTCTTTACGATGCCCAGATGAGCAAAAAACAAAAAGTGATAACTCTCCAGTTTTTACCAGTCCAGTACTATGAAATATGTGCACGCAATTTAATGGCCATTTTTCAAAGGCTTCTTCACGAATTTTTGCAAAAACTTTGTTGGCCATATCCCTATAAGCTGAGTATTCAATTCCAGCTACATGTTTGCCTACTTTTTCATCCGCACGTACTTGACCGAGAAAAATAGAATGGGCACCTATGCCATGATTAGAGTTATGTGTTGCTATTTGCTCACCGATAAAAACCGGATCAATCGCACCCTGGACAAAATAATTTTTATCTTTCATTGTTCTCATTGTTCTATTTTTTCTTTTTTCAGCCAGGCTGCCAAACCGCCTTTAAGATTAAATACATTTTTAAGGTTATGATGATTCTGCAGCATTCTAACCGCCTTGGCGCTGCTGATTCCATGATCACAATAAAAAACAACCTTGTTGCCGTTTCTCAATATTTTATCAATGTTAGCCTGCAAATCATTTAGTGAAATGTGAACAGAATTCGGCAATTCCATTTGAAATTCACGTGCCGAACGAGTATCAACCAATTGTATTTTTTCTTTTTTTTGTAACTTTTTGTACAAATCAACAGCGCTGATTTCATTTATTTTTTGCTGATTTGAACTGCAAAAGTATTCATAATCAAATGATCCGAAATCCGAGGCATTTTGCAAAGCTAGCTGTACAGCCTGTTCGTTTCGTTGAATGGAAAACTGCATCGTTTGATTATTCAATGCATCAAATATTAAAATTTTTCCAGATAAAATTTCGCCTACTCCGCAGATCATTTTTATAACTTCGTTTGCTTGTAAGTTACCGATAATTCCCGGCAGAACTCCAAGCACGCCATTTTGCGAACAATCCGGTGCTTTTTCGGGTGCCGGCGGCTTGGGGAACAGGCAGCGATAAGTTGGCCATTTATTGCCTTGACCATCTGTAAAATTTAATACACTCACTTGTCCCTGAAAGCGGTCTACTGATCCTGAAACAAAAGGTTTGTCCAGATAAACACAAATATCATTAATTAAATAACGGGTTGGAAAGTTGTCTGTCGCATCAATAACGACATCATATTGGGAAACCAAATCGACGGCATTTTTCGAAGACAATCTTTGAGCATATGCCTTTAAAACAATATTAGGATTGAGATCTTTTAAACGATTTACCGCAGCTTCAGCTTTGAATTCTCCAACTTGTGAAAAGCCATACAATACCTGGCGATGCAAATTAGAAACCGCAACTTTATCGGGGTCCACAATACCAATCCTGCCGATACCAGCTCCGGACAGATACATTAAAATAGGGCAGCCCAATCCGCCTGCACCGATGACCAGCACGTTTGCTTTTTTTAAAGCCTGTTGTCCTGTTTTGCCAATTTTGGGTAAAATCAAATGGCGATGATAATACTGAATTTCCTCTTTATTTAGGTTCATGGCTGCCTTTAAAAAATCAGCCCCCAGCAAAAGGTGGCATAATTGCAACTATATCGTTATCAAAAAGACGGTGATTGTCTTCAACCATTTGCTGATTTACAGCCATTCTATAGGTATATTCTATTAAGTCTGGATAATTTGTGATTAATTTTCTCTTTAAATCAGTCATATTATCCGTATCTTGAATCGTCAGCATGTTCTTCCCCACCACATCACTCAGAACACCAAAAAAAATTACATTAATTTGCATAGTTTTTCCTTACGTTTTAATGGAAACTATTTTTGTTTGTCTGTTTAAAAAAATTATAGCTATACTCTAATATCAATCCGGCTATCAACGCGATCGTCAGATTTCGTGTGGTAAAAGAAATGAAACCAACAGCAATCGCAACTGCCAACAGTAATAGTGTTCTCAAGTTATCAATAGAGCCAGACTATTCCAAAAGTCAAAATCTGTTTTTAAGTTTTTTCATCATCCACCTATCTGTGCCATTGAAAGATGTTTTTTTGAAAAATGAACTATTTGCTGTGTTCGCTGTTCCGATTCAAATCCGTCTTTTGCCCTTTTGGCCACGGCCTCTCCAATTGCCGTTTTTATTTCCTGATCACTTTTCCCTGAACGTAGCATGTCTTTTAAATTTATGGCGCCATGATCATAGAGACAGGTTTTGAATGTACCGTCGGGAGTGAGCCTTAAACGACTGCATGTTGAACAGAATGTTCTGGAATGGCCGGCGATGATGCCGACTTTTCCTCTAAATCTGGGGATTCCAAAAATTCGGGCAGTTGAACTCATTTTAAGATGTTCGATCATTTCTGGGAAAAAATTCTGCAACGTGCTGATAATTTCTTCTGCAGAATATATTTCGTTTGAAAAACACCCCCCATTAAATGACATTTGTTCAATAAAACGGACTTCGACTTTATTGCTTTTGGCTAACATCGCAAAATCAACAATTTCATTGTCATTGACGCCTTTGAGAACCACCATGTTCAATTTTACGTTCAGATCTGTTAGCAGAATTTTATCAATGTTATTCCACACCCGTTCAAAATCATCACGTCGGGTAATTTTATAAAAAACGTCTCGCTTCAATGAATCAAGACTGATGTTAATACTGCCTGATTTTATTTTTTGAAACAATGGGATGGTATCTTCTAAAAAATAGGCATTCGTTGTTAAATTGATTGTTTCCAGTTTTTCATATTGGTTTATTCTGGTTAAAAAATCAGGCAGACCTTTACGAACAAAAGGCTCGCCACCGGTAATACGCACCTTGGTTACACCTAAATCCAGAAAGAGTCCAAGAAGATGTTCCATTTCCTGAAAGCACAAAATATCATCACGCGCTTTAAGATCAATACCCTCCTCTGGCATACAATAAGTACAACGAAAATTGCAACGGTCGGTAACGGCAAGCCGCAAATAATTTAAATGGCGCCCCTGGGGATCAATCAATTGGGAACCTGTTGAATTTTCTGGATTTGTTGTATGTAAGTAAGTCACACTCATGTTACTCCTTTCCTAGTACAGGAGGCTTTGCTATTTCCGGCAAAACCTTATCAGCCATGAACCCTATATAGTCATACTTAATAGTCATACTTAGGTAGGCTCGAAGTTAATTTAAATAGTGCGTAAAACTATACAAAAATATTTTCACTGATCGTCTATCTTAAAAATATAGAAAATCAATGTCATATGCTGTTTGTTTTTATTTAGAGTCAGGCTTTTTGGGCTTTACATACTTTTTTATGTCCGAATTTCATAAGCTGCCAACAAGGATAAATTATCGAGCTCATGCTAATGTTTACGATTAATGACAAGCAATTATTGTTGGTAAATTTATGATCTTACAACTTATCGGCTCGACGCTCTTCAAGATAGGAAAAAACGATTTAGAATAGTCGATGAATAGAGGCTATCATTCAAATCGAAATGATAGCTCTCATCTTCTTTATCAAAGCTTTGTTTAAAGCTACTTTTAAGTCTGATTACCCTGTACGTGCTACAAAAATTTTATATTGCATAACTTGTCCCTTCTGTTCCGTCCTCCACTTTATAAACTTTGCAAGCCAGTCCTCTGAGTTGGAAGTTACCTTGTTCTTTATCACAGTATTCGTCAGAGTCATGAAGGATGACCGCATCCGCCGATTTCCAGAGACTCGATAACGCCGCTCCTGGTTCTTCACTTCCTGTTGTTTCCGGGTACCACCAGCCATGAGGAACCCTGACCACGTTAGGATGCGTGTCGTTGCTGAGCCACGACCTGAGTTTTATTCTTTTTCCGCTAGTTGATTCCACCCATGCCCAATCTCCATCCGACAGGTCCAAATCGTACGCCGTATCAGGATGAATTTGCATACGAGGGTCCGGCTCACGACCACGCAGCTCTTTAATAGACCGGCCAAGGCCAAAACTGTGAAACCAATAGTTTTCTCGCATCCCGGTAAAAAAAGTCAATGGATGCGACTTAGCCAACTCAGGTTTCCTTACATGGCTATCCGGTGGCTCAATCCAGCTTGGTAACGGATCATAACCAAGCTCTTCGAAAATGCTTGAATAGAGCTCGACTTTCCCGCTAGGAGTGCCAAAGCCTGTCTGTTCGTACTTCTTGAAACCGAGTTCAGGGGCAGACGCTCGATCTTGGGTTGATAATTTTTGCCATGTTAAACCTGCTGGTGCCAACCGTTCATCGTAGGCCTCTTCCATGCTTTTCCATGGCCAATCTTTTTCCTGTCCTAGACGGACGCCAAGCTCACGCCATAACATCCAGTCGTGCATACACTCTTCTGGCGCCTCCACCGCTTGCTCTCCTCCTTGATAGATTGGAATCCAATCCCAGTAATTAAACAAGTTCGGCCTTTCCAGCCAATGGGTGGCCGGCAAAATATAATCGGCGATTTGGGCCGTGGGTGACTTAATAAGATCCATGACAACTAACAGATCCAGATTCATCAACCCTTCGTAAATGTGAGTAGTGTTGGGGTAACTGTTTAAGGTGTTGTTACATTGCGATATAAGTGCCCTCAAGCGGTAAGGCTTGCCAGTTTTCATTGCCTCCCACATGCTTGCAGGATGCGCCATTGCGCCGCCGGATACCTGGTTTGAATATTTCTTGCCCCAGACCTTTTCCATTGCTGGACCAGTCTTTTCGAGTGTTTCCCAGCTCAAGAGCTTAAAGCGATCTACACCGAGTTGTTTCTTGCGTTGTTCAGGAGATAGCCTCTCATTGAGTTCGAATTCATCATCCGATGAAATTTCCGGATGGTACCCCATCAACAATTCGCCTCCGGGTACATCGAGATTACCGGTGATGGATCTCAATATGGTTAAGGCTCGCAAAGTCTGAGTGCTATTGGCATGATGATCAGGCACTGCTCCCCAGGGGATCACAGCCGGACCAGTAGTAGCATACATACGGGCAGACTCACGAATCTTATCCGCTGGTGCTCCAGTTATTTCTGACGCCCACTCCGGAGTGTAATCCTTCACTCTTTCAGTGAGTTGTTCAAAACCAACCGTCCATTTTTTTACAAATTCTTTGTCATAGAGGTCTTCATAGATGATCACATTGATCCAGGCCAGTAAATAGGCGCTATCCGTAGCAGGTTTAACTTGCAGAAAAATGTCCGCTTGATCACTGTAGCTATTACGGCGTGGATCTGTAACGATTAGTTTTGCTCCTCTATCCAGGGCATCCTTAATCCACAGATACTCAGCCGTCCATCTTTGCGGTCCCGGAGCGTGGCCTAAAAGTACGATGCATTTGGTATTATGAAAGTCTGGAAACTGCCAAAAACCGTAAGTCGCTTTACTGGGCACTGTGGAATTGGCTAAACACACGTATCCCGTCCAAGTCCAGTTCGGACTCCCCAGTAAGTTCATAAATCTTCGTGAGGCCGCACCAGCATTAGAGCTCCAACCATAAGTGCTGCCGATTGTTTCCGGCCCATCTTCGGCTATCAACTTCTTCATCTTATCGGCAATTTCATCTAAAGCTTGTTTCGTGCTAATTTGTTCCCATTGACCCGAGCCGCGCTCACCGACTCTTTTCAGCGCATGCGTTAATCGGTCTGGGTGGGTAATGTATTTATTTGCGTTAGCTCCCTTGATGCAGATCGAATTCGGAGTAAGGGGGTGATCTGGGTTTTTTTTGATCGATTTCACCTTACCGTCTTCAACGGTGACAAGAAGTCCGCAATTGATATCGCAGGTACTGCAGATGACCCATTTCGTTTCTTTGCTCATTTTTAGCCTCTTAAACTTGTTTTTACTGATTATCAATCGCCTCTACTAGGCATGGTTATCGCTTCTAATAGAGAGTCGAGATGTAGCAGTTGGCTAAAATTTACTGTAACTCCACAAGATTGTTAAATACCAATTTCCTATCGATCAATAGATGCAAC
>Ga0256302_1000135_pt1 | contig 8464 bp, 7 predicted proteins | sample ColtaT_13_FD_183684 | JGI IMG/M metagenome (GOLD analysis project Ga0256302, IMG submission 183684) | Metatranscriptome of freshwater microbial communities from Columbia River, Oregon, United States - Colum_Colum_RepA_8h (Metagenome... | ecosystem: Environmental > Aquatic > Freshwater > River...
GTAAAGCTTCCTAAAAAACTAAAAACAGCCAATTTATAGGCTTTTAAATTAGTACTTTTGCCCTATGGCAGTCGGAGAAAAATATGAGGCGGTTATAGGTTTAGAAATTCATGCTCAATTAGCAACAAGTAGCAAGCTGTTCTGTGGAGATGCTGCTTCCTTTGGAGCGGAGCCGAATACTCATATCAGTCCTATTACCATGGGGCATCCCGGCACCTTACCCAAGACCAATGCCAAGGCCATTGAATATGCCATTCGTATTGGGCTGGCCTGCGGATCCAAGATTGCCAAGGATAATTATTTTGCACGCAAAAATTATTTCTATCCCGATTTACCTAAAGGTTATCAAGTATCACAACATACCACTCCTATTTGTGAAGGCGGTACCATTAGCATACAATTACCTACTGGTGAAAAAATAGTACAACTCAATAGAATTCATTTAGAAGAAGATGCTGGTAAAAGCATACATGATATTTCTGCAACTGATACATTAATTGATTTAAACCGTGCAGGTACTCCTTTAATTGAAATGGTCACCGAACCTTGCATTCATTCTGCAGAAGAAGCCTTTTTATTTGTAACAGAAGTAAGAAAGCTAGTGCGTTGGATAGGAATTTGCGATGGTAATATGGAAGAAGGAAATTTAAGATGCGATGCGAATATATCCATTCGTTTAAAAGGGGTCACTACATTAGGCACTAGAGTAGAAGTGAAAAATTTAAATTCTATTCGAAATATTAAAAAGGCCATTGAATTTGAAATTGATCGTCTAATTGAAATAACAGAAACAGGCGGCACCATTATTCAACAAACAAGAAGTTTTGATGCCAACAATGATACTACCTTTTCCATCAGAGATAAAGAAGACGCCAATGATTACAGGTATTTTCCCGATCCGGACCTAGCCCCTTTTCATTTAACAGATACTTTTATTGAAAGCATTCAAAAAAAATTACCTACCCTACCCGCTAGTTTAAAAAAGCAGTGGAAAACAGCATATGATTTATCGGACTATGCCATTGATCAATTAGTAGAAGATAAAGAAGAAGCCGATTTTTATATGGAGTGGGCGGCTACATGCAAGCATTATAAAGCGATTGCTAATTGGATGATTGGACCCATTAGAGCTGCCGTTAATGAAGGCAGTCTTAGTTTTGAACAACTAAGCAAACTTATACCCTATTTAGTAGAGTTAGTAGAATTAGTGGAAACGAATCAGTTGAGTTTTTCAGTGGCAAGTACTAGGGTGTTCAAAGAAATGATGGTGAACCCAGGCTCTCCCAAGGACTATGCTACCACAAATAATTTATTACAAACAGGCTCTACAGACGAAATAGAAAAATGGATTGAGGAGGTTTTAGCCAATCATCCTGAAAAAGTAGCTGAATATAGAAAAGGTAAAAAAGGACTTTTAGGTTTATTTGTAGGCGAAGTGAAGAAAATAAGTAAGGGCAAGGCCGATCCCAAAATGACGACTATTTTATTAGAACAAAAATTGACTTAATTTAGTATCCTCTATCGTTGAACTCAAAATAATAAAAAATGAATATTAAGAACCTATTGGCCTCTTTAGTGGCTATGATGATTATCATCACAGGCTGTAAAAATAGTTCTGACGAGAAAAATTATACCATTGCTGGAACCATACTACATGCTGCCAAAGGAAAATTATTATTGCAAGAAGTGCCTTATGGAGGCTTGCCTATTATTACAATGGATTCTATTACATTAAATGAAGAAGGTAAATTTTCATTTCAGTTTATAGCCAAGCAAGAAGGTATTTATCGTATTGCCACCGAAAATGAAATGGAAATACTATTTATCAATGACGAAGAAAATATACAAATAAATGCAGATGCGAATAATTATCAATCCTATACCATTAAAGGATCTGCAACAAGTCAAGCCTTAATTAATTTTTTAATGGAGTATCGCAAAAGGGATTCTTCATTAATGTCCACCATTTATAATTTAGATGCTTTGCAAAAACAAAATGGAAAGGATAGTACTATTTTTTGGTTACAAAAACAACGTGTTAGTAAAATAGACGATATTAATAAATTAGTGGGCAATATTATTAGCACTTCTACTAGTCCCGCTTTTGTATACTATACCTTAGGACTTAGTTTAAGATCCATGGAATCGGCGCAGGTATTGGCTTTAGCGAAGGCTGCTGCAGAAAAATTAAAAGCAGAACCGCTTACACAATTTGCCAATTTATTAAGTACACAAGTACAAGCCAATGCTAGAACCACTGCGATTACTGTTGGAAGCATGGCTCCTGAAATTGCGCTGCCTGATGCCGATGGAAAAATAATTTCACTGACTAGTTTAAGAGGCAAGTATATATTGGTTGATTTTTGGGCTAGCTGGTGCGGCCCTTGCAGAGGCGAGAACCCCAATGTTGTAGTAGCCTACGAAAAATACAAGAAAAAGAATTTCACCGTATTAGGTGTTTCTTTAGATGATGATAAAGATAGTTGGCTAGAAGCCATTCAAGATGATAAATTAAATTGGCAACATATTAGCGATCTTAAAAAATGGGAAAGCATTGTAGTGAGTGCTTATCAAATAGAAGGTATTCCCTTTAATATTTTAATAGATCCTACTGGAAAAGTAATTGCTACAGACCTAAGAGGCGATGCCTTACAAAATACCTTAGCTTCTATTTTACAATAAGAATAACATATATTAACGCTGCTTAATAAATGTTTTAATTAAAGCAGGTAGTAATATTAAATTGGTGAATGTACTTACAACTAGTGTAAGGGATGTAAGCCATCCTAAAGCCTTGGTACCTCCAAAATCGCTAAAGCAAAAGATAACAAAACCTGCCACCAACACTAAAGAGGTATAAATAATACTAATCCCGGTGTGTTTAATGGTTTGAATAAGTGTTGCATGCACATTATTATTTAAACGTGGTAGTTCCTGTTTATAGTTTACTAAAAAACGAATAGTTACATCAATGGCTATACCAAGGGCCACACTGAATACCAGTACTGTAGAGGGTTTTAAAGAAATACCCACCCATCCCATTAAGCCTGCCGTTATAAGTAAGGGTACAATATTGGGCACTAAAGAACACATTAAAATAGGAAAAGAACGGAATAAGAATATCATACAAATGGCAATTAATAAAAATGCCCAAAATATAGATTCACCTAAGCCTCTTACAATAAAATTACTGCCTTCTAAAAAGGTGACACTAGATCCTGTAATTTCCACCTTGTATTTACTAGTATCGAAAATAGCCTTTGTTGCACTATCTAGTCTTTGTAAAAAGAAAGGCAGCTGAGCGCTTCCAATATCTTTCATATTCACACTCACCCTTGATTCTCTTTTAGCTGAATCAATAAATTTAGATAATAACTGCGTGGGGCTTGTGCCTATTGCAGTACTTGTTTTTTGAGAATCTGTTTTTAAATAAGGGGCCATGAAGGCCATTTCAGTTCCAGTAGGCACCGTATAGGCGTTTGAGTCGCCATCATAAAAAGCTTGTTTTGCAAACTTAATACCTTCTAATAAACCCAATGGCTTTCCCAACTCAGGTTGTTGTTCTAAATATTGGTGTAGTTCATCAATCGCTTCTAAGGGTTTAATAGAGCGCACCAAACCATTTTTTTTCTTAGTATCAATGATTATCTCCAAAGGCATTACCCCACCCGCTTCTTTTTCAAACCATTTTAGATCGGTATATAAAGTATCTTTTTTAGGTAAATCATCTACAATAAAGGCTTCTTTCTTTATACGCATCAAACCCATGATAGATACTACAACCAAGATACTGGTAATGGCAAAGACCCATTTAGTATGCTGAAATGTCCACCTTTCTATTTTAAGCAATACCCTTTCTAAAAATTTGTTTTCTAAATATTTTACGTGCTTAGTACTAGGCGGCGGTAAATATGTAAGTACAGGGGGTATAAATAATAAACTAATTAAAAACAAGGCCATGATATTTAAACCAGATACCCAACCAAATTCTTTTAATAAAGGGCTCTTGGTAAAAGCAAAAACAAAAAAACCAATGGCTGCTGTAATATTACAAAACAAAGTAACAACCCCCATTCTGCCCACCATTTGCTCAATGGCTTCTTGTTTATGATTGGTTGCTTTATAGGAAGTATGGTACTTATTTAAAAAGTAAATGCAATTAGGAATACCAATGACCACAATTAATGGAGGAATAAGTGCAGTAAGTAAAGTAATTTTTTTGGCCTAATAAAACCATGGTTCCAAAACTCCAAATTACCCCCATCACAACCACAGACAAGCTAAGTAAGGTGGCGGAGATAGATCTGAAAAATAAAAACAAAGTAATAGCCGATAATAATAAGGACCCTATTAGAAACCATAGCATTTCTTTTTTAATTCTATCTGCAAGTATAGTTCTGATATAAGGCAGGCCACTAATATGCACGGCTAATTTTGTTTTAGAAGCAAAAACATCCAACTTAGATTGTAAATTTTTAATAATAGCCGACCTAGCGCCACTATTAATTGAATCTGGTAAAAAACTAATAGCCATTATATAAGCATGGGTACTGGGGTTATACATTAAATTTTTATAAAAAGGAAGGTTCTCTAAAACAGCTCTATCTGCAGCTAAAGCGCTATCAGAAGTATAGGGCGCATTAAAAATTTTATGTGGTAAGAATTTACTCGCAGCACTATCTTTAACAATGGTATAGGCATTGGGTACACTCAATACCTCTGTGACGCCGGGTATAGTTTTGATATCTTTTTGCAAGTCGGCTACTTGATTAAAGATGCCTGCTGTGAAAAATGAATCGGTTTGAAAGCCCACGACCATTGTAGTGCCATCGACACCAAATTTTTTTACAAAATCTTGATAGATAACAAATTTTGGATTGTCTTCAGGAATGGCTTTTGTAAACTCATAGCTTAGCTTAACTTGTATTGCAAAATAGCCCATGAACAGGGTGCTCAATGCTAAAAAAGTTAAAGCCGCTACTTTATACTTTACAATGTTCTTTCCTAATTGAAGCCAAGTCATAGTCTATAATTTAAAATTAGTTCACCCATAAAAACGCTGCTAATTGCGTGCTAAGTCCAATGACAAAACCCACTACTAGCTCTTTATTCGTGTGATCACTTACTATCATTCTGGCGCTCCATACGATGGCAGCTATTGCAACCGATGCCACCACCCATTGTAAATTATTAATAGGATAAGTAAAACTTACCAGTACGGGCTCCGTTAATAAACCACTTACTCCCATTGTATGCAAACTCACTTTTATAAAATGATTTGCCGTAAGCCCAATGGCGCTAGCAATAAAAATACCAAAGTAAAAATATTTTAAAGCCAAGGGTTGGTCTGCAAAGTTTCTACTTAAATAATACATCCACCAATAAAAAAACATCACGATCACATAAGGGATAATTCTATCTTTCTGTGTTTTTAAGAATATACTATCACTAAATTTTAATCTCCATAATAAAAAAACAGCAAAGGCTGGGAAAAAAGCGGTTAACCAAAAAACACTAAATAATTTTAATTTCAATTGCCAGTCGGTAATACTAGCAAATTCAAAAGGCACAACTTGCATTAAATAAAGAAAAAAATAAGTAGGAATAAATAAGGGGTGTAATACATAAGACACTAGATGAGCTAATAATTTTAAGAACTTCGGTGATTGATTTTCCATTAGTCGTTTTTTTTACTACAATTCTTTGCGCAATCGAGCAACGGGTACATTTAATTGTTCTCTATATTTAGCAACGGTTCTTCTAGCAATATTATAGCCTTTTTCTTGCAACTGCTCTGTTAACTCGTCATCACTAAAAGGCTTATGCTTGTCTTCCGATTCTAATAGTTCTTCTAAGATGGCTTTTACTTCCTTAGTACTTACTTCCTCTCCAGAATCGGTGGTTAAAGACTCACTGAAAAAATATTTTAATAAGAAAGTACCAAACTCCGTTTGAACATACTTGCTATTGGCTACCCTACTTACGGTTGAAACATCTAAAGAAGTTTTTTCTGCTATGTCTTTTAAAATCATGGGCTTTAACTTAGTGGTATCGCCCGTCATAAAGAATGCTTCCTGATGCACCAATATAGATTTCATGGTATGCAACAAGGTTTGCTGTCTTTGTTGAATCATTTCAATAAACCATTTAGCCGAATCAATTTTTTGTTTGATAAAAAATACAGCTTCCTTCTGCGATTTATCTTGCTTATTACTGCGTTCGTATTCTTTTAGCATTAATTTATAGTCATCGCTAATAACCAAGGGTGGTGCATTGCGACTATTTAAGGTTAATTCTAAATGGCCATTATTAATAAGCACGGTAAAATCTGGAATAATGTATTTATCGGCCTCGCTCATATGCCCAGTCTCAGCCCCTGGCTTAGGATTCAGAGAAATTATTTGATGAAGTACCTCTTTTATTTGAGACTCTTCTAAATGCAAGCTCTTCTGTATTTTATCATAGTGCTTGCGTGTAAATTCTTCAAAATGTTTTTCTATGACTATAATAGCCAGTTTTCTTATTTCATCTGAAGCCGGGTCTTGCAAGGCTTCTTCTCTTAGCTCGGCTTGCTTTCTTCTTAATTGAATCAATAAACATTCTTGTAAGTTTCTTGCGCCAATACCCGGTGGATCAAACTGTTGCACTTTCAATAACAAGGCTTCAATTTCTTTTTCTTCTACCCACATACTTTGTTTAAAGGCTAAATCATCGGCAATAGATTGTAAGGCTCTTCTCAAATAACCATCATCATCTAAACTCCCCACAATTTGTTCTGCAATTTTATATTCATGGTCGGCCAAATCCAACATACTCAATTGATCCATTAATAATTCATGCAAGCTTTGTTCTGCTTTAATGGGAATGACTTTGTCATTGTCTAGCTCTGGATAATAATCGTCCTTGGTTTTATAATCAGCTACATCTCCTTCATCGTCAAAACTATAATCACTTAATTCTTCATTACTCATTTCAAATTCATCCACTGGAATCGCTTCTTCTTCTTCCAAGCTGCCTTGCAATAAATCATCCGGCATTTCTTCCACCGACTTTTCCATATCTCCTTCCAATAAATCGGCATTCATTTCCAAGGCTGGATTTTCTTCCAACTCTTCTTTTACTCTTTGCTCAATTTGGGCAGTAGGAATTTGCAACAACTTCATCAGTTGTATTTGCTGTGGTGACAATCTTTGTAATTGTCTTTGCTGCAAGGATTGGCCTAATGACATAATCGCTGCTTTAAGAAATTGCCTTTTCTATCACCTTTAAAAATGTAGCTCCTTTTTCATGCACTTGGGCTTCTGTCCAAGTTAAACTAATGGCTGTGGAAATGGCCCTACTCATAATGGCATCGCTTTTTTCAAATGTTTTTGTACTTAATGCAGCTAGTGCTTTTTGCTGAGGCTCATTTAAGGCAGACAAGCTTTGTACATTTTTAAGATGTGCCCACTTTTTGATATAATGCCAGTTGTTAGCATACCAATAAAAATTACCCGCTAATATATTGGCTTGCTTCATTGCCTCTATTACTTTTTCAGTGGCTTGCTGTGATGGTAAAAACCAAGTTAAAAAACTTCCACTATCTCCTGCAGGGTCCGGCACCGTTCTAAATACAATGCCTGGCACTTTTTCCATATAAGATTTTAAAATTTGATTGTTCCTTTTTTGTATCGTTAAAAACTGATCTAATTTTCTTATTTGTGCAAGACCAACGGCTGCATGCAATTCACTAATTCTAAAATTATACCCTAAAAATGGATGTAAATCGGCTCCTCTATCCACACCTGCATGATCATGTCCATGATCGGTGTAGGCATCTGCCTTGGTATACACTTCTTTACTATTCGTCATCACCACACCACCTTCGCCACAAGTAATTGTTTTTACAAAGTCAAAAGAAAAAGTACCTGCATGACCAATACTACCTAATGGTTTTCCTTTATAAGTGCCTCCGATACTTTGACAAGCATCTTCCAATAAAATTAAATTATGTTTATCGCAGATAGCCTTTAAGGCGTCTAAATCGGCCATAGATCCGCACATGTGCACGGGCATGATACATTTTGTTTTAGGGGTAATGGCTGCTTCCACTGCCGCCGGGTCTAAGGTAAGTGAGCTATCAATATCCACTAAAATGGGCACAGCCCCCACACTTAAAATGGCTTCAAAACTTGCTACAAAAGTAAAGGCAGGCATAATTACTTCGTCACCCACTCCAACGCCTAAGGCAACCATGGCGGTGGTTAAAGCACCGGTACCACTAGAGGTTAATTGTGCATATTGAGTTTCGAAACGGCTACAAATAGCCTGTTCTAGCTCTTTTGATTTCCACATCCCATTTCTAGCGCCATCAAAACCATAACGCATTAGAATGCCGGTCTCTAAGACCTCATTCACTTCTTTTTTTTCTTCTGCTCCAAACATTTCAAAACCTGGCATACCCTTTTGTTTTATTGATAAACAA
>Ga0256302_1000143_pt1 | contig 8336 bp, 16 predicted proteins | sample ColtaT_13_FD_183684 | JGI IMG/M metagenome (GOLD analysis project Ga0256302, IMG submission 183684) | Metatranscriptome of freshwater microbial communities from Columbia River, Oregon, United States - Colum_Colum_RepA_8h (Metagenome... | ecosystem: Environmental > Aquatic > Freshwater > River...
GGGAGAGGTCGGCAGTTCGATCCTGCCCATGAGCACCAAAAGTGCACTGCGAATGCGGTGATGTGTGAAGTAAGTTTTGACAAACATGATGACAAGAGGCGGAAATGGCAAAAGAGAAATTTGAGCGGACCAAGCCCCACGTAAACGTGGGGACAATCGGTCACGTTGACCACGGCAAGACGACGTTAACAGCGGCGATAACGACAGTGCTATCGCGCAAATTTGGTGGTATTGCAAAAGCATACGATCAAATTGACGCAGCGCCAGAAGAGAAGGCCCGTGGAATTACGATCAATACAGCGCACGTGGAGTATGAGACAGAACACCGTCACTATGCGCACGTAGATTGCCCAGGCCATGCGGATTATGTGAAGAACATGATTACAGGAGCGGCCCAGATGGATGGAGCGATCTTGGTTGTGTCGGCCGCGGATGGTCCGATGCCACAGACGCGTGAGCATATTTTGTTAGCTCGCCAAGTTGGTGTGCCATACATTATCGTATTTTTGAATAAGTGCGACATGGTAGACGACGAAGAGTTGTTGGAGCTGGTTGAAATGGAAGTACGTGAGTTGTTGTCGAAGTACGACTTTCCGGGTGATGACACGCCGATCGTGAAGGGCTCTGCCAAGTTAGCGTTAGAGGGTGATCAGGGTGAGTTGGGTGAGTTGGCAATTTTTAAGTTAGCCGAAGCCTTAGATACGTATATACCGATGCCTGAGCGTGCGGTTGACGGATCCTTTTTAATGCCTGTAGAAGATGTGTTCTCCATTTCTGGTCGAGGAACAGTGGTTACGGGCCGGATTGAGCGTGGGATTGTAAAAGTTGGTGAAGAGATCGAGATTGTAGGAATCAAGGCGACCCAAAAGACGACGTGTACTGGTGTAGAAATGTTCCGGAAGTTGTTGGATCAGGGCCAGGCTGGAGATAACGTTGGTATTTTATTAAGGGGCACCAAGCGTGAGGACGTCGAGCGTGGTCAGGTGTTGTGTAAGCCAGGCTCAATTGCGCCGCATACGGAGTTTACGGCGGAGGTGTATATCCTTTCGAAGGATGAGGGTGGTCGGCATACGCCGTTTTTCAATAACTACCGTCCGCAGTTTTACTTCCGGACAACGGATGTGACAGGAGCGATCGAGTTACCTAAGGATAAAGAGATGGTCATGCCTGGTGACAACGTGCAGATTACCGTGAAGTTGATCGCGCCGATTGCGATGGAAGAGGGCTTACGCTTTGCGATCCGTGAAGGTGGGCGTACGGTTGGTGCTGGTGTAGTCGCTAAAGTGATTGCTTAAGTAGTTTTGTATGAAGGTTTGTGCGTGCGCTGCGCACAAACCGTTAATATAAAATTGAGCGTCAGCGCCGCTATGTTCTTTAGGATAAATCATGCAAAACCAAAAAATTAGAATTCGTTTAAAGGCATTTGACTATCGGCTAATCGACCAGTCAGCGGCTGAGATTGTAGATACGGCAAAAAGAACAGGAGCTGTTGTGAAAGGCCCAGTACCTTTGCCAACCAGAATTGAAAGATTTGATATTTTACGATCGCCACACGTCAACAAGACTTCGCGAGACCAATTAGAAATTCGCACGCACTTACGTTTGATGGACATAGTTGACCCAACAGAGAAGACAGTTGATGCCTTGATGAAGCTGGACTTGCCTGCGGGCGTAGATGTTGAGATTAAGCTGCAATAATTTTTCTAAATGATTTAAAAACACTTGCCATAGGCATTAAAGCAGGATATAGTAGAGGGCTATGCTTTAAAGACCCATTAAAACTTTGAAAAAAGAAGATTGGGCAGTAAAGTTTAAAAGTCAGTAGACCAAAGAATGCAAGCAATAAGAAGCAATGTAATAAAAAGTAGTAAGGTATTATGGGATCTTTAGTAAGAAATCCTTCACTAAAGATCATTATTTAATTTTCGTCGACCAATCGATGTCGACATTGGAGCAATGATATGAGCTTAGGCTTGATCGGCCGGAAGGTCGGCATGACTCGCTTGTTTACTGATGAAGGTGATGCAATACCGGTCACTGTAATCGATGTAAGCAACAACAGAGTCGCACAAATCAAAACTCAGGAAACTGATGGCTATAACTCAGTTCAGTTAGCGCATGGCGAACGCCGAGCATCTCGTGTTACTAAGGCAATGGCAGGGCATTTCGCTAAAGCTGGTGTTTTAGCGGGTAACGCACTTAACGAATTTAGGTTGGATACAGCAAAATTAGCAGAACTTTCAGTTGGTTCAACTGTTAGTGTTGATACTTTTACAGTGGGCCAAAAGGTGGACGTTCAGGGCGTCACCATCGGTAAGGGGTATGCTGGAACAATTAAGCGTTATCACTTTAAGTCTGGTCGCGCTAGCCATGGAAATTCAAGATCCCACAATGTTCCAGGCTCAATCGGTATGGCCCAAGATCCGGGGAGAGTTTTTCCGGGTAAGCGCATGACTGGCCATCTCGGTGACGTTACCCGAACAGTGCAAAATTTAGAAATAGCCCGCGTTGATGCAGACCGCCAGCTCCTTTTAATTAAAGGTGCGGTACCAGGATCTCGTGGTGGAAAAGTGATTGTTACGCCGGCAATTAAAACGCCAGCGGCGAAATCTTAAAAGGGGCCATCATGGAACTTAAGCTCCTTGAAGCAAATGGAAAAATTGGCGAGGCGATAAAAGCCTCAGCTGAAGTTTTTGAGCGTGAATACAACGAGGCCTTAGTGCACCAGATTGTGGTTGCATATCAAGCGAATGCTAGAAGCGGCAATCGCGCTCAAAAAGATCGTGAACAAGTTCACCATACCACGAAGAAGCCTTGGAGGCAAAAGGGTACTGGACGAGCTCGAGCTGGTATGTCATCTTCGCCGATATGGCGTGGGGGTGGTCGAATATTCCCGAACTTGCCAGACGAAAATTTCTCGCACAAAGTTAATAAGAAAATGTACCGTGCGGGTATGAGGTCAATTTTTTCTCAATTGGCACGTGAGGGAAGATTAAATGTAGTTGATGATTTTAATTTAGATGCGCCTAAAACTAAGCTTTTGGCTGAGAAAGTCAAGGCAATGGGCCTCGAATCAGTTTTAATCATTTTAGACAAGGTTGACGAAAACCTATATTTAGCTGCAAGGAACCTTAATAAGGTATCGATTGTTGAGCCAAAACATGCTGATCCATTATCTTTGGTGCACTATCAAAATATATTAGTTGGGAAGTCTGCAATTGCCCAAATTGAGGAGATGCTCAAATGATACAAGCGCGTAAAAATGAACATCGCCTTTTAAGCGTGTTACTAGGCCCGGTCATATCGGAAAAAGCAACGATGGTCGCTGACAAAAACGAACAAGTAGTTTTTGAGGTTGCTCGCGACGCTAATAAGCTAGAGATTAAGGGTGCAGTAGAGTTGCTTTTTAAAGTACAAGTTGAATCTGTGCAGATTGTCAATCAAAAAGGTAAAGCAAAGCGCTTTGGTCGCTTTGAAGGTAGAAGGAACCACGTGAAGAAAGCTTACGTTTCGTTAAAGCCTGGTCAAGAAATCAACTTTGAGTCGGAGGTCAAATAATATGGCACTGATGAAAACAAAACCGACGTCGCCAGGACGTCGATCCATGGTCAAGGTTGTAAATCCTGACCTGCACAAAGGTAAACCTTTTGCACCATTGCTAGAGCCGCAATTCCAGCACGCTGGAAGAAATAATAACGGACACATTACAACACGCCACAAAGGTGGTGGGCACAAGCATCATTACCGACTGGTCGATTTTAAGCGAAATGATAAAGACGGTATTCCCGCTAAAGTTGAGCGTTTAGAGTACGATCCAAATCGTAGTGCAAACCTAGCCCTATTGTTGTTCGCGGACGGTGAGAGACGTTACGTTATTGCCGCTAAAGGAATGGTGGCTGGTCAGCCGATTATGAGCGGCTCTGAGGCGCCAATTAAGTTAGGCAATAATTTGCCAATTAGAAATATTCCTGTTGGTAGTACGATTCATTGCGTAGAAATTATGCCAGGTAAAGGTGCTCAAATAGCCCGTTCAGCAGGCGGATCAGCGGTCTTATTGGCTCGCGAGGGAATTTATGCCCAAATCCGATTACGGTCTGGAGAGGTGCGCCGAGTTCATATCGAATGTCGGGCAACAATTGGTGAAGTTGGTAATGAAGAGCACTCACTAAGGCAAATTGGTAAAGCCGGAGCGAATCGTTGGCGCGGTATTCGTCCAACAGTTCGGGGTGTTGCTATGAACCCAGTTGACCACCCTCACGGTGGTGGTGAGGGACGAACCGGCGAAGGCCGTGTGCCAGTGTCGCCATGGGGAACCCCAACGAAGGGTTATCGTACAAGACGTAATAAACGTACCACGACAATGATCGTACAACGTCGTCAAAAACGTTAATCGATTGAGGAAATAATTATGACTCGTTCAGCTAAAAAAGGGCCTTTCTGTGATTCCAACCTAGTAAAAAAGGTTGAGACCGCGGTAGCCATCAAAGATAAAAAGCCCATTAAAACATGGTCCAGACGCTCCACTATTTTGCCTGAGTTTATCGGCTTGACGATTGCCGTGCATAACGGTCGTCAACATGTACCGGTTTATGTTTCAGAAAATATGGTGGGTCATAAACTCGGTGAATTTGCATTGACTCGTACTTTTAAAGGTCATGCCGCCGACAAGAAAGCGAAGAAGTAAGGGGAAATGATGGAAACGAAAGCCATGCACAAAAGTGCCAGAATTAGTGCTCAAAAAACACGTTTAGTCGCAGATCAAATACGCGGCTTACCAATTTCGCGCGCAATTAATATTTTAACTTTTAGCCCTAAAAAAGCTGCTTTTATTGTTAAAAAAGTAGTCGAGTCAGCAATAGCAAATGCTGAGCATAATAATGGCGCCGATATCGACGAGTTAAAAGTGAAATCGATCACCGTCGACAAAGCCACATCGCTCAAACGTTTTACAGCAAGAGCCAAAGGGCGCGGCAACAAAATTGAAAAACAAACTTGTCACATTACTGTGACTTTGAGTAATTAAGGAATATTCATGGGTCAAAAAATCAATCCCAATGGTTTCCGTCTTGCGGTAACTCGCAACTGGACTTCACGCTGGTACGCCGGTAACGGCTTTGCTAAGATGTTGCAAGAGGATATTGAGGTACGAAGTTATCTCAAGAAAAAATTGAAAAACGCCTCAGTAAGTAAAGTAATTATTGAGCGCCCAGCAAAGAATGCCAAGATCACTATTTATAGTTCACGTCCTGGGGTAGTTATTGGTAAAAAAGGAGAGGATATAGAAGTTCTTCGCCGAGAATTACAAAAACGGATGGGTGTACCCGTGCATGTGAATATTGAGGAGATCCGTAAACCAGAAATTGACGCACAGTTAATTGCTGATTCCATTACTCAGCAGTTAGAAAAGCGTATTATGTTCCGTCGTGCTATGAAGCGTGCTATGCAAAGTGCAATGCGTTTGGGAGCTCAAGGTATTAAAATCATGAGTTCTGGTCGCTTGAATGGAGCGGAAATTGCCCGACGTGAGTGGTACCGTGAAGGACGAGTTCCATTGCACACATTAAAAGCAGATATTGACTATGCCACATCAGAGGCAGAGACAACATATGGAATCATTGGAGTGAAGGTTTGGGTATATAAAGGTGACACATTGGGCTCTGGGGTAACAATTCCAGCAGTAGCTCCTGTGGAAGCTGAGGATGATAAAAAACCTCGTCGCGCACCGCGATTACCCCGCAAAGCAGACGGCGCAACTGCTGAAAAACCAGAAGTTAAAGCGGCAGTCAAGCGTGTCCGTAAGGTTATTAAGCCAGAAGATACTGCCAAGCCCGAAGATGCACCTAAGGCAGGAGAATAATTATGTTGCAACCAAAACGTCGTAAATATCGAAAAGAGCAAAAGGGTCGCAATACGGGTAAAGCTACTAGAGGTAGCTCCGTGGCATTTGGGGACTTTGGTTTGAAAGCAATGGGTCGTGGCCGGTTGACTGCTCGACAAATTGAGTCTGCTCGCCGTGCAATGACGCGTCACATTAAGCGTGGTGGCCGGATTTGGATTCGAATTTTCCCAGATAAGCCAATTTCTACTAAGCCAGCTGAGGTTCGAATGGGAAATGGTAAAGGTAATCCGGAATATTACGTGGCTGAAATTCAGCCGGGTAAAGTTTTATATGAGATGGATGGTGTTGATGAGAGCTTAGCCCGCGAAGCGTTTCGCTTAGCGTCTGCAAAATTGCCGATTCAAACAGCATTTGTTGTCCGTCAAATTGGCTCTTAAGTAGGAGATTAGCGAATGGATATGAAAGAATTAATTACTAAGGATGCCATTGCTTTAAATGGCGAGTTGTCAGAGCTTCTGAAAGCCCAATTTAAATTGCGCATGCAAAAAGGGACTCAGCAATTGCAAGACACAAGCCAATTAGGTAAAGTGAAGCGTGATATTGCAAGAGTAAAGACGGTATTGACTCAGAAAGCGGCACAGAAATGAATGACACTACAAAATTATCTTTAAAGCGGACCCTGGTTGGTCGCGTAGTCAGCGATAAAATGCAGAAAACAGTCACTGTCTTAGTTGAGAGAAAAGTAAAGCACGCCTTATACGGCAAGTACTTTGCGCTATCCAAAAAATATCATGCGCATGATGAGACCGATCAAATCAAGATGGGGGATGTTGTAGAAATATCAGAGTCGCGTCCACTATCTCGAACCAAATCCTGGGTTGTTACTCGGGTAGTAGAGGCTGTAAAGGGCATGTAATGAGCCCCAAAAAGTACTTGCATTTTTAAAAAATGTACGCTATATTAGTAGGCTAAACATGATTTGTTGAATTAGTTGTAAGTAGTTGTAGCAAAGTTTTTAGAAGATTATGCGTTTTGAATTGGATGACTTTTGTTGTAAAAGTTATGGCAAATCAAACTATCTAATTTGTTAGTTGTGATTAATCCGGGTGGAGTTTTAAAGAATTCTTCTTAAAAACAAAAACCCTTAACGGTACCAAGACTGATTGCCTTAGGCATTTAAGTTGGGGATAAGAAAATGATTCAAACTGAAAGCAGGCTACAGGTCGCTGACAATACAGGCGCCAGTGAAGTTATGTGTATTAAGGTCTTGGGTGGTTCTAAGAGGCGATATGCAAGCATTGGTGACATCATTAAAGTGACTGTCAAATCCGCCGCGCCAAGAGGCCGGGTAAAAAAAGGTGACATATACAATGCAGTTGTCGTTAGAACTGCAAAAGGTGTTCGTCGTTCGGACGGATCTTTGATTAAATTTGATGCGAATGCGGCAGTTTTGCTCAATGCAAAATTAGAGCCGATTGGAACTCGAATATTTGGCCCTGTAACGCGAGAATTGCGTACTGAGCGATTTATGAAGATTGTTTCCTTAGCGCCAGAAGTGATCTAGGGGGAGTTATGAAAAAAATACGAACAGGAGATCAGGTAATCGTTACGACTGGTCGAGATCGTGGTAAGCAAGGTACAGTAAGTGCCATTCTTGATCAAAAAGTTTTGGTTGATGGCGTAAATCAGTATAAAAAAAATGTTAAACCGAATCCGGGTGCGGGGATTACAGGTGGTGTTGTAGATAAGACAATGCCAATCCAGATTTCGAATGTAGCTTTAATCGATGCGAATGGCAAACCTTCGCGCGTTGGAATTAAAGAAGTTGACGGTAAAAAAGTTCGCTTCCTTAAAACCACTGGCGCTATTGTGGCTGCTTAAGGGGAAGAGGAATGACAACAAGATTCCAAGAGCATTACTCAAACAAAGTGGTTGGCGAATTAACTGCTAAATTTGGTTATAAGTCTGTGATGGAAGTGCCTAGAATTACCAAAATCACATTAAATATGGGTTTAGGCGAAGCTGTTGCTGACAAGAAGTAATTGAGCATGCAGTAAGCGACTTAACAAAAGTTGCTGGACAAAAGCCTGTGATTACTAAAGCCAGAAAAGCGATTGCGGGATTTAAGATTCGTCAAGGTTATCCTATTGGCGCCATGGTAACTCTTCGTGGCCAAAGAATGTATGAATTTTTAGATCGTTTTGTTACGGTTGCATTGCCGCGCGTTCGTGACTTTCGAGGACTTTCAGGAAAAGCTTTTGACGGTCGCGGAAATTATAACATTGGCGTTAAAGAGCAGATTATTTTTCCCGAAATTGAGTACGACAAAATAGACGCACTCCGGGGTTTAAATATAAGTATTACCACAACAGCTAAAACTGACGGTGAAGCCAAAGCTTTGTTGTCAGCTTTTAAATTTCCATTCCGTAACTAAGAGGTTATCGTGGCTAAATTGTCATTAATTGAACGAGAAAAAAAGCGTACTAGGGTTGTTGCA
>Ga0256302_1000152_pt1 | contig 8264 bp, 5 predicted proteins | sample ColtaT_13_FD_183684 | JGI IMG/M metagenome (GOLD analysis project Ga0256302, IMG submission 183684) | Metatranscriptome of freshwater microbial communities from Columbia River, Oregon, United States - Colum_Colum_RepA_8h (Metagenome... | ecosystem: Environmental > Aquatic > Freshwater > River...
GAAATTTTGAGTCTGGGCCAGCCACCCCGTGAAGGCGCCGTGTATGACAGCAATCGCTACACGGTGATGGGACTCCTTGATCGGATGGGTTGCGAGATGATCGATCTGGGCGTGGTGCCTGATGACCCTGCCCTCCTGCGCAACGCCTTCACCCAAGCCGCGAATGAGGCCGACGCCGTCATCACCAGCGGCGGTGTGAGCGTGGGCGAAGCCGACTACACCAAGGCCATGATGCGCGAACTCGGCGATGTGGCGTTCTGGAAAATTGCCATGCGCCCCGGCCGTCCCATGGCCGTGGGGCGAATTGGCTCATCGGTCCTGTTCGGCCTGCCTGGCAACCCGGTGGCGGTGATGGTGACATTCCTGGCCTTTGTGCGGCCAGCGCTGCTGAAAATGATGGGCTGTGTGAACCCAACGCCCCCCCTCTTGCAAGCCGCCTGCACCGAGGCCTTGCGCAAGAAAGCCGGCCGCACCGAATACCAGCGTGGTCTGGTCACGCGCAATGCGCAAGGTGTGTTGCAGGTCTGCACCACGGGCAACCAGGGCTCAGGGGTGCTGAGCTCGATGGTGCAGGGCAACGGTCTGATTGTGTTGCACCACGAACAAGGCGATGTCCGCCCCGGAGACACCGTCGACGTGATGATGTTCGACGGTGTGATCTAGGCCTACACGGCCAGACACTCAGGTTTTCATGTGTACCGGTTCATGCACCTCGGTGTGTGGGCTGAGTTGCTGGTCTTCCACCACCGTCTTGATCGCACCCGGCGTGCTCTTGCGCGCAAACAGGGTGTACATGGTGGGCACCACGAAGATGGTCAGCAAGGTACCCAGCGACATCCCGCCCACAATGACCCAGCCAATTTGACGACGGCTCTCGGCGCCTGCACCGGTGGCCAGTGCCAGCGGTATCGCCCCCAGCACCATGGCACCGGTGGTCATCAGGATGGGGCGAAGACGCAACGTGGCAGCTTCCTGCACCGCCTCGAGCATGTCCATGCCCTCCTGGCGCAACTGGTTGGCAAATTCGACGATCAAAATACCGTGCTTGGTGATCAACCCCACCAAGGTGATCAAGCCAATCTGACTGAACACATTCAAGGTACCTCCCGACACACGCAAGGCCCACAAGGCCCCCACCATGGAGAGAGGCACCGACAGCATGATCACCATCGGATCGATGAAGCTCTCGAACTGCGCGGCCAGCACCAAAAAGATGAAAAACAGCGCCAGCACAAACACGATGGCCAGTGACCCCGAGGACTTGGTGAACTCACGCGAAGTGCCATTCAGGTCGGTGTAATAACCAGGCTTGAGCACCTTGCTGGAGGCCTGCTTCATGAAAGCCAGCGCCTCGCCCAAAGAATAGTCTGGAGCAATATTGGCCGTGATGGAGGCACTGCGCCGTTGGCTGAAGTGGTTGAGTTCGCGCGGCACCACCACCTCACGGATCTTGACCAGCGCAGACAGCGGAATCATGGCGTCATTGCGGCCACGCACGAATATTTTCTCAATGTCGTCCGGTGTATCACGATCACTGGGCTTGGTCTGCACCAACACATCAAACTGTTCCCCCTCCCGCTTGTAGCGGGTGACCTGGCGTCCACCCATCATGGTTTCGACTGCGCGGGCAATGGCATCCACGGGCACGCCCATGTCCGCCGCGCGCTCGCGATCGACTTCCAGGCTGATCTCGGGTTTGTTCAACCGCAGATCGGTATCCACGCTCACGATACCCGGGTTCTTGGCGATTTCTTCCTGCAGAGCACGCACCACACCGGCCAGGTTCTGGTAACTGTCGTTGGTGAGTATCACGAAGTTGAGCGGACGCTCACGAAAACCCTGTCCCAACGAAGGGGGCGTGATCGGGAAGGCTGTCACGCCCGGCAAAGTCGAGATCATCGGGGTGATCTCACGGGCGATTTCCAGCGTGGAGCGCTTGCGCTCCTCCCAGGGCAGCGCGCGGTAAAACACATTGCCCTGTGCCACGGTGGGGTTGCCCACCACGGTGAACAACCGATCAAACTCGGGAAAGCGCGAACCCATCCGCTCGATGGCCTGGGCGTAGCGCGTGGTGTAGTCCATGGTGGCGCCATCCGGTCCGTTGATGACGGTCAGGATCACGCCACGGTCTTCCAGCGGCGCGAGTTCACTCTTGGCCGACTTGAACAAAGTCCAGGTACCGCCTGCAGCGGCCAGCATCACCGCCACCACCAGCCACCGACGCGAGAACTTCAACCGGCCCATCTGCGCCGTGGTGAGGGTCCAGCGCAGGACGCTGCCGTAGCCGTTGGTGATGCCCACCAGCACCTTTTCCATGGTGCGATCGAACCAGCCCGGATTGTCGACGTGCTTGAGCAATTTGGAGCACATCATGGGTGAAAGCGTCAGCGCCACAAAGCCCGAGACAATCACCGAACCAGCCAGCGCCAGGGCAAATTCAGCGAACAGCCGGCCGGTGCGACCCGGGGTGAACGCCAACGGGGCAAACACCGCTGCCAGGGTGAGGGTCATGGCCACCACTGCAAAACCAATTTCCTTGGCCCCGCGGATGGCAGCCTGAAAGGGTTGCATGCCGTCCTCGATATGGCGATAAATATTTTCAAGCACCACGATGGCGTCATCCACCACCAGACCAATTGCCAGCACCAGCGCCAGCATGGTGAGTGAATTGATGGTGAAGCCAAAGAGCGCCATCAGCGCAAAGGTGCCAATCAGCGACACCGGGATCGTGACCAGCGGAATGATGGACGCTCGCAGCGTGCGCAGGAACAGGAAGATCACCAGCGCCACCAGCACCACCGCCTCGAGGATGGTCTCGTAGACGGCCTTGATGGAGCGGTCAATGAAGATCGAGTTGTCATTGGCGATGTCGATCTGTATGCCTGGGGGCATGCCCTCCTTGATACGCGGAATCATGGCACGCACCGCCGCACTCAGGTCAAGTGGGTTGGCGGTGGCGTTGCGGATCACACCCAGCGTGATGGCTTCGCGACCATTCAGACGTGTGGCCGTGCGCTCGGACAAGGGTCCTTGCTCGACGCGCGCCACGTCGTTGATACGCACGGGCATGCCGTTGACCAACTTGATCACGATCTGCCTGAACTCGGCCGGTTTTTGCAGGTCGGTGGAGGCCGTCACATTGAACTCGCGCAATTGGCTTTCAATGCGGCCGGCGGGCACCTCGAGGTTGGAGCGTCGCAAGGCGTCCTCCACGTCCTGCGTGGTGAGCTTGAAGGCGGCGAGTCGATCAGGGTCGAGCCAGATACGCATGGAATATTTGCGTTCGCCGAAGATGCGCACATCCGACGCCCCCGGCGCCGTCTGCAACATGGGCTTGGCAATGCGGTTGGCCAGGTCAGAAATTTCCAGGGCGCTGAGCGACTCGGAACTGAAGGAGAGCCAGATGACCGGAAAGGCATCGGCCTCAACCTTGGATATCACCGGCTCGTCAATGCCTTGCGGCAAACGCTGTCGAACCCTGGACACTTTGTCCCGCACATCGGCAGCGGCGGAATCCGGGTCGCGACTGAGCACGAAGTTGACCGTGATCTGGCTTTGCTCCTGGCGGCTGATCGAGGTGATCACGTCCACGCCTTCGATCCCCGAGAGCGAATCCTCCAGGACTTTGGTGACCTGAGACTCAATGACCGTGCTGGAGGCGCCGAGGTACTTGGTTTCAACCGTCACCACCGGGTTGTCGATCTTGGGGTACTCGCGCACATTCAAGCGCGTGAAGGAAACCCAGCCGATCAGCAAAATCAGCAAGGAGAGCACCGTCGCAAAGACGGGGCGCCGGATCGATATTTCAGGCAATTGCATGGAAACTCCGATCGAACGGGATCAGCGCGCGGGTGACGGTGTGGGAGCGCTTGACGCGTTGGGCGCCGCACTGGGGGCTGCACGTGGGCCAGCACTGGCGGCAGCAGGTGGGGGACCTCCTGCGCCAGCGGGGGGTGCAGCACCGCCAGGGGCACCACCCGGAGCACCACCCGGAGCACCACCCGGAGCACCACCCGGAGCACCCCCTGGTGCGCCACCACCAGGGCCGCCTCGGCTCATCTCAACGATGCGCAGAGGCGTTCCATCTTTTTGCAGGCGTTGTTGCCCGGCAATCACCACGGTATCTCCCTCGGACAATCCCTCAAGAATTTCGACCCGTCCCGGACGGCGAATGCCCAGCTTGACCTCCACCCGCTGCGAGACTTGTTGAACATCGGGCGGCAACGCAGCTGCGCTGGCCACCTGCGACGGACTGACGGCACGGATCACGAACTGACGGCCACCCTGAGGCACGATGGCCTCTTCGGGAATGGACAAGGCGTCTGGTCGCACCTCAAACACGGCGGTCACGCGGGCAAACATACCGGGGCGCAGAGGTCCGCTGCCTGGCCCCTTGGCGGGTGCCACGATAGCCCTGGGTTCCGGACATCCAGGCACTGAGGCACTCGGCTTGATATCACCCTGAGCCGCAGGCGTAGCCGGAGCAGGTGCGGGAATGGGGGGGCGTTTTGCAGAGGCGGCGGCAGAGTTTGGCGCAGCGTTGGGGCCACCGCCCGGGCGAACCGGTTCGCCCGACTGGTTGGGCAGGACGGCACGTACACCGATGGACCGGCCGTTGGCATCGATCAGAGGATCAATGGCCTCCACTTGCGCCTTGAACATGCGATTGGGCAAGGCATCGAGTTGCATCTCCACCGTCTGACGCGGCGTGATCTTGCCCTGGTAACGCTCGGGCAGGCGGAAGTCGACATACAGGACGCTGATGTCTTCCAGGTTGATCAGGTCGGCCCCGTCTTTGACATAGTCACCGATGTTGACGTTGCGGATACCTACCAGACCCGAAAATGGCGCCACGATGCGCATTCGGTCCAGTCGCGCACAGGACAGCGCCAGTTGCGCCTGCGCCACTTGCAAGCTGGCTGCACTCTCGTCCAGCACTCGCTGGGCCACGAAATTTTGCGCCACCAATTCCTGGTTACGCTTGTGGTTGGCCTGCGCAATGGAGACCTGGGCCAGCGACTGTTGGACTTCGGCGCGCTGTAGGGTGTCGTCCAGTTGCACCAGGGTTTGCCCCGCCTGCACGGACGTCCCGTCACGGAAACCCAAGGTCATGATGCGTCCCGCCACTTCGGGACGAAGCATGACGTTTTGGCGCGAGCGCAGGGTCCCCACCGCCTGAGCATCGTCACGCAAGGTGAGTTTCTCGACACGGGCCACCTCCGCCCCCACGGCGCGCGGCGCACCGGGTGCACCGGGTGCACCGGGTGCACCGGGTGCACCTGCAGCACCTCCTGCACCGGGCGCACCGCCAGCGGCCACGGGAGGTGAGGCAGGCCGCTTGTTTTGGTACCACCAGGCCGCCGTGGAAGCGGCACCGATGCCCAAAACAGCCACGACGGAATAGACAATCTTTTTAGCCATATCGGAGAAAACTTCGTGTAATTTGGGAGTGCAACTGCGCAATGTAACAGTTACAGGCCCATTTGCGATCGATTCCGGCCCTGGCGAGGGTCTTGAAACTGGAGATTTACACAACCGACACGTGCCCTGCCGCGCCCCGGTTGGCCAGGGCGTCAGCCCGCTCGTTACCCGGGTCTCCGGCGTGGCCCTTGACCCAGTGCCACCGAATCTGATGCCCGTGCCCCTGAACCAAGTCGTCGAGTGTTTGCCACAGTTCGACGTTTTTGACGGGCTGCTTGCTCGAGGTACGCCAGCCCTGCACCTTCCACTTGTGGATCCACTCGGTGATGCCCTGACGCACATACTGACTGTCCAGGTACAGCTCGATGCGACACGGTCGCTTGAGAGCGCGCAAGGCCTCGATCACCGCCAGGAGTTCCATGCGGTTGTTGGTGGTGTGGGGCTCGCCGCCCCACAGTTCTTTTTCGTGGGTGCCAGCCTGCAGTAAAACGCCCCAGCCACCCGGCCCCGGGTTGCCCTTGCAGGCACCATCGGTGTAGATCACCACTGTGTTGAGTTCGCTCATTCGTCCGATGCTACACGCCCCGAGCCCACGCTGGTCACGGCTGGCACGCTGGAAGAACGTGCAGCCCGCCAACCCGGTTGAATGAGGCGCATGCCATGCACGCGCTTGGTGGCCACCAGCAAATAGACTGCACCCAAAATGGGCCACCAGCGGTCGCCGGCCGCGTCCATCCAGGCAAAGCGCTCCAACCAGCGGCCTGACTCCACCGCTGGACGGTAGCACCCAAACCGCCCACCCTGGATTTGCATGTCCAGCAAGTTCATCCAGTCGCGCAAGCGCCAATAGCCAATGAACTCGCCCGCCTGGGGCAAGAACCCACTGTTGAAACCCAAACGCTGTCCCCAGTGAGCGCGGCGTTGCCGCAATCCCCACAGACTCGCGGGATTGAAGCCGCACACGACCAGCTTGCCCTCGGGGACCAGCACCCGATGAACCTCACGCAAGGTGGCGTGCGGATCCTGGCTCAATTCCAGCGTGTGTGGCAGAACCACAAGATCCAGCGATTGCTCGGGGAACGGCAACGCCGTGGGGTCCAGCACGAGGTCGGTATGACCTGGCACGACTTCCTCAGACCCCACCCAACGGTGCGGCATGCGGTTGGCGCGCAGACTCTCCAGCAACGGCATGCCCATTTGCAGGGCATGAAACCCGAACAAATCGGCGACCACCCGGTCGAGTTGCTCCTGCTCCCAAGCCAGCACGTATTGGCCAGGAGGGGTATTCAACCAGGCATCCAGGCTTTCGATTTCTATAATCCGAGAATCCATGAAACTTTTACCAGTCCCTGCCTTCTCTGACAACTACTTGTGGTTGTGGCAATCCGGCACGGATGCCGTCGTGGTGGATCCAGGCGACGCCGAGCCAGTGCTCAAGGCCTTGTCTCAGCAGAAAGCCACTCTGCGCGCGATTCTAGTCACACACCACCATGCTGACCATGTCGGTGGCGTACAAGACCTGCAGGCCGCCACGGGTGCTCGCGTGCTGGCTCCTGCCGCGGAAGGATTGAGCTTTCCCCACGAGTCGCTGAGCGGCGGCGACACCCTAGAACTGTTGGGTTTAAAGCTACAGGTGATCGATGTGCCCGGCCATACGGCGGGCCACATTGCCTACTGGATTCCTGCCTCGCCCCTGGGTCCCGTGCTCTTTTGCGGCGACACCTTGTTCTCGGGTGGGTGTGGGCGCATTTTCGAAGGTACGCCGGCCCAGATGCTGCAATCGATGGACACCCTGGCCGCGCTGCCCGCCGACACCCTGGTGTGTTGCGCGCACGAGTACACCCTGTCCAACCTGGCATTCGCCAAAGCCGTCGAACCAGACAATGCCGCCTTGCTGCAATACGATACAGCCAGTCAGGCCATGCGTCAGGCGGGCCGCCCCACCCTGCCATCCAGCATCGGGCTGGAACGCCTGGTGAACCCATTTTTGCGCTCGCGCGAACACAGCGTTGTCGAGGCGGTACAACGCCACGATCCCGCCGCCCGTGATGACGTGTCGGTATTTGCTGCCTTGCGCAGCTGGAAGAACAACTTCAAATGAACAACAGGATCTGGTGGGTCTGCCTGGCGCTGTGTCTGAGCGGTTGCGCGTCGCTGGCCCCCAACACCCCTGTTGCCCCTTCAGCAGTTGTCCCTGACCCAGCACCCGCCGCCAACACAGCACCGGCGCCCAGCCAACTGCTCCCCCTGTCCCCTGAGCAACCCCACCAGACAGCGGTGACACCGCTGACGCTGCCACGGGATTTGTGGGAACGCATACGAAGTGGCTTTGCCATGCCGGACTTGCAAACCGACCTGGTGGACGACCGTGTGCAGTGGTATGCCGCCCGCCCCGATTACATCGCTCGCATGACCGAGCGTTCGAGCAAATACCTCTACCACATTGTTGAAGAGCTCGAACGGCGGCAAATGCCCACCGAACTCGCCTTGCTCCCCTTCATTGAAAGTGCCTTCAACCCGCAGGCCGTCTCCAGCGCCAAGGCCACCGGCATGTGGCAATTCATGCCTCGCACGGGTAAAGACTTTGACCTCAAGCAAAACGTGTTTCGAGACGACCGACGCGATGTGATGGCGTCCACGCGCGCCGCACTGGACTACTTGCAGAAGCTTTATGGCATGTTTGGCGACTGGCATCTGGCCCTGGCCGCTTACAACTGGGGCGAAGGCAATGTGGGTCGGGCTATTGCGCGCAACAAACGTGCAGGTCTGGGCACGAGCTACCTTGACCTGACCATGCCGGCAGAAACACGTCTTTACGTGCCCAAGCTGCAAGCCGTTAAAAA
>Ga0256302_1000162_pt1 | contig 8161 bp, 6 predicted proteins | sample ColtaT_13_FD_183684 | JGI IMG/M metagenome (GOLD analysis project Ga0256302, IMG submission 183684) | Metatranscriptome of freshwater microbial communities from Columbia River, Oregon, United States - Colum_Colum_RepA_8h (Metagenome... | ecosystem: Environmental > Aquatic > Freshwater > River...
CGATCCCTCATGCAAACCTCTTCGCCCAACCCCGCTGCCGAGCGTGCTTTGGCTTCAGCGGCGCGTCTTCAGCCCAAGGGGCAGCAAACCAAGGCGGCCATCGTGGATGCGGCTTTGGCACTGGCTTCGCAGGTTGGGCTCGAGGGGCTGTCCATTGGCGCTCTGGCCGAGGTGATGCACATGAGCAAGTCGGGTGTGTTTTCGCACTTCGGCTCGCGCGAGGAGTTGCAAATCTCTGTGATACGCGAGTATTACCGGCGCTTTGAAGAAGAGGTTTTCCAGCCCGCCCTGGCCCAGCCGCGCGGTCTGCCCCGTTTGCGCGCCTTGTTTGCCAACTGGATGAAGCGGGTGTCGCTCGAATTGCAGTCGGGCTGCATCTTCATCAGCGGTGCGGTCGAGTTTGACGACCGACCGGGACCGGTGCGCGACGCGCTGGCCGCTTCGGTGCAAGCCTGGCTCGGCGCGTTCCACCGCGCCATCGTGTTGGCCCGGCAAGAACAGCATTTGCGACCCGACGCCGACGAGCGGCAAATCGCCTTCGAGATCCACGGCCTGATTTTGGGTTTGCATTACGAAGACCGTTTTCTGAAAAACCCTGGCTCGATCGACCGCGCTTGGCTGGCCTTTGAGGGCATCGTCGAGCGCTATGCCCTGCCCGCACTGCCCGCGCCCAAGCAAACCCCAAGATCGAAGGCGACTGCCAGTGCGCGGCGCTGATTTTCCATTCTCATCCGACTGTCCAAGGAGACACCATGCCTGTTTACAACCCACCACTGCGCGACATGCAGTTTGTGTTGCACGAAGTGCTGCAGGTCAGCCCCGCGCTGGCGCAGCTGCCGCCCCATGCCGATACCGACCCAGAAACCATGAACGCGGTGCTCGAAGAGGCGGGCAAGTTTGCCGCCGAAGTGGCTTTCCCTCTCAACCGGGTGGGCGACGAACAAGGCTGCACGCTCGACAAGACCACGCATGCGGTCAAGACCCCCGATGGCTTTAAGGCCGCTTACGAGCAGTATGTGCAGGGCGGCTGGCCGGCGCTGTCGTGTGACCCGCAGTACGGCGGTCAGGGCCTGCCCTTTGTGATCAACAATTTTCTCTACGAGATGCTCAACTCGGCCAATCAGGCCTGGACCATGTATCCGGGTCTGTCGCACGGCGCCTACGAGTGTCTGCATGCGCACGGCACGCCCGAACAAAAGGCCCTGTATCTGCCGCGGCTCACCTCAGGCGAGTGGACCGGCACCATGTGCCTGACCGAGCCGCATTGCGGCACCGACCTGGGACTATTGCGCACCAGGGCCGAGCCGCAGGCCGATGGCAGCTACAAGCTCACCGGCAACAAAATATTCATCAGCGCCGGAGAACATGACCTGGCGGCCAACATCGTGCATCTGGTGCTTGCCCGTTTGCCCGACGCACCTGCGGGCAGCAAGGGCATCAGCTTGTTTGTGGTGCCCAAGTTCAAGGTCAATGCCGATGCCAGCATCGGCGAGCGCAACAGCATTTATTGCGGCGGCCTGGAGCACAAGATGGGCATCCATGGCAATGCCACCTGCCAGATGGTGCTCGAGGGCGCGGTCGGCCATCTGGTGGGCCAGCCCCACAAGGGACTGGCGGCCATGTTCGTCATGATGAACGCGGCCCGCCTGGGCGTGGGCAATCAGTCGCTGGGTCTGACCGAGGTGGCCTTTCAAAACGCGTTGGCCTATGCCAAAGACCGGATCCAGATGCGCTCGCTCTCCGGCCCCAAGGCCAAAGACAAGCCGGCCGATCCGATCATCGTGCACCCCGATGTGCGCAAGATGCTCATGACGGCCAAGGCCTATGCCGAAGGCGGCCGTGCACTGTCCACCTACTGCGCCTTGCTGCTTGACCAGGAGTTGCATCACCCCGACGAGAAGGTGCGCAAAGATGCCGCCGAGGTGCTGGCCCTGCTCACGCCCATCGTCAAGGCCTTCCTCACCGACAACGGCCACATCTCGACCAATGCCTGCCTGCAGGTCTTTGGCGGGCACGGCTTTATCAAGGAGTGGGGCATGGAGCAGCTGGTGCGCGACAACCGCATCAACATGATTTACGAGGGCACCAACACCATTCAATCGCTCGATCTGCTTGGCCGCAAGGTGCTGGGCAACAACGGCGCGACGCTGCGAAAGTTTGGCAAGCTCATCGCTGCGCTGGTGGAGGAGGAGGGCGTGAACGAGCAGATGGCCGAGTTCATCAACCCGATGGCCTATCTGGGCGATCAGATGACCAAGTTCACCACCGAGGTGGGCTTTCGGGCCTTCCAAAACCCAGACGAGGTGGGCGCTGCCGCAGTGGACTATTTGCGCGTGATGGGCCACCTGGTCTTTGGTTACTTCTGGGCCCGCATGGCGCAGGTGGCCTTGCGCCAGATTGCCGCCGGATCGAGCGATCCGTTCTACACGGCCAAGTTGCAGACGGCCCGTTTTTACTTTGCCAAGCTCTTTCCCGAGACGGCCACGCTGATGCGCACCGTGCGCACCGGCAGCCGCCCCCTGATGGACACCGACGCCGCGCTGGCCTAAGAAGGAATCAACATGCAATTCGTCTCCAAAAAATCTCTGGCTCTGCTTGTGGCCTTCGCTGGTCTGGCCCACGCGCAGATGACCCCGGTGGGCACCTGGCACAGCATTGACGACAACACCGGCAAGCCCAAGGCGGAAATCAGCATCCGCGACAACGGAAAAGGGGTGCTGGTGGGCAAGGTCGAGCGCAGCCTTCAGCCCTCGAGCGCCGAGCCCAATTGCTCACTGTGCACCGACGACCGCAAGGGCCAGCCCAAGATCGGCATGGAGATCATCCGTGGTGCGGTCAAGTCGGCCAGCGAGACGCTCTGGGAGGGCGGCACCATCCTGGATCCGGAAAACGGAAAGGTCTACAAGCTGCGGTTGACGCCGCAAGATGGCGGCAAGACGCTGCAGGTGCGTGGCTACATTGGGCCGTTTTACCGCACCCAGCTCTGGCAGCGTGTGCAGTGAAGGATCTGGCCATGAAACGATTTCAAGTTCGCCAGGTGGCCGTGCTCGGCGCTGGCGTCATGGGCGCGCAAATCGCCGCGCATCTGGTCAACCTCAAGGTGCCGGTGCTGCTGTTTGATCTGCCCGACACCGCAGCCCCCAAGAGCGGCATCGCCCAGCGCGCCATTGACAACCTCAAGAAGCTCAAGCCCGCCCCCCTGGGTGTGCCCGAAGACGCCGCGCTGATTCGCCCAGCCAACTATGAAGATGATCTTGAGTCGCTCAAGGGCTGCGATTTGATCATCGAGGCCATCGCCGAGCGCATGGACTGGAAGCTCGATCTGTACCGCCGCATCGCCGGCGCCATAGGGCCGCAGGCCATCGTGGCGAGCAACACCTCGGGACTGTCGATTACAGCGCTCAGTGCCGGCCTGCCCGATGCGCTGCGTCCGCGTTTTTGCGGCATCCACTTTTTCAACCCGCCGCGCTACATGCAGCTGGTCGAGCTCATTGCCACCGACTCCACCGACGCGCAGGTGATGGACGGGCTGGAAACTTTTGTCACCACCACCCTGGGCAAAAGCGTCGTGCGGGCCAAGGACACGCCCAACTTCATTGCCAACCGCGTGGGCACGGCCGGCATGCTGGCCACCATGGCCGAGGCAGAAAAGTTTGGTCTGAGCTACGACGTGGTGGACGACCTCACGGGTAAAAAGCTCGGCCGCGCCAGCTCGGGCACGTTTCGCACGGCCGACGTGGTGGGCCTGGACACCCTGGCCCATGTGATCCGCACCCTGCGTGACAACTTCACCGAGGCCAATGATCCGTTTGCGGCTCTGTATGAAACGCCGCCCGTGCTGGCCCGGCTGATCGAGGCCAAGAGCCTGGGTCAAAAAAGTGGCGCCGGCTTTTACAAGAAGGTCGGGCGCGACGTGCTGCGGCTCGATCCGGCCACCATGGAGTATGTGAGCGGTGGCGCCAAAGCCAACGAGGTGGTTGCCCGCATGCTCAAAAAGCCGCCCGCCGAGCGGCTGCGCCTGCTGCGCCACGCGCAGGGCGCAGAGCCTCGGTTTTTGTGGGCCATCTTGCGCGACCAGTTCCACTACGCGGCGCTGCATTTGCAGGAGATTGCCGAAACTGCCCGCGATGTGGACCTGGCCATGCGCTGGGGCTTTGGCATGAAGCAGGGCCCGTTCGAGCTGTGGCAGGAGGCCGGTTGGCGGCAGGTGGCCAAGTGGATCCAGGAAGACATTGATGCCGGCCATGCCCTGTGCAAGGCACCGCTGCCCGAGTGGGTGTTCAAGGGGCCGGTTGACGAGGCTGGCGGTGTGCACCGCAGCGAAGGCTCATGGTCGCCGGCTCAGGGCCGCTTTGTACCTCGCCGCCAGTTGCCGGTGCACGAGCGTCAGCTGTTTGCCGAAGAGGTGATGGGCACCCCCGCACGGGCTGCGGCCAAGGCCGGCAAGACGGTGCATGAAGACGACGCGATCCGATTGTGGACGCTTGACGACCAGGTGCTCATTGCCAGCATCAAGACCAAGATGCATGCCATCAGCCCCGATGTGGCCGAGGGCCTGGCCCGGGGTGTGGAGATTGCCGAGCAGCAGTATCAGGCGCTGGTGATCTGGTCGCCAGACGACGTGTTTTCCGCCGGAGCCGACCTGCAGGCCATGCTGCCTGCGTTCATGCTTGCGGGCGTGTCGGCCATCGAGGGCGCTGAGCACGAGCTGCAAAAGGTCATGCTGCGCCTGCGTTATGCCGCCGTGCCGGTGGTCTCGGCCATCCGGGGGCTGGCCCTGGGCGGCGGCTGCGAGCTCGCTGTGCACTCGGCCCGGCGTGTGGCGGCCATGGAAAGCTATATCGGCCTGGTGGAAGTTGGCGTGGGCCTGGTGCCCGGCGCGGGCGGCCTGGCCTACATTGCACGGCGCGCCGCCGAAAACGCACAGGCTGGCACTGGCAAGGATCTGCTGCCGTTTTTGAGCGAAGGTTTCACCGCGGCGGCCATGGCCAAAGTGGGTAGCAGCGCGCTCGAGAGCCGCAAGCTGGGCTATCTGATCGAGGGCGACATCGTGGTTGCGCACAAAGACGAGCTGCTCTACGTGGCTTTGAATGAGGCGCGGTCCATGGCGGCATCTGGATGGCGGGCGCCCCTGCGCCGCCCCTTCCCGGCCGCAGGGCGGCATGCGCTGGCCACCATCATGGGGCAACTGGTCAACATGCGCGATGGCGGTTTCATCAGCGCACACGACTTTCACATCGGCAAGCTCATTGCCCATGTGGTCTGCGGCGGCGATGTGGACGCCGGCACTCTTGTGACCGAGGAATACATCATGGCTTTGGAGCGCCAGGCCTTTTGTCAACTGGTCGCCCACCCCAAGAGCCAGGAGCGCATCATGGCCATGATGAGCACGGGCAAGCCGCTGAGGAATTGAGGACCCCATGAAACAGATCCAAGACGCCTACATTGTTGCCGCCACGCGCACGCCCATCGGGCGTTCGGGGCGTGGCTATTTCAGGAACACGCGGCCCGACGAGTTGTTGGTCCATGCGCTCAAGGCGGCGTTGGCTCAGACGCCATCGCTCGATCCGCATGCCATTGAAGACGTGATCGCCGGTTGCGCGATTCCAGAGGGGCCTCAGGGCTTGAATGTGGCGCGCATTGCCGCAGTACTGGCCGGTCTGCCCACTGGCGTGGGCGGTATCACGGTCAACCGCTTTTGTGCCTCTGGCCTGTCGGCGGTGCAGATGGCGGCCGACCGCATTCGGGTGGGCGAGGCCGACGTGATGATCGCTGCCGGCACCGAGAGCATGAGCATGGTGCCCATGTCTGGCAACTCACCCTCGCTGTCGCCGGCCATGTTTGCCAACGATGAAAACGTGGGCATTGCCTATGGCATGGGGCTGACGGCCGAGAAGGTGGCGCAGCAGTGGAAGGTCACGCGCGAGGCACAGGACCGTTTTGCCTGTGAGTCGCATGCCCGCGCGCTCAAGGCTCAGCAGGCCGGCGAATTTGCGGCCGAGATCACACCCGTGGGCGTGAGCGAGAGACGGGTCAATCTGGAAACGGGCCAGGTCACGCTCAGCGAGCGCACGGTCAGCCTCGACGAGGGGCCGCGGGCCGACACGTCCATGGAGGGACTGGCCAAGCTCAAGGCAGTGTTTGCAGCGCGCGGCTCGGTGACCGCGGGCAATTCATCGCAGACCTCCGATGGCGCAGGGGCCTTGATTTTGGCCAGCGAAAAAGCCATCAAAACCCATGGCCTGAAGCCTTTGGCGCGGTTTGTGAGCTACGCCAGCCGGGGTGTGCCGCCCCACATCATGGGCATCGGTCCGATCGAGGCGATACCCGCAGCCCTGGCTTACGCGGGTCTGAAGCAAGAGCAGCTGGACTGGATTGAGCTCAACGAAGCCTTTGCGGCGCAGTCGCTGGCGGTGATGGGCACGCTGGGTCTCGATCCTGCCAAAGTCAATCCCATGGGTGGTGCGATTGCTCTGGGCCATCCGCTGGGTGCCACCGGCGCGATTCGCGCAGCCACGGTGGTTCATGCGCTTGCACGTCACCAATTGCGTTACGGCATGGTCACCATGTGCGTGGGCATGGGCCAGGGTGCGGCTGGAATTTTTGAGCGGGTGTGAGTATGGATGCTGCATCGGGCACACTGGAGCCATGAACGCGGGTTTGGATCAGGCCCTGGCCCGGCAGGCCACGCCGTGGGCTTGTCTGGGCTGCGTGGCCCGCGTTGTTCAATACAAGGAGTAAAACCCATGAGCGATATTCTTTGCCACACCGAAGAAGGCGTGTGCACCCTGACCATCCATCGCGTACAGCGCAAAAATTCACTGACCGCAGCCATGTATGCCGACTTGGCCGATGGGCTGCAGCGGGCGCGAGACGATGCAGCGGTGCGTGTGGTCGTGATTCAGGGGCACGAAACCGTGTTTTCTGCCGGCAACGACATCGGCGACTTTCTCAATACGCCGCCGACCTCGGCCGATGCGCCGGTGTTTCGATTTCTGAACGGCATCAGCCGCTTTCCCAAGCCCTTGGTGGCCGCTGTCTGCGGGCCTGCTGTGGGCGTGGGGACCACCATGCTGCTGCATTGCGACTTGGTCTACGCCGGAGACAATGCGGCCTTTTCCATGCCCTTCGTCAACCTCGGTCTGTGCCCCGAGGCGGCATCGAGTCTGCTGGTGCCCCGCCTGCTGGGCCATGCCCGTGCGGCAGAGGCCCTGTTGCTCGGTGAGCCCTTCACGGCCGAAAGCGCCATGGAATGGGGGCTGGTCAATCGCATCGTGCCGCCGGCGCAGGCCAATGCCTTGGCCCAGCAGCAGGCGCGCAAGCTCGCCAGCAAGCCGATGGCCTCGCTGCTTGAGACCAAGCGCCTGATGAAGCTTGGCACCCAGGCCGATGTGGCCCAGCGCATGGAGCAAGAGTCGCTGAGCTTTGGCCGCATGCTCACCGAGCCGGCGGCCAAGGAGGCGTTTTCGGCCTTCCTGGAAAAACGCAAGCCCGACTTCAGCCAACTCTGAGCCGGCGCAGCGGCGCGTGAGTCTGCGAGACAATGGGGCCCATGAGCCAACCCGTCGCTGCTGCCGATGCGGCCTTTGAGCCGCAGTTCACCGAGTATCTGCGCGTCCTCTTTGAGGAGCAGATCGTCTTCAACCGCCTGCTCAACCTCAAGATGCTGGCAGCCGGTCCCGATTGGTTTCGCGCCGGCATGGAGATGCGCCCCGACCTGGTGGGCAACTTCCTGCACAACCGCCTGCATGGCGGTGCGATCAGCGCCGTGCTCGATGTGATTGCGGGCATGGCCTGCATTGCCGCCTTGGGCGCGCGCCACAAGAGTGAGCCGATCGATCAGCGCATGAAGCACTTTGACAAGCTCGGCACCATCGACCTGCGGGTTGAATACCTGCGGCCAGCCGTCAGTGAACGTTTCGAGGCGCAAGCGCGTGTCATCCGTCTGGGATCGCGCGTGGCCAATACACAGATGGAATTTTTCTCAGCCCATGGCCAGTTGCTGGCCACTGGCGCTGGCGCTTACATCATCTCTTGAGCTGGCGCTGCGCTCTGCCGCAGCCGCGTCCTCCGAGCACCTGCCCCGAGCCGCCCGCGGCATTCGCTTGCCCAGAGGCAGGGCCGCGCCCGCCTGCTTGACGCCGCCTGCCGAGCCTGCGCG
>Ga0256302_1000165_pt1 | contig 8110 bp, 1 predicted proteins | sample ColtaT_13_FD_183684 | JGI IMG/M metagenome (GOLD analysis project Ga0256302, IMG submission 183684) | Metatranscriptome of freshwater microbial communities from Columbia River, Oregon, United States - Colum_Colum_RepA_8h (Metagenome... | ecosystem: Environmental > Aquatic > Freshwater > River...
ACGAGATTGCTTAATTACCTTAAATCATTTTTTAAAACACTTCACGACGAGAAGGATTTAACCGAAACACTTAACCGGGAGTTATGCAGGCCCCACTAGTGCTGCGCATGGCGACCCACAACGAAATCAAACCATTTACCAATTAAACCAAATCAAATGACAAACAGTTACACGACTGGTCCGAACTTGTTTCGGAAATTTTTGTTAGCGGGAGTTACTCTCGCCTTGTCTGTTTTGTTTTCTGTGTCCTCTTGGGGACAGCTCGGTGCCAACTACGCGTTTAACGCGTCGGCAGGTACTTACTCTTCTATCAGTGCGACGGGTACGGCCGTAGGAGCTACAATTCTTGCGGACGACGCATCGGTAAACATCACCGGTCTTACACCGGGGTTCACCGTTAACGGCGTAACGTATACCAATGCGCGTATGAACTCGAACGGATGGTTGGCGCTTTATGGGGCAACTGCGCCAACCGCGACAACCGGTTACGCATCGCTGTCTACGTCGATGACAAACGGTGCAGTGATCATCTGCCCGTTTAATGCCGACCAAAACGGTACCGGAGCATTTGCTTGGCGCCAGACCATCGGTAACGAGCACATTTTCGAATGGCAGAACTTCTACCGTTTCGGTGCTACCGGTGAGAGTTTGAACTATCAAATTCGCCTCAACACCTCTACCGGTGCCATTTCGTTTGTGTATGGAACGTTCACAATAGGTACAGGCACATCATCACCACAGATTGGTTTCAAAACAAACGGTGCTACCGCTGCTAACTGGGCTACGGACGTTAACAACCTTCTGATTAACGTAACGGGTTCGCCCAACACGTGCACCTGGGCAGATGCTGTAACGGGTAACGCGAACAACTCTACCATGTACCTGAACAATCTTAATCCAGCGGTTAAGCCGGCTTCAGGTCAGACCTTTACTTGGACTCCACAGGCATCGCCTGCTCCGGTCCGCACATTCTCAGCTGTTTCAGGGATTAGCTCTTCAGGGGCAACGATTGCATGGACAGCCCCAACGGGCGCTACTTCCTACCAATTGCAATACCGTGCAGTAGGTCAGTGTGCCTGGACAACGTTTGGTGGTGCTGTTTCTGCAGCAGGTACAGCCCTCACGGGTCTTACCGATGGTACATCATACCAAGTGCGCGTGCGCTCCAGCAATGGTTCAGTTTTCTCTATTTGGTCGCACATTCCAACCTCAGCGGGTGGAGCCGGTTCAAACGGTTACATCGCAGCAGGTTCATTCTCTACATTGGCTTTACCTCCAATCGTTACCGGTTTTACTCCCAACCAGCCTTTGTGCGCTTCGGGTGGTCAAACTGTAGTTATCACAGGTTCTAGCTTTATAGCGGGTTCTGTGCCAAGGTTCAACGGTACAAATGCTTCGGGTGTTGTCATCAACAGCACAACACAAATCACGTGTGTGACTCCGGTCGGTATTACTGCCGGTAACATTACTGTTGCGACAACTGCGGGTACAAGCGCAACAGGTGCTGCAAACGCATATACCTTGAGTGCAAACCCAGTCGTTGACTTCGCTCCGAACGATACAGTTGCTCCTTGCGGTAGCTTCGCTACTCCCGTAACGGCGAGTAATACAGCTACAGGTTTGACAACAACCTATGCTTGGTCGAACAACAGCACATTGAGTGCTGCGACAGGTGCTTCTGTGAACGTTGCAACAACAACCAACCAGAACTACGTTGTAACAGCGACAGACAGTCGTGGTTGTGTAGGAACACGCACACTCTACGCGATTCCTACAACCCCTGTTGCTGTAACGGTTGGAACCAGCGTTCCCTATTTCTGCGGAACAGGTGGTGTGGTTAACATTACAGCTTCCTCTGCGAATCCTAACTACACGTACACCTTTAGCACCGTAGCGGGAGGAACAATCTCTAACGTGGCAGCAAGCACTTGTGACTACACGGTTTCTACTACCAGCGCTATGAAAACACGCGCTGAGGATGCCGGCACAGGTTGTGCTACAGATGTATTCACCTCTATCGGTGTGTATCCTTTCCCAAGCCCAAGCATGTCGGCTACGCCTGACACTATTTGCGAAGGTTCTACTTCAAACTTGGGTTCAGGTTTGAGCGCAGGTAACTTCTCTGTTGCTAGCATTGCATGGGTGGCCAATACGGCTCCCGGAACTGCAACTGCCCTGATGAACAACGGTACAGCTTCAGTTGCACTTTCAGGCGGTAGCTTGGATGATGGTGGTTGGGCCGGTGTCCCACTCGGATTCAGCTTTAACTACTTTGGAACAGCATTCACTACGGTGGCTTGCGGTACCAATGGTTTGGTCATGTTCGGTACAGTGCCGGGTTATGGCGTTGGAGCCGGTCAACTTGGTCAGTACGCATTCTCCGGAACCGCTGCGTCTTGCACCCCTGCAGGACCTGCTACCGGTCGTTTCTTCCCGAACTGTAACAACCCCGGTAACGTAATCGCCCTGATGGCAGCCGACGGTAACGCTGGTACATCAGCAACAGGTAGCATTAAGTACTGGACTTCAGGTTACGCTCCAAACCGTATCTTCAATTTGAAGTACGATACGTACCGTTTCTTCGGTTCAACGTCAACGTACACCGCATCACTGCGCTTGTATGAGACAACGGGTATCGTTGAGGTCTTCATCGATGAGAAGAATTTGGCAAACAGCGCTATCGTTGGTTTGCAGGATGCTACGAAGCTCATCGGTGCTGTTGCTCCTAACCGTCCGACCAACCCTGTAACGAACGCTGTTGCTAGCTGGACAGTTAGTACAGGTAGCGGCGAAGCATGGCGCTTCTCTCCACCAAGTAACTACACGACAGCTTGGACTCCATCAGGAAGCATCAACGGTACTGCTAGTGGTACAAACTTGTTCACACGCACTACAAGCGCGTTGAACACATTGGGTACAAACACCATCAGCCTTGTTGTAACCGATCAAACAACAGGTTGTTCGAACTCAGCTTCACCTGCAACTATCGCTGTTGAGGTTTTGGCAATTCCAAGTGTACCTGCTTCGATTGATGTTACCGGTTATGGTAGCATCCTCGGTGCTGGTTCTGCGGCTCAGTCTGCGCTCACTATTTGTGGTCAGCAAACTGTAACCATCAACTATGGTGGTACCTTGGGTGCCCTTGAAGTGGTTCGTTGGTATGATGCAGCAACTAGCGGTACCCTGTTGGGCACCGGTTTGAGCTACACAACACCAAGCTTGACAAACGGTGACTCTGTTTACGTTGAGATCTACAACGGTGTATGCTCTTCGCCTACACGCCGCTTGTTTGACATCGACTACAACATTCCGCCGGCAATCTCGATTGCCAGCAATGGTCCGGATAATGATGTAAACTGCGGTGTAGGTCCAACTTACAGCATGGGTTACACAGTTAGTTCTGCCAATGCGGGTTATGCTTACACGTGGGTTAACGACGGTATCGCAGATACGTTCTCACCTTCCGGTGCAAACGTGACGTTGACTACTGATACAACAACCAACACGACAGTGACTGCATTCGATGCCGGTACGGGTTGTTCGATTTCTACGGTGAAGGCATTGTCGATCTATGATTTCCCGAACATCGAGCCGACCTCTGTGGACAGCATTATTTGTATTGGGGATTCTACGATTGTACAATCAGGTGTTGAGCAAGGTTCATTCTCGGTGCAGTGTATTGATGATGCCTACCGTGTGTTCCCTGTTTCAGGTACATATCTGATTGATAACGGAACGTTGGTAACACCGCACGCTCCTTACAACGGTTTGGGCTTGAATGCAGCTAAAGATGACTCAGGATGGGAAGGAATTCCAATCGGATTCACATTCGATTTCTTCGGAACAAACTTCTCAGCTCTCAACGTAGGTACTAACGGGGTTGTAAACTTCGGTAGCTATGCTACGTTCAACGCCGGTCAGTATGACTTTGGCGCAGGTTTCCCGAACAACACCATTGCTGTTTTGGCAACGGATTTGTACATGGTAACAACAGGTACTGTTCGCTATTGGACAGAAGGCGTTGCACCTAACCGTGTATTCGTTTTGGAATGGTTGAGCTGTCCGGGTTGGACAGTAGATGGTGTGCACTCTGCACAGCTTCACCTGTTTGAAACATTGGGTCGTATTGAAATTCACGTGAACAGAGCTACCGGTACCGGTACTTTCGCAGGTGAGAAGACTATAGGCCTTCAAAACAGCGATGGTACGATTAGCACATACGCTCCGGTTTGTACAATCGCTCCGGTTGGATCTGTTAAATGGCAAGCGCGCCCTGCAGTAATTGCAGTAGGCTTTGCACAAGCATGGCGCTTCAACCCGCCTGTAAACTACACGTTTGCTTGGTCACCTTCAGGTGAAATCAGTGGTTCTACAACCAGCGCCAACATTATCGCAGCACCTACCGCTGCCGCTGCTGGAACTCAGAACTATTCAATCCAGGTGACGGATAACATATCAGGATGTGTAGGTACTCCGGTTTCCTATCCTGTTCAGATTCTTGATATTCCTGCATTGCCAAACATCGTTGCTTACGGTATGTTCTCTGAGACAGATGGCACCAATGGTACCACATTCTGCGGTCCTCAGGGCGTAGAGTGGTATTGCAGTGATGCCTTAGCTCCAGGCTGGCAGGTAGTATATTACACACAAGCTGTTGGAGGTGTAGGTGCAGCATTTGATGCAACAGACTCTATTACTTTTGTAAGCGGTCTTTCAATTGTTGAGCTGAGCGCAAATGATACTATTTGGGCTTCTCTTGATAACGGTAGCTGTGAAGGTCCACGTCGTGAAGTTATCTTCACCTATCAGGATGCGGATACCATTGCCATTAGTAATAGTAGTCCGATAAATTGTGGTCCTGCGACAGTTTCGTATTCTTCTACACTGGTAGCCTCTTCAGATGCATCGTATACTTATACGTGGAATGCAAATCCATTGTTGGATACCACAACAGGTTCTACAGTAGTGGCAACGATCAACTTTACCAATAACTTTACTGTTGTTGGATCGGATGGATTCTGCTACAATTCAGCAACAACATCCGTGGGACGATACAACTTCCCAACCGTTGTTCCAACAGCTGAGTTTGATTCTGTTTGTCCCGGAGGAACCTCTGCTCTCTATTCTAATACCTCTTCTTCGAACTTCTCGATTGTAGGTAAGGGATATTCACCGAATTCGTCAACTGGCCAAACACTGACTTATTTGTGTAATAATGGAAATCAGGATACTCCGCTAAGCACTGGAACGCTTGATGATGGTGGTTGGTTTAACGTCCCGCTTGGATTCGAATTCGACTTCTTGGGTACGAATTATTCTTCGGTAAACGTTTCAACCAATGGAAATATTCAGTTTGGAGCAACGGGATTGTTCAGCACAGGTTTTACAACTGTTGTTATCCCATCCCCATCTGTACCGAACAACTTTATCGCACCATTCTGGGGTGACCTTGACATGCGAAACAACTCGGGTGAGACATCACAGATTGTGTATTGGACCAGTGGATCAGCGCCAAACCGTGAATTCAACATTAAGATAGATGGAGTTCGATTCGGTCAAGCATTGTCATCTCGTTACCTTGGTTACATTACGTTAAATGAGGCTACCAGTACGATTGAATTAGATGTTCAAGAAGTAACTCACGGTGGTTTTTCGAATACCGTAATGGGTGCTGAGAATATTGATGGTACGCTAGGTGGTTCACCGGTGGGCCGTCAAAATGGCACATGGCAAGTTACTGTTCCTGAAGGTTGGATTTTATATCCGCCAACTGATTACAGCTTCGACTGGCTGCCTTCAGCTGAGATTGATGGTGCAACTAACTTGGACACAGCAGTTGCTTCACCGTCGGCTCCAACAACATATCAGTTGATTGTTACCGATAATGCCACTGCTTGTGACAACTCAGTTAATAACCAGACTTTCGTGACGGTTGGTGTTGCATCAGCTCCGCCTGTTGCGTCATTCACTATTTCTGATAACACCCCTACAACCGGTGGTGTTTTGCAAACGGTAACACTGACTTCAACAACTCCTGAATTGGGCGGTGAGACATACCTGTGGAACATCACTCCTGCTACGTTCACATACGTAGGTGGTACAAACGCCACAACACGTAATCCACAGTTGCAGTTCAATGCACCCGGATTCTACAATGTGACCTTCCAGGTTACCTCTTGTACCGGTACAAACTCAATTGTGTCGAACAACGCTATCAATGCAACAGCAGTGTATTGCTTCCCATCATTCTCGAACGCTTGCTCAGGCGGCGATGAGGTTGGTGATGTTGAAATCTTCAACCCGGCAGGTCAGGCTATCATGAGCCACTTGGGTACAGGTTGTACAGTGGATCCTGACGGTTACGAGAATTTCTCGCCAATCAACGGTCTGACATCTTGCACGTTCTACCAAGGTTCTACCTACACCATCGAAGTAAGCTCAGGTTATCCTTTTGACTACTTCGGTGCATGGATTGACGTAAACAACGATGGTGACTTTGCTGATGCTCTTGAGTTCTTGGGTTCAAGCTTGACTGCAGGTGCATTCGCTTCGTTTGAATTGGGTATTCCTTCGTCTAACGTAATCTATGGCGCGCACAAAATGCGTATCATTTGCGCTGACATCGGCACACCACTGGTTCAAGCTGACGCTTGCATCAATGATACTTGGGGAGAATGTCATGACTACACTGTATTCATCCAGCCTCCTGTGGTATTGAGCGATATTCCGCAGTTTGCAACAAGTATCCAAAACTCTACCAACTTGACTTATCCTACATGTTATTCCTTAACCGGTAATACATCGCTTGCTACCAACTCTCCGGAGACAGCTGCAGGCGTAATTTCCGGTGGTGATGTATGGTATCGCTTCACGGCTCAGTCAACAGCTGTATCGATTAAAGTGACGTCATCTACAATGGATGATATCATTGCACTTTATAGCCGCGATGGTTCAGGTAATTACATTTTGTTATCTTCTGAGAACGTAGGTGTTGGAGCCAGTGATTATGAGCAGTTGAATTATGACGGATTAACCGCAGGTACTCAGTATTGGATTGCAGTTGGTTCGAACACAGGCGGTGGAGCTTTCTCGCTTTGCGTCCAAAACTTGATGCGAAGCGGTTGCAACACGGTAGTTCCTGTTGGAGGTTTGCGTTTGTGTGATGCTTATCGCGCAAATTACCGTGGAGCTCCATCACAGGGCGTTACTTACACCTTTAACTTCACACCAACCGGTGCTACACTTGGAACTCCTACAAGCGTTTCAGGTACCAATGGTTTGATCACGTTGTCGAACGCTACATTAGCGCTTCGCTACGGTGGAGTGTATGATGTAGACGTAGATGTTACCTACACATTGACCAACAGCGCAGGAACGACAGAGGTTATAAATGTAGACGGTGTTAGCACTGACCCACGTTGTACAGGTGTGTCTATCCAGGCACATCCGAACTTGGAAGTTCGTTCTAACCAGCGTTGTAATGCTACCTTGTTGCGCAGCAACTACTTGGTAGGTACAACTGTAGCCGGTTCTACGTCATCCTTCGTTTGTGGTGCAATTAATTACACTTACCGTATGTCTCCCGTTGTGAGCTGCGCAGATGGTACTTCAACCGGTCTTGCCGTTGAACACACTACAACTGCTGCTTCTCCATACTTGCCATTGGGTGTATTGGCTAACTTGCCAAATGCCGGTGGATGGGATGTGGAAATTCGTCCGAATTTCGCTTACGGTCCTGGTTCTTATGGTCCTGTTCAGCGTATTCTGGTGAACAACACTGCTGCCGGTTCTGAACTGGAAGAGGGTAGTGTTGATGGAAGCGAGAAAGTATCAACGTTCGTTGCTGCTAACTTGTATCCTAACCCGAACAACGGTGAAATGGTGAACTTGAATGTTGCTGGTATCGAGTCTGATAACGTATTCGTACGTATCACTGACGCGATGGGCCGCATCGTTTACACCAACCGCTTTACTGTAGAAGGTTCTTTGAACACCATCGTAACATTCGCTGAGCCATTGGCTTCAGGAATCTACAATGTTGAATTCTCTGTAGACGGTCAAATCATGACAGAACGCATGATTGTTGCTAAGCAATAATCATTTCTCGTCG
>Ga0256302_1000168_pt1 | contig 8044 bp, 4 predicted proteins | sample ColtaT_13_FD_183684 | JGI IMG/M metagenome (GOLD analysis project Ga0256302, IMG submission 183684) | Metatranscriptome of freshwater microbial communities from Columbia River, Oregon, United States - Colum_Colum_RepA_8h (Metagenome... | ecosystem: Environmental > Aquatic > Freshwater > River...
CAGAGACATCCAAATCATTTGGACGACCAGTAGCAGAATGGCAATTGAATCCCATACTCCGAAGCAATTCAGTGCTTCGATCATCAAAAGATAAAAAATGCGTTTCATGCCCAATTCGTTTCAATTCAATCCCCACTTTTAACCAAAACCTAGTTTGATACTCAGCTAAGGTTGTAATTATAAACTGCATATATTTTTGCGAATATTAAGGATCAATCAATACGGAGGCCAACTTAAGGCGAGTTGTTGGATGAGTCGCCCAATTCACCTTCATCTTAGTCTCTCCATCAACCATTTCTATCGCATCTATAAGTTCTTTTATAACTTCTAACTTAAGAAGCTTATCCCTTCTGTTCTTTTGTAAAAGAGACCTTAATATAGCAACTATCAGTGAGCCAAGAAAAGTAGAAACTGTAATTTGAAACAATTGCAATAGAGTCAATCTTCGATCTAATCTCAAGAAATTTTTTAAATTAGATTTGTTAGTAACGTTTTTACCATGCTCCTTGGCATACAGAATCAATATGTCTGCCATCCTGTCAGAGGCGTAGCCATCGTTAACGTGAAACCATGGCTCAATAAACTCACTGTGAAGTCGATTGAATGGGAATCGCGATTTTGCTTCAGGTATTTTATCAATAGTCTGCAACAATTCTTCAAAATTATTAACTCTTAAACTTACTTTACTCGGAAGCGAGACATGAGACTTCATGAATTCCGTATTGAGAAATTCAAGTGAAATTGGCAACGTCTCTAAAAGAACACACTCAATTGCAGTTCCGCAATTCAAGTGAATCACAGCATTTGCATTTTTTATCATATTTAAGACACTTCCTTCACAAAAGACAGAAACATTGTTATACTTACTGAAAACTTTATGGTAGAACTCACTACTTTCAAATGGATGTGGCCTTAAAATAAACTTGCGACTAGGCCTACTTTCAAATAAATTTTCTAAAGTTCTTATGTAATCGATGAAGATAGCCCGTTGATTATCGACTAATTCTTTCACATAAGTCTTATCCCAACCAGCTGCGACTATATTTTCAACTTCGGCCTCTTCAGAACCTGCAAACAACGGGTTGACCAGTGAGAAATTGGTGTTTATTAAAATATAATCCTGACTATCCTTACTTAATAATATTCGCCACCGACTTGATGCCCAATCAAATCGAGGACATCCAGTCAAATGTAAGCCCTTCTCAAGCATTCCACTATTTACCTTAAATGCATTATAAATCTCATGACCCCAGAAGAAATATCCTGCTAAAAAATCCTTGAAACCACTTGATTTAATGTAATTAGATAAGGCTTTCGGTGAATTCGCACCTTTATCAGTGAGCACCCCACCTTCCGTGTCCATGACCCAAACTGGAATGCCCTTTTCAAAATAAGAACGTACCAAATTAAAATTGATTGGACGAGCAAAATTTACTACGAGCCCATCGAGGTGTAAATTAGGCACATCTAGACCTTGTTGATATAAGGGAACCAATACCGTTTGAACACCTCTAGATGCTAGTGCCCTAGCCAAAAGAATACCCCCAGGTAAATCACGTTTAGGGTGATCAATGATATAACCGAATCTCATTTCCTGTCTATTTGGAGACCTAATAGCAAACGCACAACTTCTGGTTCATTTCCGATAGTTTGAAAGCGAGGCGCTGGCTCTGGATAAATTCTAGGGGAAGAAATATAACTAGCCGTATACAATAATCGCTCGTGACCTTCTGCCACCCGGCTTCCCATATGCAAACAACGACTAGTATTGACCATAAAGACTGAAAGCCTTGGGGCAATCACTTCATTGATTGCATCGGATGGTAAACGTTCTAAAATCTCAATATCACCTCGTCTACTTCTTAAACTACTGCCCACTCTATCAGATGAAGGCCCGTCGATAAATGTAAAGGGGCCGTCTTGCTTTGATGCTACATCAGTAAGATAGACAAACAATTTTACGGTTTTAGTATCATCATAATCTCTATGCCACAACTGAGAAAGTGAAAATGACTTTTTTGTTGTCCGGGAAAGAGTCAATAACACATCATCCAATAGCGGTATCTCTCCAAAAAAACCAACTAACACTGAAAGAATAGGGGACTGCAATGCAAAAGAAACAAAGGGATTGTCGGTAAGCAAAGCCCCATCGCATTTATCACTATCTAATAAACGTAACCAAAAATCTTTATGATCTTTTACCTGAGCATTAAATGAGTTATCGGCTAAATCCAATTTTTGAGCCCCAGCAATACTTATCGCACTTAGCAAATTCTTATCAACAACATTATCTAGAAAACAATAACCATCATTTAATAAAGATTTAGACAACTCGTTATAACAATCATCTACATGCAACTCTTTTGCAAATGTTTTACGCTTAATTATTTGCCTCCGTTCTTTCAACCTTAGTGCCTGTTTGACAATATGAATCAGAGGAGTACGAGCCAAACGCCACAAATTCTTGTGCCAAAAACTAATTTTCATTTGCATACTTTTTAATCATTACAATGCCATATTAAGTTTAACAACAGTTTTATTCGCGCTTCACATTTTACATTAAAAAACCCTGACAATTTAGAATTACCAGAGATTCCAAGATTGAAACTTTTGAGATAAAAATCGATCCCATTTACTTTTACAATATACAGAGAAATATTGAATACTTCTTTTAATAGCTAATCTATTAAAAACTGACAACGCAAAGAAATAAATTAGAACATAAGCAAAAATTACCCAAGTAATCATTGATACAAGAAGAGTACTCCAATGGGTAAAAATAGGCGAGAAAAAATATGTCAATATTGACATTAAAACAAGTATTAAAGCCAATTTAATTAGTTCGAAATATATAATTGAAGGGATATTCATTTCCCCACAAATCAGTCTGAGTTGGGGAAGGAAGGTTAAGGCCACAGAGACTACTTGCCCTAAGATAAATGCACGCTCCCTTAAAAAGACTGAAGTAAAACATCCAATACCAAAATGAATAATAATTTGTATAAAAACTAACCGATTCATTGCACTAACTACATTAGGTCTAACCAATAATGCAGATCCTCCAACACTCAAAATTACAGAAAAGGCTGGCACCAAAAATAGAGAGGCTTGCCATCCACTCAAACTAGCGAGCTCTGGACCTACCCAAAGATTTAATAATGGTTCACAAAATACGATTACTGCAGCCAAAGGTGGCAAAGCTAGAAGTCCAACACCTAAAATACCTACATAGCCAATTCTACTCAATGCTGTATTATCTTCTAATTGGTCTAGTTTAGTAGCCAAAGGAAGAATCGTTGAACTAGCTAAACCAAGTACAGATTTTACTGCCCGTGGCAGTCTACTTAAAGCATCAAACGTACCTAAACCAATTGGGCCAAATGAAAAACCTACAAACAATGGCGCAAGTTGTGTTTGTGCAACTCCTAGTGCTTTATTTTGAGCCATAAGTAGTATGTTGTATTTAACAAATTTAAAATCCTCAGCCTCTGATCTTCCAAATAATATGGGTTCTTTTAGCAATAATCTAATTGAAACGAATGCAGAAATTACTGCCCGAATAACTTGACTAGCTAACAAGGAGTAGCAAATAAAGGTCTTATGACTTGGAAAGAGCTTGAAAACACAAACTACAAACAGAGCATATATTAATGCAGTGACAACCTCTATTCCACGAACTTCATAAAAACATTCATAGCCTTTAATAATACCTTCAAAGACCAGGGATAAAAAAAATACTGGCATTAGAACAGAGGTCAACCAAATAATTTGCTGGAAAGGCTTTATGCTCTCATTTAGGTCAAGTAAATGGCTGAACCAAATGCTGGAACAAGCCAGCATAAAACCAACTAAAACACCCACTATAATCGTTATAAAAAAGATTAATCTTAATCGTCGTCCACAAATATTCCAATCATTGTACACTCTTGAGCGCGCTACAATCTGAGTTGAAATTTCGCCAAAACCAAAATCAAATAAAGCTAAGGCTGCCGTTGGCAAAAATATCCGTGTAAGTGAAATAAAACCATACCCCGCTAGTCCATATTGACGAATTAGAAACGTGACAACAACGATGCCAATTATACTAACAGCCGCATAAGCAATTCCTGAAACAAGTACATTTTTAACTATACTTTTTAACACTAAGGATTATTTCAGTAAAACAATTGTCAGAAGTTAATTAATACTCTCTAATTAGGTTGGCTCCCAAACCAAAAGTGTAGGATCATTCTGAGCAGTAGGGGCAAAATTTGCTCTGTTAATAGCAATCAATCTAATCAGTCCTTCTCTCTCTAATTCTCTCGCTGTTTGAATTATGGTACGCTGGTAGTCTTGTCGCCATATGTAAGTAATTGTGGCGAGATCTTTTAATGACGTCCAATTGAAAAGCTCGGGCGTTGGCTCAATATGGATAACACGCCGCACACCTGATGCGCATAAATTAAGCATAACCTGCCTGGTATCAGCTGGAAGTTGTTCTAAGCAATAAAAAGAAAAAACAACTTCACCTCTTAACAATGCATAGCCTTCTGTATTCAAATCCAATAAGTCAATATAAGTTGCTCGTATATTACTTTTATTGAAATGTATTGAAACTTGCTTGATTACTTCACGACCATTGGGAGAAAGTTCAACTCCCTCTAAGTGCAACCATCGATTTGTTTGAGCTAATGCGAAAAGATTACGTCCTGCTCCACAGCCTATCTCTATTAATTTTTGCGATGATTCACTGTACTTTGCCAAAATTTTTTCAAGCTTCGAAGTTCTATATTTTAAGTATTCACGGGAACTGATACGCAATAAATCACCTTCAACTAATGCAATTATTTCTGAGTCTTCATTACCAAATACATACTCTTGCAAAGTACGATATTTTAACCACCGCCTCTCTTTAAGTGTATCGAGCCACTCCCCCTGATCATAGTCAGAGATTACTTGTTCCTTATTTCTGAATCTACGAAAGATGATTTTATGCGCTAGATTGATTACAATATTGCGGGCAAATATTAAAGTTGCTGATATTTTATTTACTTTCCTTGTCAATTTGTTGTTTTAAGTTTAAAAATGCATGAAATAAAATTACGAAACCTGATTAATATTATTATAAAAAATAATCCGATTATTAGATAAAATTCTTTGACATCTCATTTACACTAATTTTGAAGCATTAACTAAACTACCAATTTTAAAGTTATTCATAATTGCAACGGATGGAAGACACACGTCTGAATTGAAAAGTTTTGCTTTTACAACTTTATCTTCATTTCATCTAAAGAAAAATAACTTTAAATCAACAATTTAATCCGTACATGTTTTCAAAAGCGTAGCACTTTTTTTGATTCAATGAGTTAAGACCCTAACACCCGTCATATTTAACCCTTCCTCCAAAATACAAATCAAGATCTATCGGCTGCTAAACACTTAGAGAGTTTTGGTATTCATTTTATATCATATAAAAAAGTAAACTGCTTAATATGTGGATCAAACAACTTCCCTTATTTTACTTTTGATTTAAACATATAATTGGTCAACACGAAATATGGCGGAACATTGTTATTTATATAAAAAAATGGAATTTCATATCAAAACAAAGCCACGAATAATTTCGATGTAATTCAAATAGTTTCGTTAGGATAATTAAGTCTTCTTGACAAAAAAAACACTTCTTCAAGAGACTATAATGTAGTTGCTCCAAGTGTTTGAGAAAATTAATTGCTATATTCCCCATAGCAAAGGGTGGATTAACATGTCATTCCTAGTTAACAGTCTGCTAAAAAAATGGCTTTTAATTAAATATGTCAAAGTATCAACAACAATGTTTAGATATGCCTTAGTTCACCTTAAAACCATACCTCCAGTCTTTCAAGTGCAGTCCAAAAACCTTCACCATTATTTTTGTGACCTTGCCAAATTTCCGGAATGAATGAAGCTCTAGGAGCATGTTTGTTTAATATTTTTGCAACCATTTCAAAGTCAATTACTCCTTCACCTATTTGCAATCCTTCACCATCAACTCCTTCAGCATCAACAATATGCAAATGTGCTGAATAGGGTCCTACTTGTTCTAAAAAATCTTTAAAAGAACTATTTTGATGAGTGCACGCAAGCTGCGAATGTGAAATGTCTAAACAAACTCTATATCCATAGCGACTACAAAAATCTTCTATTTCACTAGAATCTATGAATATGTTGTGAAATCTTTGACCTCCAAAATGCCATGGGAATGGCGGCATTGTTTGAGGTATAATTTCTACACCCAACTTGTCAATTTTATTCAATGATTCTGCAACTAGTTCATACATTCCTTTCCTCTTTGATGATGGAAGGGGCCCATCCATTGAAAAGCCCCCAGCATTGATAATCAACAACGGGCTTTTACTTTGAGTAAAGTACTTTGACAAGGTCCTAGTGACATCAACGACTCTCTGTAATTCTCTAATAGAATGTTGGCGATACTCAATGTCAGTTGAGCATAGATCTAAAAGGTGATCGCCAGCAAACAACTCAGGACAATGCACAACAAGTTCCATTTCAAAAAATTGATTTTGGAAATATTTCAAGATATCTAGTTCCAAATCCTTATAACTTAAGTGAAATTCAAGCAAATCGAAAGGAGCTAGAGATGCTAATTTCATGAAATCGTGGTATCGAACTGGTATACCATAAGGACGCTTAAAACTAAAAGACCTGGGCTTGGAAACTTGTTCGCCTAAATCAGATGGATAAAAGAAATCGCCTGCCTTCATTGATCGTAAAGCCTTTCGCCCTAATAATTCAGACTTTCGACTTGGGGCTAAACCGTTACCTGGACTACGAACCACCAACATACTTTCTTTCAGTACTTCACCAGCACCGATATCACATTTAGCGATTAGGCTTTTCCCAAGCACCTCCCGGTTAATCACTTCTCCTTGTGTTATACGACGTGCCCCCGAGGAGCCACTTGAAATAGCTTCCTCAACTTCACGTATCGATTTCACCATCGATTCAAACTCAAATGGGAGAAGACTAACCTTATGATCATTACCTTCTAATGAACGATCAAGTGTAAAATGCTTTTCAACTACTTTGGCTCCTCGTGCCACTGCAGCGATTGGCACTGATATCCCCCTTTCATGCCCTGAGTATCCTACGAAGCAATCACCCAATTCCCGTAAGCGATCCATATAAGTGAGCTGAACATCCTTAAACGGAGCAGGATAAGTTGAATTGCAATGCAAAAGAATAAATGGGGCACTTTGCTCTTTTAATATCCTAATTGCTTCTTTAATTTCATTTTCCCTAGACATACCAGTTGAACATATTAGAGGTTTACCAGTAGATGCCATCGCCTTTAATAAATCATGATTAGTAAGGTCAGCACTAGCTAGTTTATAAGCTGGCATTCCATACTTTTCCAGTTGCTCCAAACTCTCAAGATCCCATGGAGTACAAAGTGGTAAAATATTCTTAATCTTGCAGTAGTCAAATATTTCGAATAACTCCTCGGTTGATAACTGGAATCGAGAAAGCAAATCAAGGGTATACTGTGCCCCCAAATCCGCTTGATCATAGCCGGCATCTGAATTTTTATAAAGATGTGGCATAGAACGCATTTGAAACTTTACACAATCAGCATTAGATAAAATTGCCTGATCAACTAATTTCTTAGCAAATTCTATACTGCCGTTGTGATTATTTCCAATCTCAGCAATTATAAAAGCTGGAGAATTTAAATCAATAATAAAATTACCAATTTTAATTTCTAAAGACCCATGACGCGCGACTGCTATTAGCTGATTTTGACTATTAACCAACGGAATATGGCCTACTCGATCAGAAAATTCCTGCTTTATTTCATCAGGTGATGAATTATACCTCATCACTTTAAATGACTTATTGGCAACATCTAAAACACTTATCTCAAAATTCGACGTATTACTATTTGTGAGCCAACGGCGAAAATCGCCGTCTGTAAGAACTCCTTCCAAAACGCCCCTGGACGAAACGCAAAAAATTATTCGTTCCTTATTTTGATTAATTTTACGCAATGCATTGATTACAG